>WNGJ01000313.1_pt1 | contig 42347 bp, 40 predicted proteins | sample 5400611 | NCBI WGS metagenome assembly WNGJ01 (sample SAMN13153375, study PRJNA577476) | soil metagenome | isolation source: 40 cm soil or saprolite under Garry oak tree replicate 1 | place: USA:California | collected 2016-06-15
TCTCCTTGCGATCGATTGAACGAACCGAAAGCTCGTCGGGGGTTCCGGTCCCAATCGCGAAGAACGCAAGGTCTGCGTCGCGCTTCATCACTCGGTCCAGGTTCGGCACCGAGTAGCCCGACATGGTGTCTACCGTCGACTCCGGATAGCGGTTCCTGAAGGTGGTGACGATGCTGGTCGGCAGCCCATCCCACAGAGCCAGGTAAGAGATGCGCAGCCGCCCTGCTTTGGCGGCCGCATGGTGCTTCATCTCCGCGATCGCCTCGTCCTCGATCTCGATCAGGCTGTTGGCGTACGGCAGCAGCAGCTGGCCCGCGGACGTGAGGTGAAGGTCTCGGGAGCTTCGATCCACGAGTTGGACCCCAAGCTCCTTCTCCAGGACCTGGATGCGCAGGGTGAGCGCAGGCTGAGTCAGGTTGAGGCTCGAGGCCGCGTGACCGAAATGCCGCTGGCTGGCGACCGCTGCGAAAGCTCGGAGATGACGTAATTCCAAATTCAGGATTCCTTTGTATGGCCGGAAATTCTTGAACAGGGTAGCTGACGACTGAATGGATACTGCCGTGATTGAAGTCACGCACGTCTGGCGAACGGTTTGGTTGCCTTATGGGCTAATGACTCAATCCGATTTGACGCAGATCGGACGCTGCACGTACAGTCCCGCTGCGTGCCCTCGCTGGAATTGACTCCGAATTTTGACGTACTTCCAGCCGCGCTCATCGTGTTCGATGCCGATGGCCGGGTCGTGCAGGCCAATCAGGCTGCGCACGATCTGCTTGGTGTTGCTCCACCAGCACTGGTCGGCTCCAGCGCAGAAGACGCCGGCTGGTTCGTCACGGATCCGGCTGGTTGGCCGGTAGCGCAGAGCCTGCATCCCGCCCTGGCCGCGATTCGCACCGGGCTGGCCCAACGCGGAACAGTCGCGCGGGTCAGCCGGCCCGATAAGACCGAAGTGTGGATCCAGGTCGATGTCGTCCAGGCCCCGATAGGCCCGGATGGAGCTCCTTTCGTGGTCGCAGCGCTAGCCGACATCACTGAGCTGCTGACCGACCTTCGACTTCCGCGCCCCGGGTACGGCGCGCGCGCGATCGCGGAGGTCACCAGTCAGCTCATGGTTTCTCGTCTCGACCCGCAAGCGATCCTCAAATCGGTGACCAGCACGCTGAGTGAGCTGCGGCCCGGGACATGGGTGGCCACGCTGATGAACAAAGACCCACGCACGGTGATCGTCGTCGCGTCGGACGACGCCGACCCGCAGGTGGCCGCATACATCGAGGATGCACAAGCCCGACCCGAGGCGCCCCTTTTCAGATTTTCGAACCAGGTCATCGAAACTGGGGAAGCCGTACTCCTGCCGAGCCTTCGCGTGGACGTCGCCCCTCAACGCGACGGCCAATTCGGTGTGCTCGTGGCACCCATGCGCGCAAGAGGCGCGGTCGTCGGCACGCTCGGATTGTTCGAGCCGAGAGGATCACAGCCGTTGACGGAGAGAGATGTTCGATGGGTCCAGGAGGTGGCGGATCGGACCGGGGTTGCCGTCGAGAATGCTCAGCTCTATGTGGACGCGGTCAACCGACTCGAACGCCTCACGGCATTGCGCAGCGTCGGGCTCGCAATCTCGGGAAGCCCTGATTTGCGCCTGACGCTCCAGGTGATCCTGGACCAGACCCTGGCGGGACTTGGAGTGGACGCCGCCGATGTCTTGGTCATTGACGACAGCGACGGAATGCTCAGCCTGGTCGCAAGCACGGGCTTCCAGGCGACCTCGATACCGGACTACCGCCTCCCCGTGGACGACCAGCTGCCCGGTCGCGTGCTTCAAGGTCGGCGCATAGAGACCATCACCGCGCTTGGCGCCTTTGGCCAGTTTCGGCGCCGAACGCTCTTCGCGCGCGAGGGGTTCAAGGCGTACGGCGCAGTCCCCCTCATTGCCGCCGGAAAGCTGGCCGGCGTGCTCGAGGTGTTCCAGCGCTCGAGCCTCCAGCCCGACCGAGAATGGCTCGAGTTCCTCGATGCCCTCGGCAACGACGCATCGATCGCCATCGAGCGCGCGGGCATGTTCGGCCGGCTCCAGAAGGCGGGACGGGACACCGCGCGCCAGCCCAGGCTGCCAGTGCCGGACTTCACTCGGCTGGAGAAGGAAATCCTGGCATTTGTGGTCGAAGGCCTTGCGAATCGACTGATCGCCGAGAAGGTCCACCTCAGTCAGCACACGATCAAATTTCACGTCGGACAGATGCTGAAGAAGGTAGGCGTGAGCAACCGAACGGAGCTTGCGCACAGGGCAACACAGGAAGGCTGGCTCTGAACCCCAGATAGCCGGTCGGCCAGCTGGATTAGCCGTTTGGGTTGTTAATCCATACCTATAGACATGGATTTTTCCACGCGGCGCGACTCAGTCTTTGATTTGTCGCAGGCGCAGCCGCGCGACGATCAAAAAATGGATGCAATCCCAGTCCCCATGTACGGAAAACACCCAGCCATCGAGGTGAACCGCTGGGAAGACCTGCCAGACGATCGGGTCGACGTTAAGCGAGCGGTCGCTGTGGTTGCGGTGCTGTGGGCGACCTTGACCTTGATGCTCGCTCCGGCGATCGTCGCGGTCATTTCGATGGCTGGCTAGCGGTGAGCGTCGGCGATGGCACCGCGCTAGGCCCTTACCGCATCGTCGAGCGGATCGGCCGCGGGGGCATGGCCACGGTGTACAAGGCGTATCACCCGGCCCTCGATCGGTACGTGGCGATCAAGGTCCTGCCCGACTTCTTCGCTGAAGACGAGGAGTATAGAGAGCGCTTCCAGCAGGAGGCTCGATCAATTGCCCGGCTCAAGCACCCCAACATCCTCAACATCTTCGATTTTGGACAGGAAGCGGGCATCACCTTCCTCGTCATGGAGCTGGTCGAAGGCGGGACGCTCTCGGACCGGCTGGGTGGGCAGATGGAGCTCCAGGATGTGGTTGCGTTCTTGAGGCCTCTGGCGAGCGCGCTTGACCACGCCCACGCCCACGGCGTGCTCCACCGCGACATCAAGCCTTTGAACATTCTCATCCACCGCGACGGAACTCCAGTGCTGGCGGATTTCGGCCTCGCCAAGATGGCCGCGTCCCGAAAGCTGACCGCGAGTGGGATCGTGCTGGGGACGCCCGAGTACATGTCACCGGAGCAGGCGACCGGCGCAAACATCGGTCCGCCCTCAGACATCTACTCGTTGGGGATCGTCGCGTACGAGATGCTGACGGGGCGGGTGCCGTTCCAGGCCGACACGCCCGTGGCGGTGCTCCTTTCGCACCTGAACAAGGAGATGCCATCGACGCATGAACTTCCGGCTGAGCTTTCAAGCCATGTTGAAAAGGCGTTGCGCCAGGCGCTGGCGAAGGCTCCTCTGGAACGCTTTTCGAGCTCCAGCGAGTTCGTCACCGCCCTGACGCCCGCGGCGTGGCCAACTCGAGCCCGGCCGGCGGCGGGCGGCTCTGCCGGCGCTGAGCCTCCTCGGTGGGATGCCACGCACCGTCTGCCCAACGTCCTCGTTGTCGACGACGGGGCAGCGAACAGGGAGCTGATCGAAGCGTGTCTTGCCGGTGTCGAGTGTCGCGTCAGGCTGGCCGTGGATGGACCGACCGCATTGCGCATGATCGAGTCATCGCCGCCCGACCTTGTGCTGCTCGACGTGCAGATGCCAGGGATGGACGGCTACGAGGTATGCCGGCGGATCAAAGCCGACCCGGCTTTGCGGTTGGTCCCCGTGGTCATGATCACGTCCCTCAACCAGGCTGAGGATCGGGTCCAGGCCCTGGAGTCTGGCGCGGACGACTTCATGTCGAAGCCCGTCGAGCGGGTGGAGCTCGTCGCCCGAGTCAAGTCCGCGCTGCGCCTCAAGGCGACTTTCGACCGGCTGGACAGTACGGAGCAGGTGATCTTTGCGCTCGCCGCCGCAGTCGAGGCGAAAGACGCGCATACCGACCGCCACACGCACCGCGTCGCCGAAGCCGCAAGACACCTCGGCCAGCGCTTGGGTCTACCGAAGGCTGAGCTGGACGTGCTTTACCTGGGAGGCATGATCCACGACCTGGGCAAGATAGGGGTCGACGACGCCATCCTTCGGAAACCTGGACCGCTCGATGCAGACGAGCTGATGAAGATGCGGATGCACCCGCTGATCGGTGCCGAGATCGTGAAGCCGTTGCGCTCTGGAACCGATGTGCTGCCGATCATCCGCCACCACCACGAATGGTTCGATGGGCGGGGCTACCCAGACGGCCTCCGCGGGACAGACATCCCGCTGCTCGCACGGATCGTCGCCGTCTGCGACGCCTATGACTCGATGATCAACGAGCGGCCCTACCGCGCCAGGCGATCATCAGAAGAGGCGATCCAGATCCTGGTCGGCGGCGCGGGACGTCAATGGGATCCCCAGCTTGTTTCGCTGTTCGTCTTGGAGCTCCCTGCAATCCGCGGGTTGACGGCAGCCTAGGTGGTTCCGTGAAAGACGTGGTTGCCCTGCTGCAGAACCTTGACGCTCTTGCCTTCATGCTGCTCGGCCTCGCCACCGGTGTGAGCTGGGCAAGGCGACGAGACCTTTCACTTTTGTGGCTGGCGCTCGCGATCGTGCTCCTGTCGTCGGTATCCATCTTGGGGCGAGTTCCGGTCCTGTTTCACATAAGGCCTCTGTTGCTTCCGGAGCTCAGTCTCATCGTATTCGTCGCCTCCGGTTACGCCTTGCTCCGCTATCGAGCATCCCTTATTCCCCTTCCCAGACGCTGGCATGTCATCGCCGTTGCGGCGATGACCGCTGCCGGTGTTTGTTTCTTGGGCGCGCGGGCGCTTGCTGCCGCCGGCGCCATACCCGCGGGCTTCCAAACCGGGACAGTGATCGCCCTGGTCGCGATCTGGTCAGCGGCGGTGGTGGAGCCGATCGTCCGCTTCTGGTTGGTGGCCCGCGGCTTGCCGGCGGTCCAAGCCTGGCGGCTGCGCTCGCTCAGCCTTGGCTTTGGGGGCATCGTGGCCATCCTCCTGTTCGCGATCACCGTTGGAGCGGCCGCCTCCAATGCTGCGTTCCAGATTGCCACGCAGCTGATCGTTCTCGCCATCGTGCCGCTGCTTTACATCAGCTTCTCGCCGCCGGCATGGCTTCGCCGTGAATGGCGCTCGTCTGAGGAGGAAGGTCTTCGTTCGTTCATGCAGGACCTGCTGCTCCTCAACGAGAGCCCCGTCGTGCTCGCCAACCGAGCGCTGGACTGGGCGATGCGACTTGCGGGCGGTGCCGCAGCGGTCGCCTTCCATACCGATGGCTCGGTGCTGGCCGTGCGGGGTTTGACGGCGAAGCAGGTCGCGGAGGTGCGAGACGGAACCAAAGGGCTCGCCGAGGGCCCCAACCGGATCGCGCTTCAAGGCGCGGACACGAGGATGCTTACGCTGTCCCTCGGTGGCTCCGGAGAAGGCGGGCGGCTTGTGTTGCTGGCAGGACCGTTCACTCCGGAATTCGGGGGAGACGAGATCAGCCGCCTTCAGCAGTTCATGACCGCTGTTGCCGCCAGCCTCGACCGCGCGCAGCTGCTGGTTCGGCTCAAGGAGATGAACGGGAGGCTGGTGGAAGCCGACAAGCACAAAAGCGTGTTCCTCGCGAGCATGAGCCACGAGCTCCGGACCCCGCTCAATGCGATTCTCGGCTTCTCGGAGCTCCTTATGGATTCCACGAATGGGCAGTTCCCGGAGGCGACACGTACGCGATTCCTATCGCAGATCCACTCCAGCGGGAAGCATCTCCTCGGCCTCATCAACGACATCCTCGACCTCTCGAAAGTCGAGGCGGGCCAGATGGAGCTGCGGCTGCAGGTTGTTTCCGTGAGCCAGGTGATCGAGCAGGTCGTCAGCACGGTCGAGCCCCTCGCCGCCCAGAACCAGATCCTCATCGAGGTGGACGGCGGCGCCGCCGGCGAGATAGAGGCCGACGCGGGCAAGCTCAAGCAGATGCTGTTGAACCTTGCCTCCAACGCGATCAAGTTCACAGAGACAGGTGGGCGGGTGACCATCAGCGCCAAGCGACTGCCCGACTCGGTCGAGATCGCCGTGGCCGACACCGGCATTGGAATCGCGCAATCAGACCTCGGCCGGATCTTCCATGAGTTTCAACAGGTCGATTCGGGAACCGCGCGTCAACAGCAGGGAACCGGACTTGGCCTCAGCTTGACCAAGCGCTTCGCGATGCTCCACGGAGGGGATGTGCGGGCGCAGAGCCAGGTGGGCGCCGGCAGCGTCTTCACGCTGCGCATGCCACTCGTCGCGTCCCGACCGGTCAAGCGGCGCATGCGTCCCGCAGTGATCGCGGGACGTGACAACGGCGACGCCTCGCGGCCACTTGTCCTCGTGGTCGAGGACGACCCACCGGCGGCCGAGCTTTTGATACGCCAGCTCGATCGCGCCGGCTATCGCGCAGAGCTCGCATCCACCGGAGCGGAGGTGATGGCCAAGGCGCGCGAGATGCAGCCAGATGTCATCACCCTCGACATCCTTCTCCCCGACCTTGACGGCTGGGAGGTGCTCAACCGTCTCAAGAGGGATGACGCAACGAGCGGGATCCCCGTGATCGTGATCAGCGTGGTTGACAATCCCGAGCTCGGCATCGCGCTAGGTGCCCTGGACTATTTCGTCAAACCGGTGGTGGGGAACGATCTCATCAACAGGTTGGGCAAGTTCACATTCTCCCAAAAGGTTCCGCATCGGGAGCTCGAAGTTCTCGTCGTCGATGATGAGGAGGCCAACAGGGATTTGCTTGCCGGCATCCTCGAGCCCGCCGGGTTCAAGGTGATCCCGGCTAGCGGCGGGGCCGAGGCGATTGAGCTGGCGAGGTCTCGCCAGCCGGACCTCGTGCTGCTCGACCTGATGATGCCGGAGGTCAACGGGTTCGACGTCGTCCAGGCCCTCAGGTCCGACGACGCCACCCGACAGACTCCGATCATGGTCCTGACCGCGAAAGAGCTGACCCAGGCGGACAAGCAGCAGCTGAACGGCCAGGTCTCGAACATCCTCAAGCGGGGTTCCACAGGCGCCTCAGACCTGCTGGCGCTCCTGCGGGAGGTCATCGCCGATCGAGCGGCCGAACCCGTGGAAGCCACCAGCCCTTGATCACGCGCCGGCTGCAGGCGCGCCGGCCCGACGATGGCACGGAGAGACGGCACGTCGGCGTGGTTCGAATCGGGGCGGATATGACAATCCTCGACGCAACCCCAGGCTACGCGGCGTTGCTGTCGGGCAACAGGGGCTTGATGGATCGCCTGACCGACGAGTTGAGCTTGCTCGGGGATCGCACCGTCGAGGCCGTGGTTTCCGAGACGAGGGCGACTGGCGCGGACTCGAGCGCTGTTTCGTTGCGCTGGACGGCGACGGCGGTGACGAAGCCAGGTGGTGCGATCGACTACTTCGTCGCCATTTTCGAAGACACGACCGTAAGACGGCAGCAAGAGGAGGGGGCGGCCCGCAGCCTCAACGTGCTCGAACGACTCAACCGCCTGAAGACCGAGTTCTTGACCATGGTGAGCCATGAGATACGAACCGCGCTGGTTGGCATCCAGGGGTTCAGCGAGCTGATCCGCGATTCGGAGACGATCGACCTGGCTGAGATCAGGTCATACGCAACGGAGGTGTACAACGACGCGCGGCGGCTGGATCAGATGCTCGACAAGATGCTCGACCTCGACCGCGTCGCGGGAAGCCGAAGCGTGATGCAAATCGGTGAGGTCAGCCTCAACGCTGCCATTTCGGACGCGGTCGCAGAGGCACGAATCAAGGGCAAGGGTCACAGCCTGATCATGAATCTCGCGCCAGATTTGCCGGCGGTCAATGGCGACGGCGCGAGGTTGGAACAGCTGCTGTCAATCCTGATCACAAATGCCATCAAGTTCTCGACCAGGGGAACTGAGGTTCTAGTGTCCAGCCGCGCCATCCCGGGTCACGTGCAGATCAGCGTGAAGGACCATGGCCCCGGGATGCCAAAGGAGTTCGACCGCGAACTGTTCGGGCGCTACCAGGCGGGCATTGGCAACGCCACGACCAAAGTCGTCGGGAGCGGCCTCGGTTTGCCGATGGCCCGCGAGATCGTCGACCTTCACGGTGGCAAGATCTGGTTCGACAGCGAGGTCGGAGAAGGCACGGTGTTCCACTTCACGATCCCAGCCGCGACTGGTAGCTAACTCACGCGCATGAACGGTGCTTGTTGCGGCCTTTGTTACGCGCGTCCACGGACGATGACCTCCGCCGAATGACGACCGCCCTGCTAGACGCCCCGATCCGCCGTCCCCTCCTTCCAGGCGTCGGCGGGGAGAAGGTGGTCGAGACACGCGGGCTGACGAAACGTTACGGAACCGGCATCGTCGCGGTCGACTCGCTCGATCTCAGCGTGTATCGCGGCGAGGTTTACGGCTTCCTCGGGCCCAACGGAGCGGGGAAGACGACCACCCTTCGAATGCTCCTGGGGCTCATCCGCCCCTCGGCCGGGAGCGCCGTGGTCGCGGGTGCGGCGCCTGGATCACCTGCGTCGCTGACGAAGGTGGGGGCGATCGTCGAGACGCCGGCCTTCTATCCATACATGACGGGTTACGACAACTTGCGTTTGCTCGCCACGTACTGCGGCGTCAAGCCCTCGCGCGTCGATGCCACTCTCTCCGAGGTCGAGCTCACGCCTCGCGCGCATCACAAGTTCTCGACTTATTCGCTGGGAATGAAGCAGCGGCTTGGAATCGCGGGAGCCCTGCTCAAAGAGCCCGAGCTTCTGATTCTGGACGAGCCGACCAACGGCCTTGATCCGCAAGGCATGGCCGACGTTCGCAACCTGATCATCGAGCTCGGCAAGGGCGACCGCACCGTTTTGATTTCCAGCCATCTCCTGGGCGAGGTCGAGCTGATGTGCACCCGGGTGGGTGTGATCCGCAAGGGAAAGATCGTCGCCGAGGGAACCGTCGACCAGCTGCGTGGCGCCGCGACTCTCGCGGTCAGAGGCACGCCAGAGGAAGCAACCAAAGCCATTCTCATCGCCGAAGCAGGAGCCGAGAACGTCACCGCGATGGGGGATGCCACTTTCAGCGTGAGGGTCGACCTGCAGCGCACGGCGGAGATTAACAAGCACCTCGTGGAGGCGGGCGTTTCCGTCACCGAGGTGCGCGCCGACGAGCGCTCGCTGGAGGACATCTTCATGGAGCTCACCGGCACCGAGGGCGGACTCTGATGTATGCAGTGTTCCGCGGAGAGCTGTTCAAAGTCTGGCGCCGGCCAGGCATCTGGGTCCTGATCAGCGTGCTCCTCGCGCTGGCGATCTTGATCGGCTATGCGATCACGTGGCTCATCTACACCTTTCCACCGCCTGGGAGCTCGCAGGGCCTCGCGCCGGGGACGACGCTGGCCGACTTCAAGGTGGCGCTGTACCCGCAGAACTTCGTCAAGCAGACCTTGAGCCAGTGGGGTGTCCTCGGCGGCGTATTCGCCCTGATCGTCGGGGTGCTCATGCAGGGCAGCGAATACGGTTGGGGCACCATCAAGACGCTGTACACGCAGCGCTCCGGACGGTTGACGATGCTGTTCGGGAAGATCGCCGCCCTGGCGGTCGTCGTCGCGGTAATGGTCGTCGCGCTGTTCGCGGTGGATGCCGCTTCGAGCTCAGTGGTCGCCGTGGTCGACGGCAAGACGATCACTTTTCCGGCCGTGGATGTGATCGTGAAAGCCGTTGTCGCGGCGTTCTTGATCTTTGGTTTTTGGGCGATTTTCGGGCTCGCCCTTTCCACTCTTTTCAAACAGTCGGCGATGGCGATCGGCCTCGGGCTCGCCTACGCGCTCGTCGTCGAGGTGCTCATCTTCGGGCTGCTGGGCGGGCTGGGTGGCGACATCGTGAAAAAGATCCAGCAGTGGTTCCCGATCGCCAACACCAACTACCTGGCGCAATCCTTCGGGCAGATCCGAGTCCGAGGCCTCCAGGGCCAGACCACGCCGTACGCCGACGCATTACATGCCGTGGTGATGCTGTTCCTCTACGTCGTGGCATTCACAGCGATAACGGCATATCTGACACGGACGAGGGACATCACAGCCTGACGACGCTCACCTGAGCGATTTGAGGTGAGTGATCAAGCCCGGTAGCGGCTCGTAACCCAGAGACTCGTTGATGTGGAGAATGGCCGAGTTCTCGAGGTCATTGTTCGTCTTGACCAATGCAACACCAAGGTCGATCGCCTGCCCAACCGTCTCGAGCTTGACCGCGCGGGCGACCCCTCGGCCCCGATGCTCTTTGGTCACGGCCGTGTAACCGGTCCAAACATCTCCCGCCGCCGGGTACGAGAGATACGAATAGCCGATCAGCCTCGACCAGTTCCACGCTGTCCAGATTCGATCTTCGTGGACGTCCGGGCCTTGCATCTGTTGCATCCAGGCCTCGCGACTTGGCACGGGCTCGGGAATCGTCGTTGGTATCTCGGGGATGGTCTCAGCCGCAAGCTGGTACAGGCGCGACCATGGGTAACGATGCGCGATTTCGGTCAGCGCGGACAGGTTGAAGTCGTGCCTTCGCATTGCCTCGCGCGAGGCCGCGCGCGCCTCGAGCAGCCGGCCACGTTCCAAAACCAGGTTGAGCTGCCACGAACGCGAGACCCTGTCGGTGAGATAACCGTGGCGAGCCAGGTTCGTGCGGTGAAATGGCTCGTCCTCACGCGTAACGGCTCTCACGATGATCGCGCCGGCTGCAGACGCCTCGATCTCCATCCGGCGCAGGATCCAGTCGAACTCAGCTTGCGATTGCTGCTCCGGTGCCAGGCGGACGTTGACATTCGCCAGGCGAGGGTGCTGAGCCATCGGCCCACTCACCAGCGTCCAGAACGCCAGCCCGCAGACGCGTTTCTCGTTGAGGACCAGGTAGCGCGCCTGCCTCGTCGGATCCGCCGCCTCATCGCGCCATCTCGCGCGTAAGACATCTGGGTCAGCCGTCTCGTCGGGATGAATGGCATGGACCACGCCGGCGTATGCCTCGGCGTCCGCTAGTTCAACGGTTCTCAGAGAGAAGTGCGTCACGCTCCTCACGGAGCAGATAGTGCTGCGCGTTCATTGCTCATACGCCTAGGCGTTTCGGTCGACGGCCGAACGGGCCAGGCTGATCAGGATCGGGCGCAGCCCGTCCAGCTCGATCGTTTCGAGCTCGTGGACCGCTTCCTCGACCAGCGCCTGCGCTTCGCCCTTCACGCGCTCCAGCGCGCCGCTGCTGGTCACCAGCTCAGCTACGCGACCTACCTCTTCGTCGCCCAGCGTGCCTGCGAGCAATTTCCGCACCTCAGGTCCGACCTCGCGGTCTTCGGCTGCATAGATAAGAGGTAGAGAGAGCACGCGCTGGCGGATGTCAAGGCCTACCGGCTTGCCCGAGCTCGGGCTGAAGTCAACCATGTCGTCAGCCATCTGGAAGGCGACTCCGACCAGATCGCCATATCTGCGGAGCGCATCGACGATCTCGGGGCTCGCCTCGGAAAGCAGCGCGCCCGAGGCGCAGGCGGCGGCAAAAAGTGCGGCGGTCTTTCCGCGCACCACTCGCAAGTACGAGTCGTGGTCTCCCGGAAAAGCGCCACGGAGCGCGACGTCGTCGATCTGCGATGCGCAGACTGCCTCGAGCGCTTCGGCGATCGACGAGGTCACGCTTTGATTGCCGATCTCCGCGATGAGCCTCGTCGCCTTGGCAAAGTAGTAGTCGCCTACGGCAACCGCACGCTCCGGCCCTTCGGCCGCCGCCACGGTCGGTCGCCCGCGCCGGTAGGTGCTTTCGTCGACGTAGTCGTCGTGAATCAAAGTCGCGTTGTGAAGGAGCTCAACTGCCGCGGCCAGCGCGGCCGCGCGAAGGGGCTCGGTGCGCGGCCCAATGCCCGCAGTGAGCTGAACCAACGTCGGACGCAGGCGCTTGCCGCCGGCCTCGACCAGCCGCCGCATCGGCGCCGATACAGGTTCCGGGTCGACGAACAGCTGGCGTGACAGCTCGAGCTCGACCAGCTCGGCGTTGCCGGCTCCCTTCGCCATGGGCACAGAAAACTCCCCGTCGAGCTGGATCGCCACCTGGCGGTTCCGCGGACCGTCCAGCTCGACCGCGAACACCGACTGCCACCGGCCCAGGACCAGCTCGCCGTCTTCGACGAGCACCGTGACGAAGCCTGTCAGCAGGAGCTGGCGGCAGTGAGCATGGCCGTTTTCAGGCTCGTCCTCCGCGATGTCGAACCTGCGCGCGAAGTCATCGTGCTGGTAGCCCGCGCCCACAGGGGCAAGGCGCTCGAGCAGTCCCTCGAAGTCCCGAAGCAGAAGCGGCTCGTTCTCGTTGATGGCGATCCCGAGCGTGGTGTGCAGCGACTGAATGTGGACACGCCCGATCCGCAGCCCCGCCCTTCTGACTTCGTCGCGCAGCCTGTCGGTGATGTCGACGAATTCCGTCGGGTGCTGGGTCTCGAAGGGCAGGCGCTTGCCGACCATTAACGGGCCTCGAAAGCGCGCAGGAGCAGCTCTCGGGTGTGGGGGGCGGGGCGCTCGGAAGCGGCCGCGGACGACATCTCTTCGATCGCACGGGCGAACGCGACCTGCACGGGCTGCGGAGCTGCGTCGGCGAGGAGCCGCGACGAGCGGGCCAGGCAGAGGTCTCCCATCAACAGGGTCGGAGCGGCAGCGGCCCGACCGCCAAGACCCTGGAGCCGCACCCCGACCTCGATCAGCGCCGCCGCCAGCGCCAGCCTGGGCTGATCTGCGCTCTCGAACCGGCCGACCGCGTCCAGGTAGGCTCGGTACGCGTCGGAGAGGCCGTCCTCCCACAGACTTTCCAGTCGCTCGAGCTCGCGCGTGACAACGTTCACGGCTGCCATCAGACCGGTTCCACCAGCGTCGCGGCCAGCTGGCGGAAGGCCGACAGGGCTTTCAGGCACGACTCGTCGTCCCGTGTCACCACGTAGTACAGGCCAAACCCGAGCACCGTGTTCAGGACAAGCGGAACCAGGACGTCGCGCGGGACGGTGAGCCGGATTCTGCCGTCCTCCTCCAGCCGGTCGAGCTGCTCCTGGATAACCTCGCGGTACCGGGTGAAGAGCTCAGGCAGGTAAGCCCTCAGGCGCTCGGTCCGGGGCGCCTGGACGAGGAGGTCGAAGGCGGCAAGCTGGATGTCGCCCAGCCGCCTGAGTGAGTCCCAGAGCGACTCGACGCCGATCTCCAGGACCTCGAGCGGGTCCGTCAGCTGGTTCAAGGTTCGGCGAAGCTCCTCGACCGAGCGGGCGGTGAGGTACCGCCAGGCTTCAACGAGCAGCTCCGACTTGGTCGGAAACCAGTACTGGAGGTTGCCGATCGCCACGCCTGCCTTGGTCGCGATCGCCCGGACGCTCGTGCCCGAGTAGCCGTTCTCCAGGAGCGAATCGGCGGCGGCGTGGATGATCTGGTCCCGCGTGCTCTCCGTCGCTGTGGCGCCGGTCATACGTATGTACCACTGTAGCGAGTGCTGGCAGCCGGGTGGGGTGCGCTTCGGTTCCAGGGGATAATTCAGTCGGCTGTGCTGAGCATTGAGGACGCTTTTCCCAATCGCGTGTGCGGTGTGATGCGAACGCAGGATTCAGACGCCGGTTTCCAGGCTTGCCTGGCGGCGATGGAGGGCGGCGTCCGCACGATCGAGATCACCAAGACCGTTCCGTCGTGCTTCGAGCTGATCCGTGGGCTCATCGCCACCACCTTCGGGCGATACCCGGTCGGCGTCGGGACGGTATGGGACCCGGGAGCGGTGCGCGAGGCAAAAGAAGCCGGCGCAGCGTTCGTGGTGACGCCGGTCGTGCTGCCCGAGGTGGCCGAAGCTTGCCGGCAGGAGGACATCCTATGTGTGCTCGGCGCCCTGACCCCGACCGAGATTTACCAGGCTCGACTGGCCGGGGCGCACCTCGTCAAAGTGTTTCCAATCGGGCCGGTGGGCGGCCCTGAGTACGTCCGGGCTCTGAACGGCCCGATGGGCGGCGTGCCTTTTTGGGTTTCGGGCGGCGTGCCGATCGAGGACATCGGGGAGTACTTGAGGCTGGGCGTGAGGGCGGTGGGCCTGACGGCCTCGCTGTTCCCGCCGGAGGCGCTGGCGCACCGAGATTTCGAGCTGATCCGTAACAACGCTAACCGGGCGGCGCAGGCGGCAGCGGCCGCGATCGGAGATTAGTCCGTCAGCACCCGGCGTGGTAGTTGCACATCGTCGCGACGATGTCGGAGTACAGGTTGATCACCTGGCCCCCGGTGGCGATCAATGCGACGATCACGATCAAAGCGACCAGGGCGAGAATCAGCGCGAACTCGACCATGCCCTGTCCTGTTTGCCGCTTCTGGAATTGCATCAATCTGGGTATCGACCTAGAAGCTTAACCGTCGAGCCCCCCGTTCTGATCGTTGCTTGCCGCAACGCCTGCTCCACGACAACCCGCACCATGCGCTTCCGCCAGAAGTGGCTGAGATCGGCGTTGTCCAATGGTTTGGCTGGTTTGGCCGCGATCTCAGCAGTCTCGCGGATTGTCTCCGCACTTACACGTTTTCCCTTCAGGAAGTCTTCAGCGGCGGTAACCTCGAGCGGGTAGGACGCGACAGCCGACAGCACGATGCGACAGCGAGCCACGGTATCCCCGTCGAGCTCGATGGCAACCGCGGCGCCGGCAATCGGAAAGTCGATCGAGCCGCGGCGCCGCAGTTTTACATACGCACTCTTTGTCTCGCGACTCGCCGAGATTCGCAACGACGTGACGACCTCGCTCGGCGATTTCGCCATGTAGTCCATGCCGTCGTCCCGATACAGGGCCGCGACCGGCAGCTCGCGCTCGCCATCAGGTCCGGTCAAGCCCACCACTCCATCGAGCGCGATCGCCATGGGCGCGGTGTCGGATGAAGTGACTGCCCAGCATCGCGGGCTGCTCGGCGCGACCAGGCAGATGTCGCCGTCTTTCTTCATGCAGAACCCCGCGGCCTTCCTCCACTCGTATGTCATGTCGTAGTAGTTGCATCGTGTATCGACGCAAAGGTTTCCGGCGACCGTGCCTGCGTTGCGCAGGGGCGGCGAGGAAACCAATCCAGCAGCTTCTGCATATCCGGTGAAGTTTTGAGTCAGGTGTCTATCGCTTGACGCGGCCGCGAGCGTGACTCCTGCGCCGACCACGCATTCAGTTGATCCGTTGTGTACCTCGCGCGGCAGGAAGTCGAGCGCGATCAACGTGTCGATCTCGAACTGCCGGCGCTTCAGCTTGGGGAACAGGTCGGTGCCACCGGCGACAAACATCGCCGACGGACCAAGGTCCGCCGACATGCGGGCGGCCTCGCTCGCGGTCTTGGGCCGAAGGTACTTAAATCGCGGCAGGCGCAGCACGGTCCAGCTCCTTGCTCGGTGGTTCGACCTTGATCGCCGGGGGGTAGGGGATGGCGGGAAATCGCGGCGGACCGAAACGCGCCGGTTCGCCTTTTGCCTTTCGGCGCAGGGCCTCGATGATCTTCTCCGGCGTGACAGGCACCTCGTCGATCCACACGCCGAGCGCGTCGTAGACCGCGCTGCTCAACGCTGGAGGCACCGGCAGCAGCGGCCCCTGCCCGGCCTCTTTGGCGCCATAAGGACCTTCCGGGTCGACCGTTTCGACGATAAACGTCTCGATCTCGGGCATGTCGAGAAACGTGGGTGATTTGTACTCGAGCATCGAGGGCCACTTGTGAAGTCCTTTGCGGAAGACCTGCTCCTCCATCAGTGCCTCGCCAAGCCCCATGTAGACGCTCCCTTCCACCTGCCCCGCGACCAAAAGGGGATTGATGGCACGACCAACGTCGTGCGCGATCCAGATCTTGTTGACCTGCACCAGGCCGGAGCGCGCGTCGGCATCGAGGTCGACCACGCAGGCCGAGTAGCTGTAGGCGGGGCTCGGCCCCACACCGGCGCCCTTGTATGGTCCCGCGATCTTCGGGGGCGTGTAGCTGCCCGCGGTGGTCAGTGTGCCGAAACGCGCCTCGGCGAGGATGCTTGCCTGCTCGAAGCTGAAATCGCCGATGCGGCCACCGCGCACGGCGATCGCCTCCGGGTCGGTCTCCATCTTTGCTGCGGCGGCCTCGACAAGCAGCGCGCGCATCTTTCGCGCGGCCTCAATCGCCGCGTTGCCCGCCATGAAGGTGACGCGCGACGAATAGGAGCCGAGGTCTATAGGCGTGGTGTCGGTATCGGCCGTGACGAGTCGTATGTCAGCGGGCTGCAGCCCCAGCTCCTCGGCGATGATTGAGGCGAGGACCGAGTCCGAGCCCTGACCGATTTCCATCGCGCCGCAGTACGCTGTCACGCCGCCGCGGTCGACCTTGATCTGCACCTCGGAATGAGGCATGTCGTTCCAATAGATGGCTGTGCCGGCGCCGGAGAGGTAGCTCGAGATCGCGAATCCCATGCCGTGACCGGCTCGCTTTTCGCGCCGTTTGTATCCCGATGCCGTCATCACTCGCTCCGTGCATTCGTCAAGACCGCATGAAGTGACGCGCAGCCAGTTGACGGTCCGCGTCATCGGTTTGACGAAGTTGCGTTGCTTCAGGTCGACGGGGTCGATGCCGAGCTCGTGAGCGATTTTTTCGAGGTGGAGCTCCAGGGCGAAGCGGGGCTGCGGCGTTCCGTGGCCGCGCTTGGGGCCGCACGGGGGCTTGTTGGTGAACACGCGGCATCCCTCGAAGCGGTAAGCGGGGATGTCGTAGGTCACGGTCTGGAGCGCACCCGTATAGAAGGTCGAGGCCACGCCATAGGATCCATAGGCGCCACCATCGAGCGCGGTCTTGAAATGCATCGCGGTGATGCGGCCGTCGCGTGTCACGCCGGTCCGCACCCACATCAGCACCGGGTGACGCCCTCGATGGGCGTAGAAGACCTCTTCGCGCGTGAGCGTGCACTTGACCGGTCGCCCGGTCATCATCGCCAGCTTCGACACGATGATCTCGTGCGCGAACGGATCAGTCTTGCCGCCGAAACCGCCTCCATGCGCCGCACCGATGACCCGAATTCGATTCATCGGCATCTCGAGCACCTTGGCCAGAGCTCGATGCACGTAGTGGACGACCTGCGTCGAAGACCACAGCGTCACCTTGCTATCGACATAGGTCGCGATCGCGCTGTGCTGCTCCATGGGAAGGTGCGTGTTGCCCTGGAAGAAGAAGACGTCCTCGCGGATGTGGTCGGCGCGCGCGAAGCCACCATCGACATCGCCGAACTCGAGCGCGACCAGCTTGTGGATGTTGTTGGGCCCGCCGTAGTCCTGGATTCGCTCGTCCTTCGGCGCAGCCAGAGCTTCCTCGATCGACATCACCGGCTCGAGCACCTCGTACTCGACGGCGATGGCATCGCACGCCGCCGCAGCGATCTCCTCATCTGTGGCGGCCACGGCCGCAATGGGGTCTCCGACGTATCGCACCTTTTCGTGCTCGAGCGCTCGCTCGTCCTGCGTCACCGGCAAGATGCCGAACTTGATCGGTAGATCGGAGCCGGTGATGACCGCTTTGACGCCGGCCATTCGGCGGGCAGCCGAGGTGTCGATCGAAACGATGCGCGCGTGGGGATGGGGGCTGCGAAGGATGCGGCAGTGCAGGGTGCGCGGAAGGAGCATGTCGTCGGCATAGACGGCGCGGCCCGTCACCTTGGCCACCGCATCCACACGCGGAAGCGGTTTACCGATGACGGAGAACTTGTGTTCCTCCCCGCTCGCCGGGGAGGTGGCGCGCGAAGCGCGCCGGAGGGGACGATCGCTCACTCTATGCGGCCCGCGGCAAGCTCAACAGCCTCGAGGATCTTCGCGTAGCCGGTGCACCGGCACAGGTTGCCCGCGAGCGCTTCGCGGATCTCGTCTCGTGACGGCTTTGGGTTTGTCTCGAGAAGAGATTTCGCGGAAAGTAGGATGCCCGGCGTGCAGTAGCCGCATTGGGCCGCGCCGAGCTCAGCAAAAGCTTGCTGCAGCGGATGCAGCGTCGAACCGGCCGCCATCCCTTCGATCGTCGTGATGGCCCTACCCTCCACCTGGACCGGGAGGACCAGACAGCTCAACTCCGGCCGGCCGTCCACCAGCACCGTGCACGTCCCGCACTCGCCGAGCTCGCAGCCGTGCTTGGTGCCGGTGAGCTGCATGTCCTCGCGCAGAACCTCGAGCAGCGTCTTGTGCACCGGCAAAAACAGCTCCCTGCGCTCGCCGTTGACGTCGAGCGCGATGATCTCGCGCTGCACGTCGCGGGTCATCTCGCGCTTCATGCGCCGAGCATAGCTTTCAAGACCAGGGCGCACGCCCACAGGTCGGGCGCGACCGCGTGCGCGCGGCTCGAGGCGGGTTTGGCGTCGTCGGGGTGAACCAGGATGGCCTTCATACCGAGCGCCAGCGCGGGCTCGATGTCGTTCTCCTCGCGGTTGCCGATCACGACGCACCGCTCCGCCGGGGCTTCGGCCAGGCGCATGGCCATCTCAAACACAGCGGGGTGCGGTTTGAGGTGACCCGCGTCGACCGACGTGACGATCGCGTCGATGTGGTCTGCCATGCCGAGCAGGCGGAAGTCATCCCAGTAACTTTCGGCGTCACGCCAGTAGGTGTTGCTGGCGATCACCGTACGCAGGCCCAGCCGGTGGATCTCCGCGAGGAGCTCGGACGCGCCAGGCAAAGGTTTCATGCGGTCTGCCACAGGCAGCGCCATAGCACGCCGGATGCGGGCCACAGTCGGCAAATCGGCGGGCAAGCCCTGCCGCTCGAGCGACGCCGCGATCAGGACTTCGGCCGCAGCGATCGTCGTCGGAGTCTCAGTCGAGATGGCCCGGGCCTCGTCGCCGATTCGGCTGCTCGCGATCAGATCGGCCACCAGCGCGTCGATCGCACGCGCCTCCAACATCGGCATCGCGGTGGCGACTCGCTGGTGTCTGCCGATCCTATCTGTCTCACGAAAAGGCCAGGAATTTGGCCAGAGCGTGCCGCCGACATCGATCAAGGCCACGTCCAGCGCTTTTGGCACTGCCCCTATCATCGCCTCAATGCTGAGATGGCTGACAGCCGGGGAATCGCACGGTCCGCAGCTGACCGTGATCATCGAAGGCATGCCTGCGGGACTGGAAATCTCGGAGGAGGACCTGCGCCGCGACCTGGCGCGCCGTCAGGGAGGCCACGGACGTGGCGGCCGGCAGAAGATCGAGACGGACAAAGCAAAGATCGTGAGCGGGGTGCGAGGTGGCGTGACCATCGGCAGCCCGATCACCCTGGTCCTCGAGAACAAGGACCACGCGAACTGGACCTCCCAGATGACCGCCGCCAAGGAAGGCTACGAACCAAAACCCGTCACTCGGCTGCGGCCAGGGCACGCGGACCTGGCCGGAGCACTGAAGTATGGCCACACCGACATCAGGAATGTGCTCGAGCGATCATCCGCCCGCGAGACCGCGACGCGTGTCGCCGCCGGCGGAATCGCGCGCAAGCTCCTGGCGCATTTCGGGATCGAGATCCTGAGCTTCACCCAATCGATTGGCACGGTCGACATCGGGTACGACGGCTGCAACCCCGAGACGGTGACGACTGAACAGATCGAAGAGTCACCCGTGCGCTGTCCGGACCCCGACGCCTCGGCCCAGATGGTCACCGAGATCGACCACGTCGCGGACCTGGGCGACACGATAGGTGGCACGTTCCGGGTTATCGCGCGCGGCGTTCCTCCGGGATTGGGCAGCTACGTCTCGTGGGATCGCAAGCTCGATGGCCGCATCGCGCAGGCAATTCTTTCGATCAACGCCATCAAGGGAGTCGAGTTTGGAGCGGGATTCCAGGGCGCGGCGCGCCATGGCTCTGACTTTCACGACCAGATCGAGTACCAGGGCGGACGGTTCCGTCACCTGACCAATCGCGCGGGCGGCCTGACCGGGGGCATGACCAACGGAGAGCCCATCGACCTACGTGTGGCGATCAAGCCAATCTCGACGATGAAGAAGCCGATGTGGTCGGTCGACCTGCTAACCAAAGAGCCGGTCGAAGCGCACTACGAGCGCAGCGACGTATGCGTGGTGCCAGCCGCCGGGGTGATCGGGGAAGCGGTGGTTGCACTGGCGCTGGCGGAGGCCTTCCTCGAGAAGTTCGGTGGTGACTCGATGGGAGAGCTCACGCGCAACCACCACTCGTACCTCGAGTCAATCGGCCAGTAAACCTCTACCGAGCAACGGCGGCTCGGATCGGATTGACCACCAATGTCCCGCCTGAACAGACGACGAGGTTGCCAGGTATGAGAAGCGACGTGGGTGCGTCAGGGGGCGTCACCTTTAGCAGCGCGGCTTCTGAGCATTGACCTTGAACGTCGCCGAAGCTAAGGGGTATGTACGCATGGCCCGCAACCGGGCGGTCGCTGGTGAGCAGCTGTGTGCGCGATGGTAGGCCGACAACTTCAGCTCGAGCCGGAGTGCTAAGGAAGAAAGCGCTTGTCGACCAGATCACCTTCGTCGGAAGCGGCGCTCGAAAGTAGTTGAGAAGCTGTATGCCGGCGTAGCCGTAAAGGTCGCAGTCGCGACTCGACTTGTTTCGGACCTCGATCGTCGCCCGGACACTCCCCGCCGCGGCACCATCAACGGTGAGCTGCATCTCCAGGTCGCCGGTGTCGCAGCGCACAAAGGGCATCGTCGGCGAGGGAATGATCAGGGGCGAGGGGGCGCTCGAGGCTTGCGGAGAGACATTGCCTTTTGCGAACGGGCTCCGCACAGCCGATCCGGCATTCGTGCAGCCAACGAGAATGGCTAGCGCAGCCGAGAGGAGGCAAATGCGCCTCATGTCCATTGAACGTCACCGTCCGGATCGGTGTTACGCGAGAGCGTTAACTTGACCGGAGTGAGTGGCAAGGTGATGGCGATGGCCGATGCCATCGCTCGATTCGTACCTGACGGTTCGACTGTAGCGATGGGCACCTCGCTCGAGCCGCTGATCCCATTTGCCGCCGGCCAGGAAATGATCCGGCAGCAGCGCCGGGATCTCGAGCTCGTCGGCCCGATCTCGGATTCGCTGTTCGACCAGCTCATCGGCGCAGGGTGCGTCCGGCGGGTCACCGCGGCCTGGGTCGGCAACGTCTCCGAAGGTTTAGGTCACTGCTATCGCCGAGCGTGCGAGCAACAGATACCAGGCACATTGGAAGTCCGCGACCACTCGAACTTCTCGATCTCGCTCGCGCTGTGGGCAGCGGCGTGGAACGTGCCGAGCCTTCCTACCCGCACGCTCCTCGGAAGCGACATCCTTCGCACCAACCCGGGCCTGGTCGGCGGCGATGGGCTGGTTCACGTCCAGGCGGTCCGCCCAGACGTTGCCATCGTCCACGTCCAGCGCGCCGACGAGATGGGACGCGCGCATGCATGGGGACCGCTAGGGGTGACGGAGGAGGCGGGCCTGGCAGCCGACCGGGTGATCATCACGTGCGAGGAGCTGGTTGACGCGACAATCACGCTGAGCGACCCGAACCGAATCCTGTTTCCCGAGACGAAGGTGGTTGCGGTCGTGCACGAACCGGGCGGCGCCCATCCATCGCCGGTGCAGGGATTCTTCAAGCGAGACCACGCGTCCTATCGCGATTACGCCGAGCAGTCGCGGACTGTCGATGGCTACGAGGCGTGGCTGAAGCGATGGGTGCTCGAGGTCCCGGACCGCGCCACTTACATGAGCCGCATCGACGTCGAGTCGTTGCGCATCAGTCGCCATCGCCCCTCCGAGCCGGTGGACTATGGCGACGAATAGCTACACACCTCAAGAGCTGATGGTTGCCGTCGCGTCACGCGAGATCAGGGACGGCGACCTCGTCTTCGTAGGCATGCGGCTGCCCATCCTCGCGTACGCGGTGGCGCGCAACGCGCATGCGCCAACAGCGCGCGGCCTCTTCGAGGTCGGACTCATGCGAGACCAACCGGCGCAGGCATTTCTTGGCACGATGGGCGACCCGCCCAACGTCACCGGCTCGCTTTGGGCGACGCGGATGTCGAACGTGATGGCGCTGATGGCGCAGGGCAACGTCGACCTGGGGTTCATCGGCGGCGCGGAGGTTGACCGCTTCGGCAACCTGAACACGTCCTATGTGGGAGAGCCGGCGCATCCAAAGGTGAAGCTGCCAGGGAGCGGGGGAGGAGCCGACATCGCGATCCTCAGCCGCCGCTGGGTCACGCTGATGGCCCACGAACGCCGCCGCCTGGTCGAGAAGGTTTCGTTCGTCACCTCACCTGGTTACGGCGATGGAACGCCGGGCTGGCGAAAGCGCAACGGCCTGCTGGGCGGCGGGCCGGCCGCGATCATCACGACTCTGTGCGTTCTTCGGTTCCCCGAGGACGGCGGCGAGGCCTTTCTCTCGTCGGTGCACCACGGTCACACAGTCGATGAGGTGGGCGCCGAAACCGGTTGGGAATTGAAGGCCGCCGGCCATATCGAAGACACTCCGCCACCAACTGAATCAGAGCTTGCCGCGATCCGCCGTTTCGACCCGGAAGGTTTCTGGACCCGATCGGCCTGAGTTCCGCTCGTTTGGCGCCAACCGTGCGTCTCCCGCGTCAGAATTCCGGGCGTTTGGGGCCAAACGAGCGATATGACGCCCCCTTCGCCTTCACGGTCGCGTCCGGACTCGGGCGGCCATCGTGATCTGTTTCCATTTCTTGCGCTCCTCGATGCGGATCCGCACATCCGTCTTGGCGGCCACCGCTCGCAGCTCCCGCTGCAGCTTTCGGTAACTCTGAAACCGACCGCCATCGAGGGTGCCGTCAGCCAGCGCGCCCTTGATCGCGCATCCCGGCTCGGTCACGTGCGCGCAGTCCGTGAACCGGCACAGAAGCGCGAGCTCCTCGACGTCCTCGAACAGGTTGCCCAGCGCGTATTCGCCTTCCCACAGCTGCGCCTCACGCAGTCCCGGCGTGTCGATGATCATCCCGCCCTGCGGGAGCTGAACGAGCTGCCGATGACTCGTCATGTGCCGCCCCTCGCCCGAGGCGTGGATGGCGCGCGTGCGCATGAGGTCGATGCCCACGATCCGGTTGATCAACGTCGATTTGCCCGCTCCCGACGGTCCGAGGAGGACGCCAGTACGCGCCGGCTGGAGCTCACGAAGGATCTCGTCAACCCCGTCGCCAGTGACGGCGCTCGTCACGACTACCGGCGTTCCCATCGCGGCCGCCTCGAGCTCGGCGCGCAAACCATCAACCGACTCCGCGATGTCGGCCTTCGTCAGCAGCACCACTGGCACCGCGCCGCTCTGCCACGCGATGGTCAGATACCTCTCGATCCGGCGTGCGTTCACGTCCGTCGCCGCGGCCACGACAAACGCGACATCGATGTTCGCGGCCAGCACCTGTTCGCGCGTCTCAACGCCCGCCGCATGACGCGAAAAAGAGGTGCGCCGGTCCACAACACCGTGAATCACGTCTACCGGCTCTCGCTTTACGACCGCGACCCAGTCACCAACCGCAGGCAGGATGGACCCGTCGTTGCGCACGTGCTTTCCCACCGAGGCGCGGCTGGCGGTCGCGCCGTCGTGCACCAGGTATTCCGCGCCGTAGTCGGCGATGACCCGCGCGGGCACGCCGCCATCCAGCGCAAAGGGTTTGAACTTTTCGTCGAAGTAGGAGTCCCAGCCCAGCACGGCGAGCTGGTTGCTGAAGTAAATGGACAACGCGAAATCCTCCGGAGAAAAACGGGTGGGCGGTATCGGTCCGCCCGGCGGAGGATTGCTTAGAAGCGCGCTCCGGAGGCGGCCGACGGCCGGGATTCGGTCATTGCAAGCTCAGTCATCGAACGCCACCTCCTGATCTGGATTTCTGGCGCCAGCCTACCACGGTTGGTGCCAGATCAAGCCCCTCACTCCGACCCTCTCCCAGGACGGGAGGGGGCAGCCTATTTGCTCTTGAATTCCGGCTTGCGCTTTTCGGTGAAGGCTTTGATGCCCTCCTCTGCATCCTCGGATACGAAGATGCGCCCGATCGCCTCGCGCTCGATCGCCAAACCCATGTCCATCGGCCCGCCATAGCCCTGCTGGATCGCCAGCTTGGCGTGGCCGATCGCCACCCCCGGGCCCGCCGCCAGCTTCGCGGCGTATTCGAGCGCGCCGGCGCGGCAGGCGGCGGCGTCGGCGAACAGCCGGTCGACGATTCCAACCTCCTTCGCCTCGGCGGGCTTCATCGTGGTTGCGTTGGCGATGAGGTCGATGCCCCTGGAGAGCCCAACGAGGCGAGGCAGCCTCTGCGTGCCACCCGATCCCGGAAACAGACCGAGGTTCACCTCGGGGAGACCGATCTGATAGCTGCCCTCGGCCGCGAACCGCACATCGCACGCAAGCGCAAGCTCCAGCCCTCCACCCAGACAATGACCGGCGATAGCCGCGATGAACACGAGCGGCGTGTTCTCCATCTTTCGAAAAGCCTCGTGGGCCAACAGGGCAGTCATGAATCGCGCTCGCGGGTTGCCCGCCGCGAAGGCGCCCACGTCGGCGCCGGCCGAGAAGAACTTCTCTGAAGCGCTCGCCACCACGACAGCCGATTTGATGCTCATATCGACCCGCGCATCGTCGATCGCGCTAGCGAACTCGCGCAGGAACGCGTAGTCGTAGCTGTTGGCGGGCGGCCGGTCGAGCACGATGACGCCGACGCCACCTTCTTTCTCGAGTCTCACTGACATCCCACAGCCCTCCTGACGGTCTGCTCCCGGTGACGGGGATAATTGAAGCACTCACACGAAAATCAACCGAAGAGGGGTGCCGGATCAATGGCAACGATGATCATCGAAGGCGAGAGGACCAGCGCAGCGTCAGGCAAGACGTACGAGGTTCGCAACCCGGCGACAGGCGAAGTCGTCGACCAGGTGCCGGCCGGCGGGCCCGCGGACGTCGACAAGGCGGCGCAGGCGGCCCACAAGACCTTCGCCACCTGGTCGAAGCTCCCCGCCAACCAGCGGCGCGAGATCCTGCACAAGGCCGCGCAGCACATGCTCGGGAAAGTCGAGGAGATCGCGACGATCCTCACCAAGGAGCAGGGCAAGACGATCCTCGAGTCAAGGCTCGAGGCCCGGCGCTTCGGCGAGAACATCGCGTGGTTCGCCGACCTGGCGGACAAGATCCATGGCCAGCACGTCAGGCTCCCCGACACGACGACCTACGGCCTCGTTGTGCGCAAGCCCATCGGCGTGTGCGGCGCGATCGTGCCCTGGAACTTCCCGCTCACGCTTGCCGCGAACAAGGTCGCCCCCGCGATCGCCGCCGGGAACACAGTCGTGCTCAAGCCCGCGAGCACGACACCGCTGTCAACGCTCGCCTGCATCGAGGCTCTGATGGAAGGCGGCCTTCCGGAGGGCGTGGTCAACGTCGTCCTCGGCCAGGCGACGGGCGAGGCCATTGTCGAGCACCCGCTGATCCGGAAGATCGCATTGACGGGATCCACGCCGACCGGCAAGAGGGTCATGGCCAAGGCGGCCGAGCAGCTGAAGAAGGTCACGCTAGAGCTAGGCGGCAGTGACCCGTGCATCGTGCTCGACGACGCGGACCTGGAAGGCGCCGCGCGCGCCATCTCCGTGGGCCGGTTCTTCAACTGCGGTCAGCAGTGCCTGTCCACCAAGCGGCTCTACGTGCAGGAAGGCGTGTACGACGCGCTCATGGAAAAGCTCATCGCGCGCGCCTCCAAGCTCAAGCCGGGCAACGGTCTCGACAAGGACACGCGCATGGGGCCCATGCACAGCGAGACGCAGCGCGCGGAGGTCGAAGCGCAGATCAAAGACGCGATCGATCGCGGCGCCAAGGCCATTTACGGCGGCGGCAGGCCGAAGGGCGCCGAGTACGAGAAGGGTTGGTTCATCGAGCCCACGATCCTGGGTGACATTCCGGACGGCGCCCGCATGTGGACCGAGGAGGTTTTCGGTCCGGCGCTGCCGGTGCGCAAGATCAAGGACCTGGACGAGGGCATCCGGCTGGGTAACGACACGCCTTTCGGCCTCGGCTCGTCGATCTGGACCTCGAACATGGCGTCGGCGTACCGAGCGGTGCAGGAGCTCGAGGCGGGCTATACATGGGTCAACGCGCTGGTGATCGCCCACGACGAGCTTCCCTTCGGAGGCACCAAGCAGTCGGGCTTCGGCAAGGAGCACGGAGTCGAGGCGTTTCTCCAGTACACCGAAGAGAAGTCTGTGGTCTACGGCGGCGTCGGATAGGTAACCCCGATCGGTAACGCACCTCTGTGAGAGCTGGCGTCGGGGTCTTCGGTCTCCTGGTTCTGCTTGCCGGGGCGGTCTTCGCCGGGCAGGGACTCGGCTACATCCCCGGGAGCGTCATGACCGGCGACATCAAATGGTTCTGGATCGGTAGCGCGATGGTCGTGGTGGGCCTGGCGCTCGGCGCCGCTGGGTTTATCGGCCGGCCGAGACGGAGCAATACCTAGGCGGTTCGTCCGTTGAGCCGGTCCCATTGAGACTGGCACTCGACGCAGCGCGTGGCCGCCGGCTGGAACCTGAGCCGCTCCGCCGGGATGTGCCGGCTGCAGCCCTCGCACACGCCGTAGGCGCCTTCGCGCAGCCTTTCGAGGGCACGCTCGACCTGCTCCCGGTTCTGGTCCAGGAGGTGAACCAGGATGTCCGTGGTCTCGCGGTCGGATAGCGCCTGGGCCAGGTCGGTGTCCTCCGGAATGCCCGTGATCACCCCGCCCGTCACGTCGTTCAAAGGCCGGTGGAGGCCTGCTTCCTCACCGCACTGGGCGGCGAGCAGCTCTAGGTTTCGCCGGTCGGCCTCGAGCCTCACTTCTGGAGCGTTTTCTGGTCTCTTGCGAACAGCCATTGATAATCCCCCCTCCAAACTGACTTCCGACCAGGCGACGTTTGGATTCGTCAGACACAACGCACGCACCAGGGCGCGTACCCGGGTCGCGCACAATTAGCCGCCTAATGCCGTCCCCGCTGCCATCCCCCGTGAAGATTCTTGCCGCCGTTGCGGCCGTTGTGGCGCTCGCCGGTTGCCAACCGGCTCCGGCCGCGCGGCCGGTCCCGAGCGTAGCGCAGATCGGCAGCGAACTCAAGTGTGGAAGCGGAGACACGGGCCTTACGGACGATCAGGCGGGTTGGGGATTCTGTCATCCCCGCGCCTGGAAGTACCTGGAACGGTCGCAGACCAGCCTCAACCCTCCAGGCCTTGATCTGACGTTCGACATCACCTACGTCCCAAATCCGCCGGTGGCGTGCCCCCAAGCCTCCCCGTCGCCATCGCCATCGCCGCAAGCTTCGCCGCTCCCGACTCCGAGTCCATGCTCCGGCGACTTCGCATTCATGATCATCTCGACGTACGAGCGGGGCAACGCCTCAAACCTCGCCGGGTGGGAGCAAACGAACCTGGCCAGCCCACCGCCTGCCGGCGACAGCATTTCATGGGGCAACGCGGTCGAGGCGATGAAGCTGGCCGATGGACGCCGGATCGCGCTGACACCGCACCACGTAGTCATCCTTGACCTGCATTCAGGCCAGAGTCGCCTCAACCTCGACATGGAGATGGGCTCGCGCCTGAGCAGCTGGAAATTCACCTACTGAAATAGAGAGGGCGAATCCCCGCCCCCCAAGGGGGTGAGGGTGGGGGTGGGCGGAGCTGGCACACGCTGGCTTCCGGATGAGTTGATAGCCGCGGGAGCCGGCACTCGCGCCAATTCACGGGCCTATGCGCAGGACATCGCTCCAAGGACTGGGAAGAGGGAGTCGGTGTGGGCCCTGGAGGCGCGGGGGCGGGCCTGGAGGCGTAGAACCCGCGGGAGCCGGCACCCGCTGGCTTCCGGATGAGTTGATAGCCGCGGGAGCCGGCACTCGCGCCAATTCACGGCAGTGAGGGCTTGGGCGTGGGAGACGCGGGTGTGCCGCCCGGCAGGTCCAGTGTCGCGCGAGCTAGCTTGGCCTCTTGAAAAGGGACTGCATCTTGATCGCCAGCCCCATGTCACCCTTGATCTTCAGCTTGCCCTGCATGAAGGCTGCGGTCCCGTCGAGCTGGCCCATCATGATCTTCACCCAGTCGTTCGCGTCGGCGAGCAACGTGAGGTTTGCGGTCTCAGGGGCATCGCCTTTCCCCGACTCGGCCGTGCCGTCGTGGATCTTCACCCACCACTTGCCGCCGGACTCGCCCGATAGGTCGAACTGTATGGTCGCCTTGGTGCTGCCGGCCTTCGCGGGGTCCAGGTATTTCGGCAGCGCCTCCACGATCTGGTCTGGTGACAGCTGGACTTCAGACATTCGCGCCTCCTGAGAGCTCGGACGAGGTGACTCGATTCATGTTAGTCCGCGACAATGCCGGGATGGCGAAAAGCGCCGCGTTGAGCGAGGTCGCGGCCGGCGTTTTCGAGCTGCGGCTGCCGATCCCATTCGAGGACGGACTTGTCAACGTCTTCCTGTTCGTCGACGGCGCCGAAGCAGATCTCCTCGACTGCGGCATGAACTCCGACGAGTCGGTCGCCGAAATCAGGCAGGCTGTGGTCCAGCTCGGCGCCAAGCGCCTGCGTCGATTGGTCGTGACGCACATCCACCCGGACCACTACGGCGCCGCCGGATCGCTGGCCGGCGAGGGGATGGCCGACCTGTACATCCACCGGCTGGAAGTGCCACTGGTCCACCCGCGCTATGTCGAGCTCGAGCAGCTTGTAAAAGAGGTCCGGACCTACCTACTTGTCAACGGGGTGCCGGAGGACGAGGCGGAGGTGCTGAGCAACTCCCAGCGTGCGTTGAGCCAGGTGGTGAAGACAGCGGAGCCGGCTGTCCAGCTGGACGGCGCGGAATCTCTGCTGATGGGCCGGCGACATCTGCGCGTCGAGTGGACGCCAGGACATTCGCCCGGCCACATCTGCCTCTACGACAAAGAGGATCAGCTGCTGTTCGCCGGAGACACGCTCCTGCCTGACCTCTCACCGAATATCGGGCTGCACCCTCAGAGCACGCCGGACCCGCTTCACGAATACCTCGACGGACTGCACCGGCTTGCCGCCTACGAACCAAAGCTCATCCTGCCTTCCCACGGTCGCCCGTTCAACGACGCCCCCGCCAGGGTCAAGGTGCTCAAATCGCATCACAAGCGACGGCTTGATCAGATCGTCGAAATCGTCGCGCGTGGCAAGCAGAGCGGGTGGGAGGTCGCTCTCGAGCTCTGGGGACCGCGCGAGAATTTCTACGAAAAGAGGCTTGCCCTCCAGGAGGCGCTCGCGCACCTGCAGGCGCTCGCCGTCGACGGCCGCGTCGGCAAGTCCGTCACGCCCGAGTCGGTGCAGTGGACGCCTGATTGATGCCAAGCGGGAAGAGCTCCGCCGGGTAGCAGCCGACGCCGACTACGCCAGGTCCCGCGTGCGCTCCGACGACGGGGCCCAGTGGCTGGATGATCAACGTTTCCGCGATCGGCTCGAGGTCACGGCCGATCCGTTCGGCGTCGGCCTGGGCATCCGCGTGCCCGACGATTACACACACGCCGTGGCCGCGGTCCACCTCGCGTGTCAGCTCCACGATGCGGTTGAGCGCCCGCTCGAATGTGCGCACACGCTCCAGCGGCGTGACCTGGCCATCGCGGATGCACAGCACCGGCTTGACCTGCAGCACCGAGCCGAGCAACGCGCCCGCGCGTCCGATGCGCCCTCCGCGTCGCAAGAACTCGAGCGTGGCCACCGAAAAATACGTCTGCAAGTGCGGCCGCATGTTGAGGACCTTCGACTCGATGGCTTCCACGTCAGCTCCCTTCGACGCCATGGCCGAAGCCGTTAGCGAGATCAGCCCAAGTGACATCGATACGAGCTGCGAGTCGACGACGCGGATACGCCCTGGATCCGTCATGTTCGCTGCCTGAAGCGCGGACGCGTAGGTCCCGCTCAGCTTTTCCGAGATGTGGATCGAGATCACGCTGTCGTGGTCCGCGAGCAGAGCCGAGTAAGCCTCCGCGAAGAGCCCCGGTGAGGGCTGCGACGTCGTGGGATGTGTAGTCAGGCCAGGGAGGCGGCGATAGAAATCGTCGGCCTTGATGTCGACGCCGTCGAGCAGCGACTGACCGTCTAGGTTGAGCGTCAGCGGTACAACGGTGATGGAGTGCGAAGCGGCAAGCTCAGATGGAAGATCCGCCGTCGAGTCGGTGACGATGGCTACGGATGGCTTGCTCAATGGTGCTCGCGTCGATCGATGATCGGCGGATCGTCATGCCTCCGGTTCCAGCGTCTCCGGATGAATCGCTCCTCAACCGGCCTGATCGCCACCAGCATGACGACCACGAGAACCGCCGTGAAGATCGCGATTGTGTAGTAGCCGAATCCAACGGCCATGCCGAGCGCAGCCGCGACCCAGATCGAAGCTGCCGTGGTCAGCCCGTGAACGTCATCGCCCTGACGGAGGATCGCGCCCGCGCCAAGGAACCCGACGCCCGTGACGACCTGTGCCGCGATGCGCGTCGGGTCGACGGTTTTTCCAAAAGCCGGAAGGAGTCCCATCGCAGTGAACATGCACGCTCCGATGGAGATCAGCCCCATGGTCTTGATTCCGGCCGGATGACCTCGAAGCTCCCGTTCAATCCCGAGAGCAAGGCCGAGAAGCAGGGCGACAATCAGGCGCAGACCAAGGTCGACCTCGCCGGTTATCGGCAGCGGCTCAGCCTCGGCCCGGACGGCCCCCGGGCTTGTCCTGCGCCCCGGGTTCGTCTTTCGCGCCAGGCTCGTCGGGAAGCTCGGGCAGGTCGAGGCTGTTCACGAAGTCGCGAAAGACAGCCAGCCTTTCCTCATCGACCGGAGTCTCAGCTTTGTCTTTGTCCCCACCCTCCTCATCCGCCTCGGGGATGATGCCGGCGGTCTCCATCACCTCGGTGGCGACGAAGATGGGACACTCGACTCGCACAGCCAGGGCGATCGCATCCGAGGGGCGCGCGTCGAAGTCGAGGTCGCGTCCATCCTGCTTCACGTACAGGCGCGCGTAAAAGACCTGGTCGGCGAGCCTCGTCACGACGATCCGCTTGACGCTGATGCCCAGGTCGCTGAAGGCGGTGGCCATCAGATCGTGCGTGAGGGGGCGGCCCAGCGGGTTGCCCGAGATCTTGGTCGCAATCGCCTGAGCCTCGAAAGACCCGATCCAGATCGGGAGGTACCGGTCGGCCTCCTTCTCTTTGAGGATCACCAGGTGCTGGGCGGTTGGCATGTGTATCCGAATGCTGTCTACGGACACCTCGATGAGGTTTTTCATCCTCGGTCCCACTATACCTTTCGGACCTCCAAGGTCCTGGAATTTGAACGTGCTGGGGCCTGGGTAGGATACGAAGAGTGTCACGACCCCGAGGTCCGCGCAGATTCGCGCCATCGGCGGCCGGAGGCAAGGAAAGGGTGGCGCTAGGAGGAGGGCATCTGTCGATGCGCGACGACGCGGCGCCGGGCCCCTTGACGCAGCCTTCAGCGCCGCAGGCGCCCGGCCGCCTAGGGCGCGAAGGTGCGTGGCTCCTCGGGGGCGGGACACTCTAGGTGGCGAAGGGGAAGCGGGGGCGTGTGGTGCTGATCGACGCCCACAGCCTCATCTACCGGGCGTTTTTCGCCCTGCCGCCGATGAGCACCTCGGACGGCCAGGTGACCAACGCGGTCTACGGATTCACGTCGATGCTGGCGATCGTCCTCGCGTCACGTCCCGAGTACGCGATCGGAGCATTCGACGTCGGCGGGCAGACTTTTCGCTCCAAGGAATACAAGGAGTACAAAGCCGGAAGGCGGGCGATGCCCGACGACCTACGGCCGCAGATCGAAAAGGTGCGGGAGCTGCTCGAAGCTTTCTCGATTCCGATCTACGGCATCGAAGGTTTCGAAGCCGACGACTTGATTGGGACGCTGTCGCGTCTCGCTGAAGAGAGAGGACACGCGGTCACCATCGTGTCCGGCGATCTCGACTGCCTGCAGCTGGTCACGGAGTCGGTCGAAGCGCTCGTACCCCGGCGTGGCATCACCGACACATTCCTGTACGGGCCCGACCAGGTTCGCCAGCGCTATGGCTTCGAGCCGCCGCAGCTGATCGACTTCAAGGCGCTGCGCGGAGACACGTCCGACAATATTCCAGGCGTCCCCGGAGTAGGGGACAAGACAGCGGCCAAGCTCGTGCAGGACTTCGGCACGATCGAGGCGCTGCTCGAACGCGTGGACGAGCTGCCCGAGGGCCGCCTGAAGACCTCTCTCAAGGCAAACGCGGAACAGGTGCGGCTCGGGAAACGCATGGTCACGATCGTGCGCGACGTCCCCATGGAGCTGGATCTAGAAAAAGCGCGCTGGACGCGATACGACTACGAGAAAGTCCGGCTCGTCTTCGACAGGATGGAGTTCCGGCAGCTGCTGAGCCGCTTCCCACCGCCCGACCAGGTGCCGGTGCAGCCAAGCCTCGCATTCGAGGCCGCGCCTCAGCCCGCGGGCTTGAAGGTGGTCGACGATCCGACCGAGGCCGCGAGCCTCCTCGACGGCTCACCGAATGTCGGGGTGTTCGCGTTCACCGACGCCCCGGGTCGCGGCGCTCGCGTCCACGGTCTGGGCGTGTCGACCGGCAAGGAAACGTTCTATGTCGCGGGCCAGGACGCGATGGACGCAATCGCCAGCACACTGTCCGGCCGGCCGATCGCCGGCCATGACGCGAAGGAGACGGAGCTCGCGCTCCGCTCTCTGGGCGGTGGAAAACGTGAATGGGTCTCCAGCACATTCCTCGCGGCATACCTCCTCGGCGCGGGATCGCGCGATCCGCGTCTCGAAGACCTGGCGCGCGAGTTCCTCGACGTCACCTTGATGAGCACCGAGCAGCTGCTGGGCACCGGACGCGCGGCGCGCAAACCCGCCGACATTGCGATCAACGAGGCGGCGGAGTATGCCGCACGCAGGGCCGAGGCAATCCTCAACCTGGGCCCGCGACTCGAGGCCGAGATGCGAAACCTCGGCGTGGACTACCTATTCCACGAAATCGAGCTGCCCCTGGCAGGCGTGCTCGCGGACATGGAATCGGAGGGCGTCGCGATCGACGTGCCGTACCTCAAGCAGATGCAGGACGAACTTGGCGCGCAGCTGGCCGCAATCGAATCGGAGGTTGAGCAGGTCGCCGGACAGAAGTTCAACCTCAACGCCCCTCAGCAGCTGGCGAAGGTGCTGTTCGAAGACCTCCGCCTGCCTGTCGGCAAGCGAACCAAGACCGGATACTCGACGGACGCGGACACGCTCGAGGCGCTGCGTGAGAAGCACCCGATCGTGGGCCTGATCCTCGAGCATCGCCAGCTGTCAAAGCTCAAGTCGACATACGTCGACGCTCTGCCTCAGATCGTCGATCCGATGAGTGGTCGCGTCCACACGTCATTCGGCCAGGCCAGCACCGCGACGGGCCGGCTCTCGTCGTCCAACCCCAACCTGATGAACATCCCGATCCGGAGCGAGCTCGGACAGCGCATCCGTCGCGCCTTCAAAGCGGGGCGACCTGATCATGTGATGGTCTCGGCTGACTACTCGCAGATCGAGCTGCGCATCGCGGCCCACCTGAGCGGCGACCCGAAGCTGCTCGGCGCATTTGCCGCCGGCCAGGACATCCATACCGCGACGGCCGCCGCGGTGTTCAAGATCCCGATCGAGTCCGTGACCCCAGACCAGCGCCGGCTGGCGAAGGTGGCCAACTTCGGGTCGATCTACGGCCAGGGTGAGTACGGCCTGTCGCAACAGCTTGGGATCACAGGGGACGTGGCAAGGGAGTTTCTCGCTCAATACTGGTCAACCTATTCGCGCCTGAAGGAATACCTCGATGAGGTGCGACGCAAGGCGCGTGAGGAAGGCTTCGTCGTCAGCGCGACAGGGCGGCGGCGGGCGATCCCAGACCTTCGGTCACCCAACTTCCAGCTGCGCAGCGCGGCGGAGCGGATGGCGATCAACTTCCCGATGCAGTCGCTCGCCGCGGACATCATCAAGATCGCCATGGTCAGGCTGCAGCGCGAGATCGAGGCCGACCAGATCGAGGGCCGCATGCTGCTGCAGGTCCACGACGAGCTGCTGTTCGAGGTGCCGCGCTCAGAGGTCGATCAGTTCGCCGAGAAGGTGCCGCGCATCATGACAGGCGCGTACGAGCTCGAGACCGGGATCGAGGTCGAGACGAAGGTCGGACCCAATTGGGCGGACATGAAAAAGGTTGCGGTCGTCCGCGCCTAGATGCCTGAGCTGCCAGAAGTAGAGACGATCGTCGCGGACCTGCGGCCGCACCTTGCCGGCCGCACCATCAAGAGCTGCGATCTCCTGTTTCCATCCATTGTTCGGCACCCAGAGCCTGAGGTGTTCATCGACGCGGTGACGGGCATGCGCATCACCGCATTGAGACGGCGTGGGAAGTACATCCTCATCGATCTCGAGAACGACCTGGTTCTGGTGGTGCATCTCGGGATGACGGGACAGCTGCGGCTCTTCGAGCCGGACGCGCCGCTCGCATCACACACGCATGCCGTCTTCACCTTGCATGGCGAATCCACCTCCCCTCCCGGGCCTTCGGCCCGACCTCCCCACGAGCGGGGAGGTGAACTGCAGCTGCGTTATCGCGATCCTCGAAGGTTTGGGCGCTTGCTGCTCGGCACTGAAGAGGCGCTGCGCGCCGCTAAGAAGCTCCCGCGACTTGGTCCGGAGCCGATCGACCCTGACTTCGCCGCGGAAGAGCTTTATCGGCGCCTGCGCAAACGCCGCACGGCGTTGAAAGCGTTTCTCCTCGACCAGGCGGCGGTGGCGGGCGTCGGAAACATTTACGCGGACGAATCGCTGCACCGCGCGAGGCTTCGACCCGATCGGCTGGCCGGCAGCCTCAGCCGCAAGTCCGCGCAAAGGTTGCATGAATCTCTTCGCGATTCCTTGCTGGTGGCGATCGCGAATCGTGGCAGCTCAGTGGATACATATCGCGACGCATGGGGAGAGGTCGGCGGGCAGCAGGAGAATCTGCTCGTCTACGGACGCGCCGGCGAGCCGTGCTTCACATGCGGCCGCCCGCTGACGTTGATCCGCATCGCGGGTCGCAGCACAGTCTTCTGCCGTCGTTGCCAGCGATAACCCAGCGCCTTGTAGCGATCGTCGTTCTCTCTGTGGCGTTCGTCGCGATGACAATGGCCATCACGGCTGGCCTTTTCACGACCCTCGACAAGCAGGTCGCGCAAACGATGCACAGCATCTGGCAGGAATCGCTGCACCCTTTGTTCCAGCTGATCGCGGAGCTGGGCGGGATTGAGGTGACGAGCATCCTGATGCTCGCGCTCTTCATCTATCTCTTGCGTGGCGGGTTTGGCGCCGATGCGCTCGTCGTCGTCGCGTTCGTCGGAGCTGTCGCGCTTGAAGTCCTCTACAAGTCCTTGCTGTATCACCCCGGCCCGCCCCTCTCAATTTCGCATCCCGACGGACCGAGCCTGACGGGCCAGTTTTCCGACAGCCTCGGCAACAGCTTTCCCAGCGGCCACATGGTGCGCACAGTCGTCGTGTACGGCCTCCTTGCCTTCGTCGTGCGTCGCCTGTCGCGATCACGGACGGCACGATCGCTCGCGATCCCCGTGGCGATTGCTGTCATTGTCGTGATGGTCGTCGACCGCCTGTACCTCGACGTCCATTGGGAGTCGGACGTAATCGGTGGCCTTCTGCTCGGCGGCATCGCCCTGGCCGCGGCGACCGTCTGGCTGGACAGGCCGAGAAAAGCCGAGAATTAGGGTGTGGGGGAGAAGGCGGTGATGATCATGGTCACCACCGGTGGCCGCAACGACGCCGAGCGCCTGGGCGAAGGGTTGGTGGTCGAGCACCTGGCGGCCTGCTGCTCCGTCATACCTACGGTCCATTCCTTCTACTACTGGGACGGCCAGCTGAAGCGGGGCCACGAGGCGCTGCTTCTCGTGAAAACCGTGGAGTCGAAGTCGGACGCGGTCCAGGAATACGTTCGCAGGAACCACGACTACGAGCTTCCGGAGATCCTACAGATCGCCGTCGAAGGGGGCTCTCCGCCTTATCTGAAGTGGCTCGAAGACCAAGTGGCTCAAGAAGCGCGCTGACTGTTAAGTAAGAACTTAGACTCTGGGCTGGGTGGCAACTCTAGTCGATGAACGAGACGATTCCAGCGGCACGCGAAAGCGCCGCCGTCGCCGTGCCGCGCGCCGAGAGGCTGAGGCGGCCCTAGCCTCAGCGTCTGAAGGGAGTTACCCGGCGCAGCCGGGGGGTGGGGAGGTGGAGCCGGCACCTGACGGCAACAGCGAATCAGCGGGTGCTGCCGAGATCAGCCTCGCCGAAGCTGGGGCCGTGATGACCCCCGCGGTGGCGGTCCTTCCCGGGCCCGAGTCCTCAGTCAATCAGGCGGTGCTCCTGCAGGCGCCTGTGCTCGAGCCCGACGACTTCAAAGACCTGCTTGGCCAGGCGGTCGGCCTGCGGCTGGATTCCGTCTCCCGCGAGTTCGGCGGCAACGACGAGATGCACGTGACCGCGCTGCGGGATGTTTCCCTGGAGATCGGGCCGTGTGAGTTCGTCTCGGTCGTCGGCCCGTCCGGATGCGGCAAGACCACTCTGCTCTCGCTGATGGGAGGCCTGGACCGGCCTACGAGCGGACACGTCTACGGCGCCGGCCTTCCGCTTGGCGAGCTTTCCGAACGCGACCTGGCTGACTACCGCCTGCAGCGCGTGAGCACGATCTTCCAGGCGTTCAACCTGATCCCATCCATGACTGTCGAGGACAACGTCGCGCTGCCGCTGACCCTCGCCGGAGTCGAGCTCGAAGAGAGACGCAAGCGGGCACGTCACCTGCTCGCGCTGGTGGGCCTGGAACATCGCTCCCGTACGCGTGCGCGCCTTCTCTCGGGTGGCGAGCAGCAGAAGGTCGCGGTGGCGCGCGCGCTGGCAAACCGCCCGGGACTGATCCTCGCCGACGAGCCGACCGGAAGCCTCGATTCGGCCGCGGGCGAAGGCGTGCTGAACCTACTCGCCGACCTGAACCGCCGCGGCGCCACCGTGGTGCTGGTCACGCATGACCCCGAGGTCGCTCGGCGGGCGCGGCGGGTCATCCGCATGATCGACGGGCGCGCGATCGAGCTCGACAGCGGCAACCCGACGGTGCGCAAGCAGGAGCCCGTGGATCCGGCGCCGCGCCTCCACTGGCGGGACACATTGAGGGTTGGGGTAGGCAGCGCCGGTCGGCGGCCTCTGCGGACGGCGCTGACGACCACCGGCGTCGCCATCGGCATCGCGGCGATGAGCTTGATCGTGGCGCTTGCGGGCGGCCTGCAGGGCGCGCTGAGCGCTCCTGCTCTGTCGACGAGCCAGGTCCACCAGGTCGCCGTCCTTCCAGCCGCGGACACCCGAACCGGTGCCTTTGACAACGGCACCCTTTCGACGCTCGCCGCTCAGCCTCATGTGCGCGCAGCCTGGGGCCAGGTGGCGATGAGCGGGACCTTCAGCTCGGGCGCACCGGTGCCCGCCGGCGCGACCGCTCCGCCACCATCGTCCGGCGCGCTCGTCTCTCTCGCTCCACTTGGTTCGTCGAGCAGCGCCCCCGCGCTGAGCGCTGGCAGGCTTCCTCGGTCCGACGCGGCCAAAGAAGTACTGCTCAGTGACAGCGAAGCCGTCGCCCTCGGGTACCTGTCGGCGCGCGGGGCGATCGGCACCCAGGTCACGTACAGCGCTGCCTACGGTGCGATTCAGGTGCCAGGCTCGGCCCGAAACCCGGTCTCGAAACCGCAGGACTTGAATTTGGTCGTCGTCGGAATCGTGTCGGGCAACGCGATGCCGGCCGGAGCGCCCGGTGGCATGGCGCCTTACGCGACGGTTCGCGACTACTGGGCGGCGCTCGCGCGGACCAACGGCTGGAAGGGCGGCGAATATTCGACCATCACGTTGCTGGCGGATTCAGGCCTTGCAGTCGAAGGCCTGCGGTTGCGGGTCGAGGGACTGGGATTCCAGGCGCAGACATTCGGCGACCAGTTCCGCAGCTTTGAGGACCTGCTCGGCAAGATGCGGGTTGCGCTGCTTGGCCTCGCACTGGTAGCGCTGCTGCTCGCGTGCCTCGGCATCGCCAACACGATGTACACCGCGGTGCTCGAGCGGACGAAAGAGATCGGCGTCCTGAAAGCTCTCGGCGCCCGCGCCCGCGACGTATTGCTCGTCTTCGTCGCGGAGGCCGCCCTCATCGGGCTCGCAGGCGGCCTCGTCGGAATTCTTATCGCGGTCGGATTGGGCCGCCTCGGCAACAGCGCGGTAGACCGCCTCACGCAGTCGGTGTCAAGCGGCAGCTTCGATGTGTTCCGGACAGACTTCGCGGTCGTCGCGGCGGGCCTGGTGCTTGCCATCGTGCTGAGCATGGTGAGCGGCCTTCTGCCGGCCTTGCGGGCGGCTCGTCAGGATCCGGTTAGAGCTCTCAGGTATGAGTAGGACCTCGCTCTAAGGACTGGGAAGAGGGAGTCGGGCCCGGAGGTTTAGAACCCGCCGGAGCCGGCACCCGCTGGCTTCGTGATGACCCGACACCCGCGCGAGCCGGCACCCGCGCCTCTCCGGGCGGGCTGCGTTGCCTGTAGGTTTAGAACCCGCCGGAGCCCGCACCCGCTGGCTTCGTGATGACCCGACACCCGCGTGAGCCGGCACCCGCGCCTCTCCAGCGTGCTTCGACCCTCCCAACCCTTCCCTTACATCCTCTTCCCAGTACCTTTGAAGCCTTGCGAGCCTCGACTTACCCGCTGATCGACGCCGACGAGGCAGCGAACCTCGTCCTTGAGCACACGCCAGTCCTCGGCATTGAAAGAGTGGCGCTCGCGCATTGCGTTGGACGTGTGCTGGCCGAAGACCTCGTTGCGCCCGCGTCGCTGCCGACGTTCCCGTCCAGCGCCGTCGATGGGTATGCGGTCCACGCCGCCGACGCCGGCAGGCAGCTGCGCGTGGTGGGCGAGTCCGCTGCCGGCAGGCCGTACTCGCGCACGCTTCAAGCGGGGACCGCGATTCGCATCCTGACCGGCGGCATTCTGCCTGATGGCGCTGATTGCGTGGTCATGGTGGAAGACGCAGAGGAGACCGCTGACGCTGTCGCCGTCCCGGCGTCGCTCAAACCCGGAGTCAACTTTCACGCGCCTGGGGCTGACCTGCGCACCGGCGAGCAGGTGCTCGCCGCGGGCCAGCAGCTTGGTCCGGCTGAGCTCGGTCTGGCGGCAGCGCTTGGATTCCCGAGGCTGCCCGTCTTCAGGCGCCCGCGAGTCGCTCTGATGTCGACCGGCGACGAGCTCGTCGAGGTGGGGATGAAGCCCGACCGCGGGCAAATCGTCGACTCGAACCGCTGGGCATTACTGGCGGCCCTGCGCGAGGCCGGGGCCGACGTGAAGGGCCTTGGCATCGGGCCCGATCAGGCCGACCCGTTGCGCAAGCTCGTCACCGATGCCCTCCGCGAAGTCGATGTGATGGTCACATCTGGCGGCGTGTCGGTCGGCACGCACGACCTCATCAAGCCGCTGCTCGAATCGCTCGGCACGGTGCACGTGGGGCGGGTCAAGTTGAAGCCGGGCAAGCCGTTCACGTTCGCGACGCTGCCCGAAGGAAAGATTGCTTTCGGGCTGCCTGGATTCCCGGTTTCCTCGCTCGTGACTTTCGAGGTGTTCGTGCGCCCCGCGCTGCGCAAGATGCAGGGATTCGCCCAGCTGCAGCGCCCGACCCTTGCCGTTCGGCTCGGCTACGACGCACGCGCCACGGCAGATCGTACGGAGTACCAGCGGGTGAGGCTGAGGCGCGAAGCGGACGAGCTGGTGGCCGAAACGACGGGCTCGCAGTCCTCCTCGCGTCTCATGTCGCTGGCGGGAGCGCACGCTCTGGTGCGCATCCCGCCGGGCGATCAGGGAATCAAGGCCGGGACTGTCGTCGAAGCGATGATCCTGGACCTACCATGACCTCCGTTCGCGAACCGCTTCGGCTTCGCGTTTGCGATGCTGCTCTTCCTGGGCCTTGTCCACGCCTTCCTTGACGTCGTCCCGAATATCTCTGACGGCGCGTCTGGTCTTGTCTGCGGCCTGGTGAGCCTTTCCCTTCAACTCTTCCGACCGGTCGCCGGTCACCTTGCCTTTGATCTCCTCGGCCTTTCCCTTGATCTCGTCCTTCATACCTACCTCCTGTGAAATTGTTCCTACCTGGGTAACGCCTGCTGCCGCGGGGGATACCCCACCCGAACGTTTGTGCGCCTTAGAATTAGAGACCCCATGCCCTCCCGCTTTCGTGTCGACGCACCCTTCAAGCCGGCCGGAGACCAGCCAGAGGCCATCAAGCAGCTGGTCGATGGCGTGCGCTCAGGCCTGACCCAGCAGGTCCTGGCTGGGGTCACGGGCAGTGGCAAGACCAACGTCATGGCCTGGGCCGTCGAGGAGCTCCAGCGGCCGGTGCTCGTTCTCAGCCCCAACAAGACGCTGGCCGCCCAGCTCTGTGCGGAGTTCCGTCGGCTGCTCCCGGACAACGCGGTTGAGTACTTCGTCAGCTACTACGACTACTACCAGCCCGAGGCCTACATCGCGAGAAGCGACACGTACATAGAAAAGGACTCGAGCCGCAATGAAGAGATCGATCGCATGAGGCACTCGACGACTCAAGCGTTGCTGACGCGACGCGATGTGCTCGTGGTGGCGAGCATCAGCTGCATCTACGGCATCGGCGCGGTCGAGGACTACATGGGCGAGTCGCTGCATGTCGAGAAAGGCCAGGCGATCCGGCGCGAGGTCTTCCTGCGAAAGCTGACCGAGATGCTCTACGAACGCAACGACTACGACCTGGCGCGACTACGCTTCAGGGTGCGCGGAGATGTCGTCGACCTGGTTCCCGCCAACGAAGAAAAGGTCTATCGAGTCGAGTTTTTCGGCGATGAGGTCGAGCGCATACAGGAGCTGGACGCCGTGACCGGCGAGATCCTGGGAACACGCAACGACTTCACGATCTTCCCAGCGTCTCACTACGTGACGCCCGCGGACAAGCTGCGGCTTGCTATGTCGGACATCGAAGTTGAGCTCGACGAGCGCACCAGGTGGTTCGAGGAGCACGGTAGGCTGCTCGAGGCTCAGCGTCTCCGCCAGCGCACGAACTTCGACCTCGAGATGATGCGCGAGACGGGCACCTGCGCGGGAATCGAGAACTACTCTCTGCACCTCACGCGCCGCAAGCCCGGCGAGGCGCCGTACACGCTGATGGACTTCCTGCCGGACGATGCCCTGATCTTCGTCGACGAGTCGCACGTGGCCGTGCCGCAGATCGGCGGCATGCTCGGTGGCGACCGCTCGCGTAAGGCGGCGCTGGTCGAATATGGGTTCCGGCTGCCCAGCGCATTTGACAACCGGCCTTTGAGCTTTGACGAGTGGGAGGAGCGCGCGCGCGACGTCGTCTACGTCTCGGCGACTCCAGGTGATTACGAGAAGCGTCGCTCGCAGCGCACTGTGGAGATGGTGGTACGGCCGACGGGCCTGGTCGATCCGACGGTCGAGGTGCGACCGACCGAAGGCCAGATCGACAACCTGCTGGCTGAGGTCAAGAGACGGGCAGAGCTCGGTCACCGATCGCTCGTGACGACGCTCACGAAGCGTTTCGCCGAAGACCTGGCCGACTATCTGCGCGAGTACGGCGTCAAGGTGCGGTACCTGCACTCAGAGCTTGACGCGATGGAGCGCCTCGACGTGCTGCGCGACCTGCGCACCGGGGCGGTCGATGTTGTCGTCGGCATCAACCTCCTGCGCGAAGGACTCGACCTGCCTGAGGTCGCGTTCATCGGCATCCTCGATGCCGACAAGGAGGGCTACCTGCGCGCGTACCGGTCGTTCATCCAGACGATTGGGCGGGCTGCCCGCAACGTCGACGGCCACGTCGTCATGTACGCGGACAAGATCACGGACTCAATGCAGCGGGCCCTGGATGAGACCGATCGCCGGCGCAACAAGCAGATCGCCTACAACGCGGAGCGGGGCATCACGCCTGAGACTGTCAAGAAGGCGATCTACCAGCTCGAGATCAACCAGAACGACCTGAAGGCGGATGCGGTCGAGATCATGGCCGGAGCGGGCGTGCCGCGCGAGGACCTGCTGGCGATCGTGCGTGACCTCGAGAAGGAGATGCGCCGCCTGCCGCCCGCGTGCGTGACCGGATCATCCTGCTGCGCAAGCGCCTGTCTGGCGAGGTCACCGGGAACGAAAACGACGGTGATGTCGCGCTCTCGATTGCCGCGGCACCCAAGCAGAAGACCATGGTTCGTGGTTACAGAGCCGGCCGGCGAGGCCGGTGAGGAACGTCAAGCGCGCTGAAGGCCTCCTCGCCGCAGAGCCGGATGGATGGATGCAAACTCTTGGCGCTCGCATCACCGAGGCTGAGCCCGGGCGCGTCGTGCTCGAGCTCGAGGCGGGGCCGCGGCA
>WNGJ01000490.1_pt1 | contig 42324 bp, 34 predicted proteins | sample 5400611 | NCBI WGS metagenome assembly WNGJ01 (sample SAMN13153375, study PRJNA577476) | soil metagenome | isolation source: 40 cm soil or saprolite under Garry oak tree replicate 1 | place: USA:California | collected 2016-06-15
GTTTCTCGAGAAAGCCACCGTAACCACCACCGTGCTCGGCTTCGTCGCCGGACGTTCGGTGGAGACTATAGCCACTGTCGCAACAGTATGGTGGCTCTCGATTCTGGAATCTGTAAGTGCTTGCCGGACCGCGGAAAGGGCCTGAAAACCCTGGCGTGTATCGACAACCGTCGCACTGGCTTGCAGGGTGCCACGAGCTTGGGCTTCTGCATTCCGACCCACGAGCATGAGCGCCCCGACCATTATCGCCGCTACGAGTCCGAACCGCATCGCGAGCTCCCTGAGTGAGTGCCCTTGGCTTCCGGCTTCCCACTAGGGCAGGCGACGTGCCGGTCAATTGTAACAACGTAACGCTTTGTGTCGCATTCAGTTCAGCTGTTATTGTTGGCAATGCCAAGTGTTGAGCATTGTCAACAATTGTGACACCGCTCTCACTCGTATCGTGTAAGTCACTGGCGCATCTTGGCTTCTGGTCATTGAGCGGCAGTCGTCAAGAAAATTGACAGTGGCGAGTAATTTGGCAGTTGGCATAAGCCTTGCTTTGACCAGCCTCCAGAACGGTGGAGGCGCCGAATGGCACTCCAACTGACTAATAGCTCGACACCAAACACGGGAGCATGAAATGCGCAGCATCACGCAGCTGTCCCTGGTTGTAGCCGCACTGGCCCTGACGGGCACGGCCCTCCAGGCCCAGACGAACAATGCCAGCATCACGGCGACGGCGAGCGTCCAGACGCCGATCAACGTGGTTGGCGCACAGCAGTTGAGCTTCGGGAACGTGTTCCCGGGCGTGAATAAGACGATCGCGGCTACAGATCTCACGAACGCCGGCCGGTTCGACGTCAATGGCCAGGCCAGTAGCCCGGTCACCATCTCGTTCACGCTGCCCGCGACGCTCGGTTCGGCTGGTAACACCATGCCGATCGTGAGCTACACGGGCGTGCACGCGCAGAACAACGCGCAGACCGGCGGCACTGCCTTCTCACCGGCGGCTGGTGCGTCCCCCTCGCTGAACGCCTCTGGCGCGCTGTGGGTGTGGGTGGGCGCGCAGGTCCAGCCCGCGACGAACCAGGCGGCGGGTGTCTATACCGGTTCGGTCACGATGACGGTGGTTTACTAAGCTACTGGAGTTTGGCGTCGAGCTGATGGCGCGCCGGCAGAGGATGCAGATTCCTCTGCCGGCGCTGTCACAAGGAGACGTATGCAGCTTATGAAACGGGAAGCGTGGGTCGTCGTCGGAGCAATGCTGCTCGGCGTGCCGCTGCTGGCGCAGGGCAAGCCGCTCACAGTCACGGGTGTGCGTGGCGTGATGTTCGGCGCCGTCCTGCCGGGCATGCCGCGCGTTGTGTTGCGCACCGATCCCGCGAACAGCGGCCAGTTCGACATCAAAGGTCCGAAGGGTGGTCCCGTCTTGCTGTCATTCGTGCTGCCGCTGAGCATGACTGGTCCTGGTGGCGCGCTGATGCCCATCGTGTTTGGGGCTAGTGATGCGGGCTACTCGCCAACTCAGTCAATCGGGAGTCAAGTGGGCTTCGACCCGAAGCAGCCGACTACCGTAACGTTTCCGAATAATGGCAGCGCATCGGTCTTCGTCGGGGCCACTGCGAATCCGGCGACGAACCAGCGCGCCGGCGCGTACACCGGGACGATCACCCTCACCGTGACGGTGCTGCCATGATGCGCGCGTTGGGTCTCGCCTGCGTGCTCGCGGTCGCCGGCGTCTCGCTGGCCGCGCAGGGCGTCATGGTTGCGCCGCACGCGGTGTTCATCGATCACCGGGCGCGCAGCGGCTCCGTGTTGCTCTACAATCCGGGGACCGAGCCGGTCGAAGTCGCCATCTCGACGATTTTCGGATATCCGACCACGGATTCGACCGGCCGCATCACGCTCGACACGTTGCTCGCCGATTCCTCGGTCTCGGCGCTCCGCTGGATCCAGGCGTTCCCGCGTCGCTTGACGGTCGGTCCGCGCGAGCGCCAGACTGTCCGGCTGCTCGCGCGCCCGCCCGTCGGTCTGGCCGATGGCGAATACTGGCTCCGCCTCGTGATCGCGGCGCAGGCGGGCCACGTGCCCATCAGCGGCGTGTCGGATACGACCGCGATTCAGGTGGGTCTCACGCTCGAAGTCCGCACGATCATCGGCGTGAACTACCGCAAGGGACCGGTTTCGACGGGCGTGTCGCTCTCGAATCTGCGTGCCCAGATCGTCGGCGATTCGCTGATCACGCGCGGCAAGCTCGAACGCCGCGGCAACGCCGCGTTCATCGGGATAATTCGCGAGACGCTGGTGGATTCGACCGGTGCGGTGCGCACGCAGCGCGTCGGTGATTCGCTGGTCACGACCTACGCGTCGCCGGTCGGCGTGTACCGCACGATGGAGCCGCGCCTCGCGAGCGCCCTTCCGAAACCCGGCTTGCCGAGCGGCCGGTACTGGCTGCGCTATGAAGTCGTCACCGAGCGCGATGATCTCGATCCGACGGTCGTGCTGAAGGCGCCCGCGGTCCGTGACTCGGTGCAGCTGGTGGTTCCGTGAGAAAGGCCCTGCTGTTGGCGACATGTGTCGGCTTGACCGGTCGCGCGGCAGCGCAGGCCGGTGCGTCCGTATCGGCCGACGCGGTCGTCGTCACCGTGGGGATGACGATCTCCACGCTGCGCGACCTGAACTTTGGGACGGTCATCAAGGGTGTTCCGTCGACGATCTTGCCCACGGCCGTGAATGCCGGCGAGTGGCAGGTCAGCGGCAGTGGCAATGCGTTCGTGATCATCAGCTTCACGCTGCCGACGCAGCTGACCAATATTCAGGCGCTGCCGGGCTCCACCATGCCGATTTCGTTCAGCGCGGCCTCGGCAATCTGGCGCCGCGCGACGAACAATCCGGTCGGGGGCACCGCGTTCGATCCGGCGACCGGCGCGGTGGGTCGCCTCGGCCCTACCTCCAACCCGACGATGTACATCTGGGTTGCCGGAACCGTGACGCCGGCCCTGACCGCGAAGCCCGGCATCTACCGGGGCAACGTCATCCTGTCGCTCGTCTACCAGTAACCCATGTTCTTCCTGCAGGCGCCTCTCCTGCTGGTGGCCGCGCTGCACGTCCACCAGGTTCCGCGAGACACCGCCCCTGAACCGGTGGTGATCGACCTTCGCATCGGTCGCATCACGGGAACGACGGTCCAGGCGTATCGCGTCCGTTCCGAGGTGTTGCTCCCCCTCTCGCAGCTTTTTCAGCTGGCCGAGATCCGGCATCGTCTCACGCTTGATGGGCGGCTGGAAGCGACGGTCGATCCGGGCAATCATCGCATTGTCATCGATCCCCGCAGCGACTCGATGGAGTACGGGGATCATCACGTGCGCATCGAGCGCGAATTCATCCGCTTCGAAGCTCCCGAGCTGTATGTGGGCAGTGAACGCCTGGGCGACCTGCTGGGCCTGATGTTTGTGGTGGACTGGTCCGACCTGACCGCGACGGTGGTCGATCCGAGTAGTCTGCCCATCGTGCGCCGGCTGCGCCGCGAAGCCGCCCGCGAAGCGTATCTGCGACGTCCCGACGGGATGCGCGCCGACGTGACATTGGGCTTGCAGCGGCCATCGTGGGATGGTGTCGTCCTGGATTACTCGCTGTTCTCGCCCTCGACCGATCCGTTTGCCGGATCGACGTACGCCGTCGGCCTGGGCGCCGATGTCGGCGGGGGCTCACTCGAAATGCTGGGCCAAAGCGTCGGACCGGCCGAGCTCGGTCGCATGCACGTCGACGCGTCCTGGACCGGCGTGTGGCGGGAGAATCGCTGGGTCAGGCAGCTGCACCTGGGCGACGTGCCGTCCTCCGGCCCGCGCTCGCGCGCGCTCGAGGGACTCGCGGTCACCAACGCGCCGTTCGTTCGCCCGTCGCTCATCGGCTCTCTGCGGTACGCCGGCAGTCTCGAGCCGGGATGGTCCGTCGAGGCCTACCGCGGTGGTGAGCTCGTCGCCTTCGATTCGGCCAACGCGAGCGGCGGGTTCGCGATCGATTTGCCGGTGCGCTACGGCGAGAATCCCGTCGACTTCGTCGCCTACGGTCCGTTCGGCGAGATCCGCGAGTTCAATCGCACCTATCGGGTTTTGAGTGAGCTGCTCCCCGCCCGCCAGTTCGAGTACGGCCTGTCTGGTGGTCGCTGCCCGCAGCCGTCGTTCAGCTGCAACGCCACGGCGAATGTCGATCTCCGCTATGGCGCAAGCCGCCGCTGGACGATGCAGGCCGGCCTGGACCAGTTCTGGCGCGATTCGCTGCCAGATCGCACCCACCCGTACGCGGCGCTCGTGGGCAACCCTAGTAACGCCTGGGCGATGGAAACTGAAGTGGTCGGTGCCGGACTCGCACGCGGCGCGCTCAAGTATGAGCCAACCGTGGATCTGCGGTTCGAGGGAGAATACGCGCATTTCGCCCACGACTCCGCATCCGTGCTCGCGGTGCCGGGCCTTCGCAACCAGGTGACCCTCTCCGGATTCTGGCGGCCCGCGACACGCCACGGCTTCTTCTTCTTCGACGGCCGCTTCGAGCGGATCCAAAGCGATGCCGGCGTGCTGACGCGCACGCGCCTGGGCGCGTCGCTACAGACCGATGAGGTGCGGCTCTTGCCGTATTTCCGCACCGAGCAGGGTGTGGCCGCCGGCAACCGGGAGTTCGCGGGCATGTCGACGTTCATGATGCCGCGGCCCCGGTGGGGGGCAGTTCTCAGCCAGACGTTGCTTCGCACCACCACGGAAATCGAACGCCAGGCCGGCCTGGTGTCCTGGTCGGCGTTCGCGGCCCACCCGATCGCGCGGGGGATCCGGCTCGAGGTCGGGGCTCATTGGCTGCGCGGAGACGCCGGGCCCACGTACACCGTCACGATCACATCGTACTTCTCGGCCCTGCGCGGCGTCACGTCGGTCTCTGCGCCCCCGGGGCAGCCGGTCGCCGCGACGCAGTTCTTGCAGGGATCGGTCCTGTGGGACCGCCGCACCGACCGCCTCGGTGTCGCGCCCGGCCCGTCGCTCGAGCGCTCGGGACTCTCCGGCCGCGTATTCATGGATCTGAACGCCAACGGAATCCGCGATGTCGGAGAGCCGGCGGTCGCGAACGCGCGCGTTCTGGTCGGGTCACTGTCGGCGCGGTCCGACTCCAGCGGAGCGTATCATGTCTGGGATCTCGTGCCGTTCGAGCCCGTGATCGTCAGCCTCGACTCGCTCTCGCTCGAGTCACCGCTGCTCGTGCCGTTGTTTGCGCGTACCAGCGTCGTCCCCGGTCCCAACCGGTTTCGGAATCTTGACATCCCGGTGGTGGAGGCGGGCGTCATCGAAGGACGGGTTGTTCGCAACGGCTCGGGCGTCGGCGGCGCGACGCTCCTGCTCACCGACCGCCAGCGGGGCGTGCAGCGCACCCTGGTGACGTTCAACGATGGCGGGTTTTATCTGATGGGCGTGAAGCCGGGTGACTACGAGCTCGCGGTGGACGCTCGGGTACTCGATGCGCTCGCGGTTGATGCGCAGCCGCTGCGATTCACCCTCGTGCCGACCGCGAACGGCATCGGACGCGAAGGCCTCGAGATCCGGCTTACGTCGAGGTTTTAGCCGCCTCGGCAACGTGGTGCAGGACGGCTTCCAGTTTGGAGAAATCGTAAGGCTTGACCAGCGACGGCACGCCGGCTTCGCGCAGCAACGTGGACGTGTCCGCGGCGAACGTATCGCCGGTCGTGAAAATCAGGCGCTGCACCATGGCCGGATAATCGCGGCGCAGCCGCTCCAGGAACTCGCCGCCACTCATGCCGGGCATCCGGACATCTGAAACGATCACGTCGAAGTGCTCGCGACGCAGGACTCGCAAGGCGTCCCCGCCGTCTTCCACCGCCACGATGTGCATGCCGCGGCGCTTCAGAAAGTTCACCACCGCCCGCCGCAGCCCCTCTTCATCGTCGATCAGCAATACCGACAGCTTCCCGTCCGGCGTCCGCGCTTGCGCGGTGGCCGGCGGTGCCGGCGGTGTCGCCCGCTGGCGCGTGCGTGCGTCGCGCGGCAGGATGACCGCGAACGTGGTGCCCTGTCCGACCACCGAATGCACGGAGATGCGACCACCGTGATCATGGACGATGCCGTAACAGATGGAGAGGCCAAGTCCCGTGCCTATGCCCTCCGGCTTGGTCGTGAAGAACGGATCGAAGATTTTTTCCTGAATGTCGGCCGGGATGCCCGGCCCGGTGTCCGCAACTTGCAGCAAGACGCCGTCGTCACCGGCGGTCGCGGTGCTGATCGAGATGGTGCGCCGGTCTCCCCCCGACATTGTCATGAGGGCCTGCTCGGCGTTGATGAGCAGATTGAGCAGCATCTGCTGCACCTCCGACCCATTCGCCCAGGCTTTGGGATTGGCGTCATCGAGATCGAGATTCACCGTGATGTTGAGCGTCGTCAGATGGTAGGAGCGGAGCGCGAACGTGCGGTGCACGATGTCGTTGAGCTCGACCAGCGTGCGCTCCTTGCTGCCGGCGCGGGCGAAGGCGAGGAGGTTGGAGGTGATGCGCCCGATGCGCGTCGCCTCGTCGTACATCATTTGCACCGTCTCCCGCTGCTCGGGCGTGAGCTGATCGAGCAGCAGCGTCTGCGCAAACCCCGAGATGATCGCGGCGGGATTGTTGATCTCGTGCGCGACGCCGCTCACGAGCTGGCCCATGGCGGCGAGCTTCTCGGCCTGCTGCAGTTGCGTCTGCGCGCGGCGCTGGTCCGTGATGTCGCGCACCAGCGCGAGGACCTTGGGAATCCGGCCCCCTTCGCGGACGGGCGCGAGCAGGACATGGCCGGTCCCCTCGCTGCCATCGGGGCGCTGGTACGGCACCTCGAAGCGCCGCAGCTCGCCGTCGAAGGCTGCCGCCAGGTTCTCACGCGCGATGCGAGACGCCGTTCCCTCCAGCCATCCAAAGGCTCGGCGTTTTTCGCCCGGGAACGCGCTCACGAGGGTGCGACCGGCGGTGTTCTCGTCGAGGACGTGGCCATCGCGGTCGACCACGGTAATCGCATCCGGCACTGCCTCCATCAGCAAGCGCAGACTGCGCTCCGCCGACGCGGTCGCACCCAGCGAGCTCATGAGCGAGCGCGTCTGATTGGCGACTTCGTCCTCGAGGATATTGGCATAGCGCCGGCTCACGCCGATGGAGTAGAGCACGCGAGCCGCGACGATCGCCATGCCGATTGCGACGATGACCGCGTCATTCGGGTCTGGCTTGGTCCGGAGGATGCCGACGATCGCCATGCCGGTGATGGCGGCGAGGCCGATCACGAGTGCAATGAAGCGCGCCGCGGTGCTCGGCTCGTGCGTCAGAGAGCGGCCGCGCTGGAGATGCAGCGTGTAATCGGGTGCGATCGCGGCCGCCGCGGCGAGCAGCAGCAGTCCGGTGTCCCAGGTTAGATCGAGTGGCCCACCGGCCTGGTACGTGCCGCGCAGCGCGACGACGGCGTACACTTGATCGCCGATCGCGAGGGCGATCACGCTCGGGAGCACAAGCGTCGCCGTCGCGGCGGGGAAGGCCGGCCGGCGCAGCATCTGGATCAGGATCATCCACAGGACCGCGACCGCGCCGACAGACCACCCGATGCTCGTCACCAGCCCGAACGGGGAAACGGGGGCGCCGCCGATCAGCAATGGCTCGAGGAGATACTCGTACGCGAGCGCGCTGACGACGAACGTGACGAGCACGGTATCGAGCACGAGCTCGGGATCGGTGCGGCGCAAGGGTTGGCCCAGTACGAGGGTCCTGAGACCTCCGATCACGCACGCGTAGATGCCGAGATAGCCGACGTCCGCCAGCGACGGGTAAGGCGGCGGCGCACCACGAACGAGGTCGTAATAGTTCCACACCATCTGCCCGGCGAGGAACGAGGCGCAGCCGGCGGCGATCCAGCGCCACGCGCGGCGTTGCTCGGACGTGGTCACCCGGCGAGACGCCGCGACGCAGGCGACTGCGGCGAACGCGGCCGCCCACGTCCAGCAGAGGTCGGCGCTGAGGGCGACGGTCCGCCGGTCGCTCGGCGGAAACGCATAGAGCAGCACCATCGCCACCAGCGACGCGACGGCGATGCTGAAGACCACGCGAGCGGACCGGCTCAGCGGCACCATCTCGAGGATACTCCGCGCCTAAATTATGCGCATTATGTTAGCCCGCCAAATGAACGTGCTCGGGTGGATGGGTGCGGCGGCGGAATCGCTGGCGCAGTGGGACGATCACACCGCGCTGGCGGCAGCGGTCCGGGCCGACGGGCTGTCGCGCACGCTCGTCTGCGGCATGGGCGGCTCGAGTCTCGTCGCCGACGTGCTCGCCGCGGCGTTCGACGTCAAGCAGCTGCAGGTCTTGGACAGCACGAATCCTGACGCCGTGCGCGCCGCCGGAGGTGGGAAAGACGACCTCTCGCGCACGCTCTTCGTCATCTCCAGCAAGTCCGGCAACACGATCGAGACGCTCGCGTTCTATCATTATTTCGCGGCGCGCGCACGTCCCGAGCAGTTCATCGCGATAACCGAGACGGGCACAACGCTTGCTGAGATCGCGCGCACGCGAGGTTTCCGCGCCGTCATTCCGCACCCGCCCGACGTCGGCGGCCGCTATTCGGCGCTCACGGCGATCGGCATGGTGCCGGCCGCCTTGAGCGGACTCGACGGCCGCACGTTGCTCGAGCGGACGCGTCGCGTTGACGTGGGCGCCGCGCAAGCGATGGGCACCGCGATCGCCGAGCGCGGACAGTCCGGACGGGACAAGCTGTGCGTGATTCCTCCACCACGAATCGCCGCGCTGGCCTACTGGATCGAGCAGCTCATCGCCGAGAGCTCCGGGAAGAATGGTCGCGGCGTCATTCCGGTCGTGCAGGAGCCAGACGGTGGCCCCCCGTTGCCCGATTCGCAAACCGTCGGTCCGGACATGTTCTCCGCCGATCCGCTCGACCTCGGTGCCGAGTTCCTCCGGTGGGAGTATGCGACCGTGGCGTTGTGCGAGCGTCTGGGGGTCGACGCGTTCGATCAACCGGATGTCGAGGAGGCGAAGCGCCTCGCGCGCGCCGAGTTGACGGGGGGCGGCCATGGTGGGGGGGGCAGCGTAGGGACGCAGCCTGCTGCGCCCCTGCAGACGCTCACGCTCGCGCAACTTCGTGCGTCGTATCGTCCACGCGATTATCTCGCGATCCTCGCGTACGTTCCGCCCTCACCCGACGTCTTTCGCCAGCTCCAGAAGGTGCGCGCTGCGTGGGGGCACACGCTCCGCTGTGCTACGACGCTCGGCTTCGGTCCGCGGTACCTGCACTCGACCGGACAGTTGCACAAAGGGGGACCTGACAGCGGGCTCTTTCTCGTCATCACGACCGACGTCCGCGACGACATCGAGATTCCGGAGATGGGCTGGACCTTTGGCCAGCTGCATCGCGCGCAGGCGCGCGGCGATGTGCGCGCCCTGCTCGCGCGTGGACGACGCGTCGCCCACGTGCATCTCGCGAGTCTCGCGGCGTTGTCACAGCTGATGCCGTGACGACCACTACCTACATCTTTCATCTCATCCCGCACACGCATTGGGACCGCGAGTGGTATCTCCCGCGTGCGTCCTTTCATGCGCGGCTGATCCCGATGATCGATGAGCTGATCGAGCGGCTGCAAGGAGACCCCGGCTTCCGCACCTTCCTGCTGGATGGCCAAACCGTCATCGTGGAGGACTATCTCCGCGCGCGGCCTGAACGTGAAACCGACGTGAAGGCGCTCGTGAAGACGGGACGCTTACAGGTCGGACCCTGGTACGTCCTGGCCGACGAGCTGATTCCCTCGGCGGAATCACTCATCCGCAATCTCTTGCTCGGCTCGGGCGATGCCGAACGTCTCGGGGGACGGCTGGACGTACTGTATTCCCCGGACGCGTTCGGTCATCCTGCCGTCCTCCCCACGCTGGCGCGGGAGTTCGGTCTGAAATACGGCGTCGTGTGGCGTGGGCTCGGCGGCAGGCCCGGACAGGACCACGACTTCTTTCGCTGGCGCGCCGTCGACGCGGGGGGCCGAGAGATTCTGCTCTGGCACCTTCCCCCGGACGGCTACGAGATCGGGGCCGCGTTGCCCGCCGCGGGCGCGAGATTGCCGGATCTGTGGAAAGCGGTGCGCGCGCAGCTCGTCGCGCGCGCGGCCGGCAAACACATCCCGCTCTTCATCGGCGCCGATCATCATGCGCCTCATCCCACGGTCGCGCGCCTCCGCGACCTGCTCGCCGACCTCGAGCCCGCGAGCGCGTTCCGCATCTCTCGGCTCGACGAGTTCTTCCAGGCCGCCGACGGCACCCCGGCGCAGGCCGTCGAAGGTGAGCTGCGGTCGTCGTACGGCTACACCTGGACATTGCAGGGCGTGCACGGCACTCGGGCGCCACTCAAACGCCGGCACGGACAGATCGAGCTGTGGCTCGAACGGATCGCAGAGCCGCTAGCGGCGCTGGCTCGGCTGTCGGGTGGAGGCGATCGCCGCCCGATCCTGGACCTCGCCTGGCGCACCATTGTCCGCACGCAGTTCCATGACACGATCGCCGGGACTACGGCCGACACCGTCGCGGCTGCGGCGGAAACTCGTCTCACAGAAGTCGCGGCATACGCCGCGGAGGTGACGCGCGCGGGGTTGCTGGATCTCGCCGGCCACGACGCGAACGCGCGGCGCGAGCGGATCGATGGCAGCGAGCCGGCATTGCTGCTGTGGAATCCGGCCGTTCGCCCGCGCGGCGGGGTGACCGTCACGGACATCACCGTATTTCGCCGCGATGTGCTCGTGGGTCCACCGAGCGACGGTCGCGTGGCGCGAGAGGGTGGGGGCTATCGGCCGTTCAGTCTCTATGATCGCGAGGGCCGCGCGTTGCCGGTCCAGGTGCTGGCACAACGGCGCGCGCAGGAGCGCCTCGAGGCAACGCGCCATTACCCTGATCAAGACGAAGTGGACCAGGTCCGCGTCGCGTTTCGCGCACCCGCCGTCCACGGGCTGGGTGTTGCCGCGTTGACGGCGGGGCCACCCGTGCCGCTGGCGCGCGGCGACGAAGTGCGCGTCCAGGGCCGCGCGCTGGAGAATCGCTTCGTCCAAGTCGCCTTCGAGTCAAACGGTGCGCTCACGCTGGTCGATCGCCGGCGCAACGAGCGGTACGGCGACCTCCTGCGCCTGGAGGACAGCGGCGATGCGGGCGACGCGTACAGCTACTGCCCGCCGCTCCGCCATCGCATCAAGCAAAGCCGCGGTCCCGTTACGGTGCGGCGGATTGCGGCCGGGCCGCTGGTTGGCGCGTTGGAGGCGCGCTGGGAAGTCGTGCGCGGGATCGACGCGCATCTGATCGTGCAATTGTTCGCCGACAGCCCGATCGTTCGCGCGACGCTCGACATCGACAACCGCAACCGCTATCACCGCCTGCGTGCCCGGCTCGCCACCGGCCTGGCCGGCGTAGCTGCCACGGCGGGTGCCGCGTTCGGCGCGGTGGAGCGCCCCGCCGTGAATGTCGACAACACGCGGTACCCGCGCGAGACGCCCGTCCGCACGGCACCCGCTCAACGCTTTGTGGCCGCGGCGCAAGGTGGACGAGGGCTCGCCGTGCTGGCGCCTGCCTTTTTCGAGTACGAGTGGACCGCAACCGGCGATCTCCTTGTGACGCTGCTGCGGGCGATCGGTGATTTGTCGCGCGGCGATCTGCCGGTGCGACCCGGTCACGCCGCGTGGCCGAGCGCGATTCCCGCCGCCCAGTGCATCGGCGCGACCCGGATCGATCTCGCGATCGTCCCGGTGAGCGCCGGCGATGTCGAGCGCGGCGATGTGCTTCCGCAGCTGTGGGAGGACGCGTTCCTGCCGTTGCACGCCCTGTGGCTGCGCGACGCGGCGTCGCCGTTGACGATCGCACCCATCAGCATCGCGTTGGAGGGTTCTGGCTTGGTGTACTCGTCCCTCAAACCGGCACACATCGGGTCGCCGACCGTGCTCCGGTGCTATAACGCGAGTGGTCGCAAGACCGCGGGCGCGTGGCGCTTCGCGCAGGGCGTGAAGACGGCGCATCGCGTGCGTGCCGACGAACGCGAGGCGGTCGCGCTCGTGCTCGAGCAGCGGGGCAACGTCGTTCGCTTCGTCGCTGAGCCGCATGAGATCGTGTCACTGCTGGTGACGTGATGCAGGAGCACTCTCTTTCGACCAGCCGGACCGCGCGCTACTTCACGCTGGGACACCCGAGCGACGCGAGGGAGTTGTGGTTCGTGTGTCACGGCTACGGTCAGCTGGCCTCGCGCTTTCTCGAGCGCTTTCGCTCGCTCGAATCGCAGCGGCGCTGCATCGTCGCGCCGGAGGGGTTGTCGCGATTCTATCTCACCGAGCATGCGACCGAGCGACGGGTGGGGGCGAGCTGGATGACGCGGGAAGACCGGCTCCACGAGATCGACGACTACGTTCGGTATTTGGACGCGCTGCACGCGGTGGTCGCGTCCGCCGAGGCGCGGGTCACGGCGCTCGGATTCTCCCAGGGCACGGCGACCGTCTGCCGGTGGGCGGCGTATGGGTCGGCCCGCATCGACCGATTGATCGTGTGGGGTGGGGAGGTGCCGCCCGATCTCGATCTCGGTGATGCGCGGGTGAAGGAGCGCCTCAACACCCTGCGACTCACGCTCGTCTATGGAACCGGCGATCAGTTCTTCACGCCGAAGATTGTCGCCGTCACGACCGCGCGGCTCAAGACATCCGGGATCGCCTACGAGCAGGTGCAATTCGACGGTGGGCACGAGATCCATGACGCGACCTTGCGCCGCTGGACCTAGCGTCGTGCGTTTGGATCGAGCACATCCCGCAGCGCATCGCCTAGCAGCGTACACGCCACGACAACCACTACCAGCGCGACACCCGGCGCGATGGCGACCCACGGCGCGTTCACGAGCGTGTCGCTGCCGGACGTGATCATATTGCCCCACGACGGCGTCGGCGGCTGTACGCCGAGCCCCAGGTAAGAGAGTCCCGCCTCGAGTACGATGGCGTTCCCGACGCCGAGGGCCGCGGCGACGATCACGGGGGTAAGCGCGTTCGGCAGGATGTGGCGCGCGAGAATGCGCAGCCGGCGCGCGCCCACCGCGACGGCGCCTTCGACAAACGGCCGCGCGGCGAGCGACCGCACTTCGCCGTGGACGAGTCGCGCGATGCCCATCCATCCCGTGACGCCGAGGACGGCGACGACGAGCAGCGTGCTCGGTTGCCAGAGCGCCGCGAGCAGCAGAAGGAGTACGACCCGGGGCAGGGCTAGCGCGAAATCGGTGAGGGCCAGCAGCGCGACCGATATCGGGCCGCGCCAGTAGCCCGCGACCGCGCCCACGATCATGCCCAGGACCACGGAGACCAGCACCGCGAGGATGCCGACACCCATGGAGACGCGCGCCCCGTAAATCAGCCGCGTCCAGACGTCGCGTCCAAAGCGGTCGGTGCCGATCGGGTGAAAGTCGCCGTGGATGTCACGAGCAAGCGGCGGAACGAACCGGGTGGCGACGATGTCGCGCTGCGCGGTCGGATCGCCGTGCGTGACGAGCGGCGCGGCAATCGCGCATACCACGACCATGATCAGGACCAGCAACCCGAATGCGCCGCGCCGATCCCGCAGCAGCCGTGTCACGACGTGACCTCGCTGCGGACTCGCGGATCGAGCCTGGCAGCCAGTAGATCGGCGAGCAGATTGCCCGCGACCACCAGCACCGCGCTCACGGCGGTCGCGGCCATGACGACCGGATAGTCGCGCGCCTTCACCGCTTCGACGAGCACACGGCCGACGCCGGGCCAGGCGAACACCGCTTCGATGAACACGGCGCCGGAGAAGAGTGCCGGCAACGACAGGCCAAGCAGGATCACGACCGGCGTCAAGGCGTTCCGGAGCGCGTGCCGGCCCACGACGCGGCGCGCCGTCAGTCCCTTCGCCCACGCGGTCGTGATGAAGGGCTGGCGCAACGTCTCGAGCATCGCGCCGCGCACGAAACGCGCGGCACCACCGACCCCGATGAGTGTGAGTGTCGCGAGTGGCAAGGTGAGATGGCGCGCGCGGTCGACCAGCCGGCCGGCGCCCTGCAAATAGTCGGCATCGAGCCCCGCGATGCCGAAGGCCGGCAACAGCCGCGCCCAGTACGTGAACACGAGCACCAGCATCAGTCCCAACCAGTAGCCGGGCACGCCGAAGAGCGCGACCGAGGTAACGGAGAGCAGCGTGTCGAGTCGTGAGCCACTGCGAGCCGCCTGGAGCGCCCCCAGCACGAGTCCGATGACGTAGCTCAGGACCAACGAGAGCGCGATCAATTGCGCCGTAGCGGGCCACGCGTCATCGAGCATGGCGCGCACCGGACGACCCGTGGCGATGCTGGTGCCCCAGTCGCCTCGCGCAAACCGGCCCACCCAGCCCGCGAATTGTCGCGCCAGGGATTCGTCGAGCCCCAGCGCCCGGCGCTGGCTGGCGAGTTGCTCGGTGGTCGCGCGCGGGCCGAGCAATATGTCGACAGGATCGCCTGGTGCGAGATGTAACAGCAGGAAGGTCAACGTCACGACGCCGACGACGACGGCGAGACCGGCGAGCAGACGGTGCCCCAGCCTGGCGAGCATCGCGGGGAATCTCGCGCCGCCCCTCGCGCGCCGCTAGAATGCGGCGTGCCGCGCATCTCCATCCACACGCTGCTGGCCGTCCTGCTCGCGACAAGCGCGTGCGGGAACGAGGCAACGCAGCGCGGCGCGACGGTGTTGTTCGCGTCCGGCGCCGATCTGGCAAGCATCAATCCGCTGCTGACCAATCATCCGCTCGCACGGCAGGTTCAGCGCTATGTGTTGCTGACCACCTTGGCGCGCTACGACTCGTTGCTCGTGCCGCGACCCTACCTGGCACGGACCTGGCGCTGGTCCGACGGCGGCCGGATGCTGACGTTCCGATTACGCACGGACGTGCGGTGGCATGACGGGGTGCCGACGACGGCGCGCGACGTCGTCTGGACGCTGAACGCGGCGCGCGATCCGGCAACGGGATACCCGCGCCTGACGGAGCTGCAAACGCTGGCCGCGATCGCGGCGCCGGACGACTCGACGGTCACGCTCCATTTTGCGGGGAACACGGCCGCGCGCGCGCCCGATGAATTGCCCGACGTATTCACGGACCTCGCGATCTTGCCTGCACACCTCTTGGACAGCGTGCCGCACACGCGGCTGCGGCAGGCGGCCTGGAATTTTCGCCCGATCGGCAACGGCCCATTCCGGTTCGTGACGCACGAAGCGCACCGCCGCTGGGTGTTTGCGAGAAACACCGACTTTCCGGCGAATTTGGGCCCAGCGCAGGTGGACCGGCTCATCGTCGTCGTCGTCGATGATCCGATGGTCAAGCTCGCGGCGCTCGTCGCTGGCGAGCTCGACTTCGCGGGCATCAGTCCACAGCACGTCGCGTTCGTGCGCCGGCACGCCGCGCTCGCGATTCGCGAGTATCCGTTGATCTTTCCGTATGGGCTCGTGTTCAACACGCGCCGGCCGCCGTTCGACGATCCGCGCGCGCGGCTCGCCGCCGCTCTCGCGATTGATCGGCAGGAAATCGTGGACGGCTATCTGTTCGGGCTTGCGACGCCGGCAGAGGGGCCGGTTCCGCCCGGTCTCCCCGGCTACGTCGCGCCACCGCACATCCCGTTCGATCCCGATTCGGCGCGCCGGCTGGTCGCCCGGCTGGGCACACCTCCCCGGTTCGAGCTGGTGTCGGTTGGCAGCGGCGAAGCCCCGCTCGAGCAGATGCTCCAGGCGCGTCTCACCGCGGTGGGTTTTCAGGTGACCATCCGGCAACTCGAGTTGTCGGCATTTCTGGATCGTGTGTACGGCCCGCGACACGATTTCTCGGCCGCGGTCATGGGCATTCCCGGCGACCTGGGGCTCGGCTTTCTCCAACCGCTCGAGGATCTCACGGGAATCCCCGTACCCGCGGACCCCACTGCGGCGCAGCGCGTGTTCGCGGAGCGGCAACCGATCGTCTGGCTGTATCACGGTCGCGGGGTCCAGGCGATGAACCAGCGCGTGCGCGGCGTGCGCATGGACCTGCGCGGCGAGCTGCCGAGCGTCGCCGCGTGGCACGTGCAGCCATGAGACGGCGCGATCGCCCCACTGAATTCCATGCGAGCGCGCCCATGCGACTCGATTTCGCGGGGGGCTGGACCGATGTGCCGCCATTTTCGACGCGCGAAGGCGGAGTGGTCGTCAACGGCGCGATCGCATTGCGCGCGCACGTCAAGCTCGAGCTTGGCGGAACACTCCTGCGGCTGGTCTCGCACGAGCTAGGCGAAACACTCGAGTGTGCGAACTCGGGGGGGCTGGTGCCCGACGGGAAGCTCCCACTGCTGACGGCCGCACTGCGCATGTTTCCCGTACTGGGCGGCTTCACGCTCACGACACGCTGCGACACCCCACCGGGTTCAGGACTCGGCAGCTCGGGTGCGCTCGGCGTCGCACTGGTCGGGGCGCTGACACGTGCGCGCCAGGACGGCATGGCGGCGCGCCCGCAGGACGTGGCGGATCAGGCGTGGCAAGTCGAAACCATCGAGGCGCGCCTGCCCGGCGGCAAGCAGGACCAGTACGCCGCGGCTTTGGGTGGCTTTCATCGTTTGAGCTTCCGCGATCCCGATGTGGGGATCGAACCGATCACATTGGACCACGCGTTCGCGGCGGCCCTGGAACGACAGACGCTGATCTGCTACACCAACAAGAGTCGCGTGTCGGGAAACACGATCACCCGCGTGATGGGTGCGTACGAGCGTGGCGAGGCCAAGGTGACCGGCGCGCTGCACGGCCTGAAGGAGACAGGGAACGCCATGGCCGAAGCGCTGCGCGCCGGTGATCTCGCGCGCGTCGCCGCTTTGCTCAGCGAGAACTGGAAGCATCAGCAGGTCCTCGATCCGGGCATGCGCACGCCGGAGATGGCCCAGCTCGAGGTCGCCGCGGCAAACGCCGGCGCGCTTGGTGGCAAGGCGGCCGGCGCGGGCGCCGGTGGTTGCATGTTCTTCATCATGCGCGGTGACGCGCGAGCGGCGGCAGCGGCGGTCTCGAGCTCCACGGTGCTACCGCTCGCGTGGTCGGCGGAAGGCGTGCGCACGTGGTAACCGCGGAAGAGCTCGCCGCGCGCCGGGAGGTCGTACAGCGCTCTGCGGACCTGCTGGCGCTCCTGGCGCATCTGCGGGAACGGGCGCGTCCCCTGCTCGCGCGCATGCCGGTGATTCCCGACCACAAAGCGGTGTTGACCACGGATGGGGGCTTCTGTCCCGAAGATGGCACCGCGCTCACGTTCGATCCGTGGAGTCCAACTGACCATCGCTGTCCGCACTGCGGCAAGATCTGGCGGGGCGAGCGGCACGACTGGAGCTGGGTGCGCTACCAGCACCTCTGGCTGGTCGAGCGTGCCGCGCATCTCGCCGCGCTTGCCGCCTTCGGGGACGTTGAGGATCGGCCGGCGGCGGCGCGTGCCCGCGAGATTCTCACCGCGTACGCGCAGCGCTATTGGAGCTATCCGAATCGCGATAACGTGCTCGGCCCGAGCCGCCTCTTCTATTCGACCTACATCGAGTCGCTCTGGACGTGCAACTATGTCGCCGCCGCGACGCTGCTTCGCGCCTCGGATCAGCTCGATGAGGCCACGGCGCGGGGCGTGAATCAGGTCGCCGAGGAAGCGGCGACGCTGATCGGTGAGTACGACGAAGGATTCTCCAACCGCCAAACGTGGAACAACGCCGCGCTCGCCGCGGTCGCCGTGTGGTTCGAGGACGAAGAGCTGGCGCAGCGCGTGATTGAAGGAGAGACAGGGCTCGTTGTGCATCTGATGCGCGGTTATGGCCGGGACGGGATGTGGTATGAAGGCGAGAACTACCATCTCTTCGCCCTGCGCGGCATGCTCACGGGAGCCGGCTGGGCGCGGCTGGCGGGCGTCGATTTCACGCAGGATGAACGCTTCGCGGCGCGGTTGCACGCTGCGCTGCAGGCGCCGACGCTGACGGCGCTCCCGGACTACACCTATCCCGCGCGCAAGGATTCCCGGTTCGGCGTCTCGCTGGCCCAGCCGCCGTATCTCGAGCTGTGGGAAATCGGGTTGGCGAGACTCGGGATGCGGGACGCGGGAAGCGGGATGGGTGACGTCGCATCGTGGCTTCAGGCGCTTTACCAGGGGCCGCCCGTTGTTCTCGAGCAGCTCGAGTCCTATCTGCATGATGCACCGTTCGCATCCCGCATCTCGCATCCCGTATCCCGCGCGTCGCTCTCGTGGTGGTCACTGCTCGAGATGCTCCCCGAACTTCCCGCTGCCGAGGAGTCATGGAGTTCGCAGAGCGTCCTGCTCGAGGGCCAAGGCTTGGCGGTGCTGCGCCACGACGGCCGCTATGTGAGTCTCGAATGCGGTCCGTACGGCGGGGGTCATGGTCATCCCGATCGCCTCCAGCTCACACTGTACGCTGATGGCGTCTATTGGCTCCCGGATCCGGGTACGGGGTCCTACGTCGCCCACGATCTTTTTTGGTATCGCTCGACGCTGGCGCACAATGCTCCGCGATTGAATGGTGAATCCCAGCCGCCGGGCAACGCGACATGCTTGTCCTTCGACGATCGCGGGGACTGGGCGTGGGTATGCGGGCGCTACGATCAGGTGACACGCCTGGTCACGGCTGGTCCCGAGTACGTCGTGGACATCACGGTGCTGGGCGCGAAGGAAGAGACCATGCTCGAGCTGCCCTGGCACATCGCGGGTCGCGGCGGTGTGGAAACCAAAGGCCGCTGGGGCAACGACGAGCTGCCGGATGAGTTCGTCACGCGCGTGCAACGGTTCACACCGGACGCACCGGGACCCGTTGTGCTCGCACACGTCCAGGAGCACGCGCAATTCACGGCCCATCTACTCTTTGAGGGTGACCTGCTGCAGGTGGAAGGACCTGGCTTGCCGGAACAGCACGACCGCGCGCCGTTTTATGTAGTGCGCGTGCGTGGACGCAACGCCCGCATGATTACCGTGATCGAGACGCACACCAACAAGCCGGTGATCCGGACCGTGCGCGCGCGCGGCGATACGGTGGAAGTCGAAACCGCACGCGGCATGGATCGTCATCGCTTCGGGACGACGGAATGGGTCATCGAGCGGGACAGAGAATCCTCGATCACGCTGCGCGGCCAGCGCGAGGCCACGCCGCCATTCGTGCCGTTGCTCGAGATCGACGCGCCGACCCCGGTGGCGGCGCCGGCGTTTCGCGTCGGGAGCCCGCCACGCCTGGATGGCTCGCTCGACGGATTCGACCTCTCCGAGCCCCTCGAGCTGGCACTCGAGGATCAGTACCGTCGCAGCGAAGATGCCTATCCCGGTCCGGAAGATCTCTCGGCCGTCGCGCACGCCGCGTGGGACGAATCGGCGCTCTATCTGGCCGTCGAAATCACCAAACCGGACCTCGTGCTGCGCCCAGCCGACCCGTCACCGCTCAAGCTCGACAACGAACCGGACGACATCCATTCCGACGGGCTGCAGGTCTATATCGCGCCGGCGGCGGGTCCTTCCGGGGAGGGGGGCCACGATGGCGCCGCGCCGGTCGGCTATCTCATCGTTCCGAACCAGGACGGTCACACGGTGCGGGCAAGCCCCACGTCAGACATGCGTGTCCTCCCCCCCTCCCCGGCGGGCCAGGTGCGCGGTGGCTGGCGCCGCACCGCAACCGGATACTGCGTAACGATCGCCATTCCGTGGCCCTCCGGGGTGTATCCGCATGCCGGCGCACGTGTGCGCTTCGATCTTATCGTCAATGAAATGCTGCCGGGCCGCATGCGTCGTGTCGGACAGCTGGTGTGGAGCGGTGGGGGCGGCTGGCTGTGGCTCCGTGGGGATCGTCAGGATCCTGCCCGGTTCGGCATTCTGGATCTCGTTGGATGATCGTACTGGTTCTGCACGAGCCTCAGGACTTGGTGAATATCGCGCATGTCGTGCGCGGCATGAAAAACTTTGGCATGCGCGACCTGCGCCTGGTGAACCCGCGGGAGTACGAAGCGTATCGCATCGAGGGGATCGCGCATCAAACGCAGGACGTGCTGGCGCGCGTCCGGACGTTCCCGAGTCTCGCGGAGGCGATCGCCGACTGTGTGCACATCGTCGGGTTTACGGCGCGCGGACGAACCGCGAAGCGCAACCTGCAACGCCCGCGAGACGCGGCGGCCGAAGTCTTGTCACTGGCCGGCGCTGGGCCAGTGGCGTTGTTGTTCGGTCGCGAGGACAAGGGACTCTCGAACGAGGACCTCGATCGCTGCCATCGGGTGGTGACGATTCCGAGCGATCCCGCCTACGCGTCCCTGAACCTCGCCCATGCGGTCACGATCATGCTGTACGAGCTCGCCCTCGCGCAGGGGGCGGAGTCGCGTCCATTCAAGTCACCGCGGCGCGCGTCCGAGCCCGCGGCTGCTGCAGAGCTCGAGCGGCTGTTCGCCGACGTCGCGCGCGCGCTCCAGGCGATCGAGTTCTTCAAGACCCGCAATCAGAGCGGCGTGATGCGCACGATGCGCGAGATCACACATCGGGTGCCGCTGGATGCCCGCGAACTTAAACTGCTGCGCGCGATGGCCATCGAGGTGACCAAGTACGGTGAACGACTGGCGCGTTCCAGGCTTCACGTCGACCGGTAGCAAGCGCCCCGACGCGCTGTTCGGGACGCCGGCGCGGATGACGCGGGCGTCCGGCTGTCGCGTGTGGGATGAGGACGGCCGCGAGTACGTCGACTACGTCATGGCCCTGGGCGCCGTGGGGCTGGGATATGGGCATCCGGAGGTCAATCGCGCCGCGGAGGCCGCGATCGCGGCCGGAGTCGTCGGGCCGCTTCCACCGGTGGTCGAGGAGGAGCTCGCCGAAGCGCTGAGCGAGCAGATCCCCTGGCTCGAGCAAGTCCGCTTCCTCAAGACGGGTGCCGAGGCGGTGGCGGCCGCGGTGCGAATCGCGCGCGTCGCAACAGCCCGAGATGAGGTGTTGGGCTGTGGTTATCACGGCTGGCTCGATTGGTGCCAAGGCGCCGGGGAAGGGGTGCCGGCCGCGGTGCGCGGCCTGTTCGCCGAGCTGCCGTTCAACGACGTCGCCGAGGGTCGCGAGATGATTCGCGCGCGCGCGTCGCGGCTTGCGGCCATCGTCGTCGAGCCGGTCATCGTCGCCGAACCCACGCGGGAATGGTTGCAGATGCTGCGCGCGGAGACGCAGCGGGCCGGCGCCATCCTCATCTTCGATGAAATCAAGACCGCGTTCCGGCTCGCCATCGGCGGCGCGGTTGCCCGCTACGGCCTCGACGCTCCGGATCTCGTCGTCATCGGGAAGGCGCTGGCGAATGGTTTTCCGCTCGCGGCGGTTGGAGGCCGCAGGGACATCATGGCCGGCGCGAACCGAACCTGGATCTCATCGACTCTCGCGACCGAGGGGGTGGCGCTCGCGGCGGCGCGGGCGACCCTCGGCGTGTACTCGCGCGACCACGTCTGCGATCACCTCCATCGCATCGGCACGCGGTTGCTGCACGGGCTGCACGAGGTCCAGCGCGCGCACGCCAACGTCGTGACGGGAGTCGCGGGAATAGCGGAGATGTGTTTTCTGCACTATGCGACCGAAGAGCTATCCCGTGCCGCGGCGCAGCGGGCGGCGCAGCGCGGTCTGTTGTTCAAGCGCACGGCCTATAACTTCGTGTCGCTGGCGCACGACGAGGGTACGGTGGACCGTACCCTCGACATGCTCCACGAATCGCTGCGCGGGATCTAGAACAGCGTGTAGGTGCTGACGAGCAGGAAGATCACGACAGCGGCAATGATCACGACGGCGGTGTAGCCCATCGAACGGTCCTGCGGCACCTTCATGACGATAGGCAATCCAACGAAGAGTAAATAGAGTGAATACGCGGACACGATGACGCCTACCATCGCCAAGCGGGCATAGATGCTGAAGAAGCCACTCAGCCACATCGGCGTGCTCGCATAGGCCGCGACCTTGAGGGCTTGCACATCGTTCTTTTGCCCCCCAAACCCCGGCGCGAGCAGGCTGATCACGTGGGTCAGGGCAAAGACGGCGGCCAGAGACAGCAGAAACGAGATAATCGCCCAGGTGATTGCGTCGGAGATCGAAACGGAGCTGGTGAGGGTCGTCAGCGCGATGCGCTGCCCGAACACCAGCCGCCCGATCGCGCCGGCGATCGGCCCGATGGCCGCGAGCGGGAGGATATACGTGCCCCACATCGCCCCCGGTTTCGTGAACTCGGCGTCGACTTCCTTGAACGTCGCGCGCGGCTCGAACAGCACACTTCTCGCACGGCTCGCCAGCGTCTCCATTCAGGCTCTCCCCCCACGGGACGCCCCCAAGATAAAAGGGGCGTAAATTGTGGCAATGCTAGTTGACGTTCACGCCCACTTTTATCACTCCGGGACTCCTCGTGCCGATTGGCGGGAGCGCAATGACAGTCGTCTGACCGCCGGCGACAAGATCGGCATCACAGCGCATGTCGCCTCGATCCTGGGCAGTTTCGGCCTCAGCTCGCCGACCTATTTCCCCTCGCCGCGGGACGTCACAGCCGGTAACGACGCGTTGCTGGCCCTGCAACGCGCGCACCCCGATCGCATTCGCGGCTACGTGTGCGTGAATCCCAATTACACGGCCCACGCGCGTGCCGAGATCGTCCGCTGCCTCGAGGCGGGGATGATCGGGATCAAGCTCGCGGCCAGCCGGCGCGCGGACGATCCATTGCTCGATTCCATCGCCGCGCTGGCGCTCGAGCGGCGCGTGCCGGTGCTCCAGCACATCTGGCAGCACCGCCGCCGCGACTGGCCGGGCCAGGAGGCGTCCGACGCGGTCGAGCTGTGTACCCTTGCGCGCCGCCACCCCGATGTCGCCTTCATCCTCGCGCACATCGGCGGCGGCGGCGACTGGCTGCATTCGCTGCATGCCGTGCGCGACGTCCCGAACGTCTACGTCGATCTCTCCGGGAGTGGTGTGGACGGTGGAATGCTCGAGGGATGCATCGAGAGCGTCGGCGTGCATCGCCTGCTGTGGGGCACCGACATCACGATGGACACCGGCTGGGCGAAGCTCCGGTATCTCGACACGCTGCTGTCCCCGGATGAGCTCGCGCTGGTACGCTGGAAGAACGCGGCGCGCATCTTCCCGGCGGGCGCGTTTCCGTCGGACTGATGCGCATCGACTGCAATGCGTTCCTCGGCGCGTATCCGTGGCGTAAAGTGCCGGGTACGTCGCCGGAGGCGCTGCGGCAGGCGCTCGATCGCACGAAGATCGACGCCGCCTGGATCACCCACCTGCCGAGTTTGTTCTGGCGCGATCCCAGCGAAGGCAATGCGTGGCTCTATGAGACCGCGCGCGCCGAGCCGCGGTTCAAGGCGGTGCCGACAATCCATCCCGGATTGGCGCTTTGGGAGCAGGCGCTGGCTGGCGCCGTGAACGCGCGCGCGCCGGCAGTCCGCTGCGATCCGACGTATCTCGGTCTCGAACCCGCGGGCGGGGAGATGCGGGTGCTGGCCGCCGCCTGTGGCACCGCGCGGATGCCGCTGCTGCTTGCGGTGCGCCTCGAGGACGGCCGCCAGCGCCATCCCAACGATCGCGCCGCCGAGCTGCCCGCGGCCACAGTGCGCGCCCTCGTCCGCAGCGATCCGGAGGTACGGCTCATCGTCACGCACGCGGATCGGGCCTTCATCGAGGAAGTCCATTTCGGCTCGACGCCCGAGGAAGCGCGCCGCATCTGGTGGGACATCTGCTGGATCTGGGGTCCGCCGGAGGATCATCTCGCGACGCTGCTCGAAACGGTCGGGGTGGAGCGGTTCGTCTTTGGCACGGGGCAGCCGCTGCGTCTGCCGGAGAACAGCATCGCGAAGCTCGATCTGCTCGAACTCTCTGCCGATCAGCGCGGTGCCATCGAATCCGGCAACGTGAAGAACATCGCCGCGGCTTAGGACGGTCCGATTGTCCAACCGTCCGACCGTCCGCCAGCGCTTGGAGTGGGGCCTCATTCCGGCGGTCCCGGTGCCATTCCGCGGTGTCAACATCGATGAACAGGCGCAGTCCGCGTACGCGCATTGGATGGCGACCCAGCCCGTCGCCGGGGTGGCCGTCTGGGCGCATACCGGCCGGGGCCCGCATCTCACAGGGCAGCAACGCCGTGTCGTGCTCGATGCGTGGCGTGCCGCGCTGCCGCACCAGGTCATCGTGGCCGGCGCGAATTCGATCGATATGGCGCGCGAAGCACGGCGCGGCGGTGCCGACGCCCTGCTCGCCTTGCCGCGCCGCGACAACGCCGTTGCCTATCACGAGGAGCTGGGGCGCGAGCTCCCGGTGATGGCCTTCTACCTGTACGAAGCGGCCGGCGGCGTGGCCTATGACGACGACACATTGCACGCGATTCTCGCGTTGCCGGCGGTGATCGGAATCAAGGTCGCCACCCTCGATTCGGTCATGACGTTTCAGCGGATCGCCGCGGTGATGTGTGATCATCCGGACAAACTTTTGATCACCGGCGAAGACCGCTTCCTGGGCTACTCGCTAATGCTGGGTGCTCGCGCCGCCCTCATCGGCATGGCGTCCGCGCTGACGGACGTGCATGCCGACTTGATCGGGTCGTATGCGGCTGGAGACGCCCACGATTTCATGGCGCTGACAGCCCGACTCGATCGCTTTTCGCAGGTGACGTTCATCGCGCCAATGGAAGGCTACATTCGGCGCATGCTGTGGGCGCTTGCCGCAGACGGCGTGATTCCCGAAGACGCCTGTGACGATCCCTGGGGTCCGGCATTGCCGGCCGCGGAGCGCGACGCGGTGCGGCGCGCCGTGCGCGAGGCGCGTCCACGGTAGCGCGCCGCTCGTTTCTCAAAACCACCGCCGCTGTGGCGCTCGGGGGAGGAGTCTTGATGCCCAAGGCCAGTCCGCCGCACATCGCTGTCATCGGCGCGGGCGCGTTCGGCGGCTGGACCGCGCTGTTCCTGCGTCGCCAGAGCGCGCGCGTCACGCTGCTCGACGCCTGGGGACCCGGCAACTCGCGCGCCAGCTCGGGCGGCGAGACGCGCGTGATTCGGGCGACGTACGGCCCGCGCGCCGTCTACACCCACATGGCGGTGCGCGCGCTGACATTGTGGAAGGAGTATCAGCAGCGCTGGCGCCGACAGCTGTACCACGGCATCGGCGTCCTGTGGCTCGTCGAGAGTGACGACCAGTTCGAGCGGGCGGCTCTGCCGATCCTGCGCGCCGCGCGCGTCGCGTTCGAAGAGCTCCAGGGCGCCGAAGTGGCGCGACGATATCCGCAAATCAATTGCGAGCAGGTTCGCTGGGCCATTTTCGAGAAGGACGCCGGCTACCTCACGGCTCGCCGCGCCTGCGCGGCCGTGCTCGAGGGCTTCATCGCCGAAGGGGGGGAGTACCGGCAGCTCGCAGTGCAAGCCCCGATCGAGCCGAGAGGAGGCGAGCTCTCGAGCGTCACGTTGTCTGACGGCAGCCGGCTGACGGCAGACCGCTTTGTGTTTGCCTGCGGTCCCTGGCTCGGCTCCCTGTTTCCAGACGTCATCGGCGACCGCGTGCGCGCGACCCGCCAGGAAGTCTTCTTCTTCGGCACACCATCTGGCGACCGGCGCTACACGGAGGAGGCTCTGCCCGTCTGGGCGGATCACGGGACGCGCTTTATTTACGGCATCCCGGGCAACGAGTGGCGGGGCTTCAAGGTTGCGGACGACTCGCGTGGGCCAGTATTCGATCCCACGAATGGCGAGCGCACACCGACCGACTCTGCCCGGCAGATCGCGCGCGACTACATCGCCTACCGGTTCCCCGGATTGAAAGGCGCGCCGCTGCTCGAGTCGCGCGTGTGCCAGTACGAAGAGTCGCCCGACGAACACTTCATCATCGATCATCATCCGCAGGCGGCAAACGCGTGGCTCGTCGGCGGCGGCTCGGGTCACGGCTTCAAACACGGACCCGCGGTGGGAGAGCTGGTCGCGCGTCTGGTTCTGAGCGGCGCGGCGCCCGATGAGCAATTCCGGCTTTCGCGCTTCGCTCGATAAGGACTTCGAGCGCTTCAAGCGCGCGCTGCCGCGCGATTTTCCCGCGCATGTGCGCGACACCTACCGCATCGACCTCTCAGCCGACTATCTCGGCCAGCCGCTGCCGCATCCGATCGGGAAGGGCTCCGGCCAGCTCTCCCTCAACACGGGGCAGCTCGAGACGGACGCCGAAGCCGGCCTCGGGTTCGCGGTGCTGAAGACGGTGATCGCGCAGGACGCGGCCGGCGGCCAATCGATGGCCGCGTGGGCGATTCACGAGACCAAAATGAAAGTCGACCGGCGCGGCGATGGGTGGACCGTGACATGGAAGGGCAGGGGCTGGGATCGTTCCTTCGACGACTACCTCGCGCTCGTTCGGGCCGGTCGGGATCTCACGCGCGCGGGTCGGTTGCTTACGGTGCCTTCGGTGAAGTACCACTTGCCCCGTCTTGACGAGCCGTTTCGTGATGACGAGTACGCGTACACCACGCGGGCATTGGCGGAGGGATGGGGAGAGGCGCCGCTCTTGCTCGAGAAAGATTTCTCGCCCACGCTCGCCGGAGATCGGCTGGCGGACGAGAAGCAGCAAATCCTGCGCTGGCTGCGGGAGGTACCGGGCAGGATCAAGGCCCACGCCAACGTGCGGCTCGGCATGAAGCTGATGAACGCTCGCTTCGAGGATGATTTTCAGCGTGAAATGATGGAGGCAGCGAGTGCCGCCGATGCGCTGGTGGTGTTCAATCGCCTGTTCGATTCGAAGGCGGGAGTTGCATATGGCGGCCCCGAGTTGAGCGACCGCAACCTACGCGTCTTGGACGGGCCGTCCGGCCGTCAGGCCGCCCGGCCGAGGTTGTCGGGGACAGGCAACATCCACTCCGGCCGCATGATCGTGGCGTATGCGCTGCGTGGTTGTTCGTCCGTACAGGTCCATACATTCTTCCAGTTGCCACTCGAGGAGTATCCGGCAAGCGATGGTTCGCGCACCCAGCGTGCGCTGCACGCCTTGCTCTTCGACCCGCGCGATGGCCTGATCGCGGTGATGCTGGAGCGTGAAGCGGTGGGACAGCTCGAGCGTCGCGGGGGTGAGCTGCATTTCCTGGATCTCTTGCCCCCATTCCGTGCGAATCGCCCGCGCTGAGCTGTTCGAGCTCACCCTCCCGCTCGTCGAGCCGTTCGTCATCTCCGGCGGCGCGATAACAGAGCGCCGATCGCTGATCGTGGTCCTGCACGATGATGCAGGGCACGTCGGCTATGGCGAGTCGCCGCCGTTTCAGCTGCCGTTCTACTCGGAAGAAACCCTCACGAGCGCGCGCGACCTGATCGATCGTGTGCTGCTGCCGCGCGTCGTCGGCCGCGAGTTCGATGGCCCGCTCCCCGCGGCGATCGATGCGGCACTCCACGAGGGCGTCCGCGGCAACTGGTTCGCCCGCGCCGGCGTCGAAACCGCGGCGTGGGACCTCGAGGCCCAGTCCCGCGGGACCGGTCTGGCCATGGTGCTCGGCGAACGACTCGGCGTGACTCCCGCCGGCGCCGTCGACTGCGGTGTCGCGCTCGGGATTCCGCCCGACCGGCGCGCGGACAGTCTCACCAAATGGGTCTATGACGCGGTGCAGCGCGGGTACCGTCGCGTGAAGATCAAAGTGGCACCGGGCTGGGATGCTGCCGCTGTGGCTGCGGCGCGCAAGGGGATGGCTGGCACCGCGCTGCCGCTGACTGTGGATGCGAACGGGGCCTACGAATGGCCGCGCGACGAGGCCGCTCTGCGCGCGCTCGACGATGCCGATCTCCTCTACATCGAGCAGCCGCTCCATCCGGACGAGCTCGTCGGGCACGCTCGACTCGCCGAGGCGTTGCGGACGCCCCTCTGTCTGGACGAAACGCTGAGGGATGCGCGCGCCGCATCGCAGATCGTGGCGTTGCACGGGCCAAAAGTTTGGAACATCAAGGTGCACCGCGTCGGCGGGCTGACTGAGGTTTGTCGCATCTACCGCCTCGCAGCCGAGTACGGCGCGAAGCTGTGGGCTGGCACGATGCCGGAGTCGGGCATCGGCTCGCAAGCGGCACTCGCGGCGGCGTCCTTGCCGCTGTTCGTCTTCCCATCAGACCTGGAGCCCTCGAGCCGCTGGTTCGGCCGCAACGGTGATGTCATCAAGCTCACCATGGGACGGGACGGACGTATGGCGGTGCCGCAACAGTCGTGCGGCCGGCTGCTCGATCCCGGCCGATTCCGCCTCTTGACCGCGCCTATACTTTTGGGGCGCCATGATCAAGCCGAACCCGGACTACTGGGCTAGCCACCTCTATCTGAGCCCGCGCGAGCGCCCCAAGCCGGATCAGCCCGTGCGGGATCTGTCGCCCCGCGCGGCCCAACGCTTCAAGAAGGCACGCGAAGAGCTGCGCAGCCTGCGCCACGTCACCGAACAAGTCGTCTATCTCGGCACGACGTGGAAATGGGTGTGGATGTACGAAGTGGGCGGCCGCAAACTGGGCTATCTCCATCCCATGCAGTCGGGCGTCAGCGGGACGTTCGTCTTGTCGGCTCCCGAGGAGCAGGAAATCAGCGCGACGAACGGATTGCCGCGCGTCATCAAACAGGCGGTGCGCGACGGGACGCTCTTCGACGGCGTGCGCCATTGCTGGATGAATTTCGCCGATCTGGACTCGGTGCAAGCCTTTGTCGACGTTGTCAGATTGAAATACCAACTACTGGCGCGGCCAGAGTAGCGATTATTACATTCGTGAGCCTTCGGAGTTAGCAAAGCCGCCCCAGCCACTAGAGGTCATCTGCGTTCAGCTGCGGTCGTGGTGTTGATCCTCGCCCTCCCGCCTGTGGTCGCGAACGGCCAACAGGCTCAACCGGCTTCCTCGCGTTACACAGCACCCGTTATCAAAGACACCAGCAGCCTGAAGGGGCCGCGGCAGCCGATTTTCTTCCGCCACGACGTCCATGCCGGGCAAGATCAGATCCCGTGTATGTACTGTCACTACTCGGCGGCCATCTCCAGCGAGCCGGGGATTCCGGCGCTGCAGACCTGTATCGGCTGCCATCAGTTGATCGGCGGAGGCCCGCCGTCCCATCAGGCGGAGATCAAGAAGGTGCGGGATGCCTGGCGCGAGCGAAAACCGCCGGAGTGGATTCGCATCCACGCCCTCCCTGGCTTCGTCCGTTTCCCGCACATGCGGCATATCAAGGCGCTCGGCACGCAGGCGTGCGCGACCTGTCACGGCGACGTGCAAACGATGGCGCAGGTATCTCAGGTCTCGACGTTGCGCATGGGCTGGTGCGTGCGCTGCCACATCAAGAACAACGTGACGCGCGACTGCACGGTGTGCCACTACTGATATGAGTGATTCCGTCGACCGCCGCCGCTTTCTGAAGGTTCTCGGCGTAACCGGGGCTGGGGCCGCCGCCGTGTCCGCCTGTGGCATCGGCCCGGAGCCGACGGAACGGCTGATTCCGTATCTGATTCAGCCTGAAGATCAGATTCCTGGTACGGCCACCTACTACGCCACGACGTGCCGCGAGTGCGCGGCGGGCTGCGGCATGCGGGTGCGCGTGCGCGAGGGCCGCGCGGTCAAGCTCGAGGGGAATCCCGACTCGCCGATCAATCGCGGCCGGCTGTGCGCGCGCGGGCAGGCGGGGCTGCAGGGATTGTACAATCCCGATCGCATCGCCCATCCGATGGTCCGGAACGCGCGCGGCGTCTTCGAAGACATCGATTGGGACGGCGCCATCCAGCGACTCACGGCGAAGGTGCGCGAGGCGCAAGGCAAGGGAATCGTGTTTCTGACCGGCGCCGAGCAGTCGTCGTTCGGGGATCTGGTGGCTGAGTGGATGAAGCAGGTCGGTGGCCGCCACCTGAGCTACGAGCCGTTCGGCTTCGAAGCGCTGCGCGCGGGCAACCGCATGGCCTTCGGCACCGCGGCGTTGCCGGCCTACGACTTCGCGAACGCGAAATACATCCTGTCTTTCGGCGCAGACTTCCTCGATACCTGGCTGTCTCCGGTCGAATTTCAGAACGGCTTTTCCCGCGCGCACGCGTTCGACGCCGGCCGCCCCGCCTCGATGTCCAAGTTCGTGTACGTCGGCCCGCGCCTCTCGCTGACCGGGATGAATGCCGACGAGTGGATCGCCGCGCGCCCCGGAACCGAGGGGATGCTTGCCCTCGCGCTCGCGCAGGTCATCGTGGCGAAGCACCTGGCTCGTCTGCCCGCCGACGCCAGCCGGCTCAGCGGGCTCCTGGCCGGTTACGCCCCACGTGCCGTCGCGGCGACGATTGGCATCGACGAAGCGGTCATCGTTCGTCTGGCGAAAGAATTCGCGAGCTCCGGTGGCGGGCTCGCGGTCGCCGGCGGCATGGCCACGCAAGGGCCAAACGGCGCCGAGATCGTCGCGGCGGTCAACATCCTGAACTACGCCGTTGGCGCAGTGGGAACACTCGTCAAGTTCGGCGCAGATCTCGCGATCGGTTCGACGAATACGTTCGGCGATCTGACGGCGCTGATGTCGGAAATGTCGGCCGGGAAGATGGCGCTGGTGTTCGTGCACGGGACGAATCCGGCGCACTCTCTCCCGGGTGCCTTCCAGCAGGCGCTCGGCAAGGTCGCCTACAAGGTCAGCTTCTCGTCCTACATGGACGAGACGGCGGCCGCCTGTGATCTGATCCTGCCGGATCATCACCCGCTCGAGCAATGGGGCGACAGCCGGCCGCGCGCCGGCGTCACCGCGCTCCAGCAACCGGTCGTGCAGCCGGTGTTCGACACGCGCCCGACGGGCGACGTGATTCTCAAGCTTTCCGGGAAGACCGGGACGTTCCAGGATTATCTCCAGAGCAAGTGGCGGACTCGACGCGCCGCCAACTTCGATCAGTACTGGATGGACTCGTTGTCGAAGGGCGGGATCTATACTGAAGCTCCGACGCGCGCGGTGCGGCTAGCGGCGGGTGTTTCGAGGATCGGCGTTGCCGCCCTTGCCGCCGCTGCCGCCCCCGGCGGCCAAGATCAAGAAGTCATCGTCTTCCCGCACCCCATCCTGCACGATGGCCGCGGCGCCAACAAGCCCTGGCTGCAGGAGCTCCCAGATCCGGTTTCGAAAATCGCGTGGCACAGCTGGGTCGAAGTGCATCCCGACACGGCGGCGAAATGGGGCCTCGCGACCGGTGACTTCCTGCTGCTCAAGTCCTCGTTTGGCGCGCAGAAATTCCCCGCCTGGATCACGAGCTCGGTTCGTCCCGACGTGCTCGCGGTGCCGACGGGGCAGGGCCACACGGCGTACGGCCGGTACGCTAAGGACCGCTCGGCCAACGCCTTCGAGCTGCTCGGCGCGCAAGCGAACGACTACGGCGGCCGCAATTTCGGCGTGCGCGCGAGCGCGACGAAGACCGGCGAGCATCGCAAGATCGTCACGACCGAAGGCGGGCCGCGCGAGCTCGGTCTCGGGACGACGGAGGTTCTGCCGCTCGCGCGTGCCAAGGCGCTCCACGCCGGCGACCATCCGTTCCACTACGAAGAGACACCCGAGTACGCCAAGGAAGCCGTCGAATGGTGGGGCGAGCGCCAGCACGACAAAGCCTCGATCGGAAATTACCGCGGCGACCATCCCCGCTGGGGTCTCGCGATCGATCTGGCGAAGTGCACGGGATGCGGCGCGTGCGTGACCGCGTGCTACGCCGAAAACAACATCGCGACCGTGGGCGAAGAGCTGATGCAGCGGGGCCGCGAGATGGCGTGGCTCAGGCTCGAACGCTACTGGCGGACCGACGCGCACGGCAGCCCGCAGGGTGCCGTGAATCAACCGATGCTGTGCCAGCAATGCGGCAACGCGCCGTGCGAGCCGGTCTGCCCCGTGTACGCCGCCTATCACACGCCCGACGGTCTCAACGGCCAGGTCTACAACCGCTGCGTCGGCACGCGCTATTGCTCGAATAACTGCCCCTACAAAGTCCGCATCTTCAACTGGCACAACTACGCCGAGCGGGACGGCCAGTACGATGCCTTCCCCGATCCACTGTCCATGCTGCTCAATCCCGACGTCACGGTCCGGGAGAAGGGTGTGATGGAGAAGTGCACGTTCTGCGTCCAGCGCATTCGCGGCGCGCAGAATCAGGCGCGGCTCGAGAACCGGAATGTGCGCGACGGCGACATCGTCACCGCCTGCCAGCAGACCTGCCCGTCGGACGCGATCGTGTTCGGCGACTTGAACGACCGGAACTCCCGCGTCTTCGAGCTCGCCGGCAATCCGCGCGGCTACCACGTGCTCGCCGGCCTGAATACCAAGCCGGCCATCACCTATCTCGCGCGCGTTGTCGCGCAAGAGAGTCCCAACCGTGGCTGAGACGCGACTGACGTACGACTACGTCACGCGCACGATCGCGCGGACGCTCGGTACGCCATCGCGCGGCTATTTCATGCTGCTCGGCGCGGCGGTGGCGCTGCTCGCCATCGGCATCATCACCCTGGTGCTCCTGATCCGCTACGGGTTGGGCCTCGCCGGATACTCGCACCCGGTCTACTGGGCGGTCTACATCACCTGCTTCGTCTTCTGGGTCGGCATCGCGCACTCGGGGACGCTGATTTCTGCGATCCTGTTCCTGTTCCGCTCGGGGTGGCGCACCGCCGTGTATCGCACGGCGGAAGCGATGACGGTGTTTGCAGTGATGACCGCCGGCCTGTTCCCGCTGATTCACATCGGGCGGCAGTGGTACTTCTACTGGCTGATTCCGTATCCCAACGAGCGCGGGCTCTGGCCCAATTTCAAATCGCCGCTCATCTGGGACGAGTTCGCGATCGGGACGTACTTCACCGTCTCGACCGTGTTCCTGATCATGGGCCTAATCCCCGACATCGCCGCGGTGCGCGACCTGGCGACGGGCTGGCGCAAGAAACTGTACGCGATCACGGCACTCGGGTGGACGGGCGCTAACGAGCAGTGGCGTCACTACACGCGCGGCTATCTGTACCTCGCCGCTCTCGCGACGCCGCTGGTCCTGTCGGTGCACAGCGTCGTGTCGTGGGACTTCGCGATGGCGATCGTGCCGGGCTGGCACGCGACGTTGTTCGCGCCCTATTTCGTGGCGGGCGCGATCTACTCGGGTTGCGGCATGGTGATCACGCTGCTCACGCCGATCCGCAAGCTCTTTCAGCTGGAAGAAATCATCACGGTCCATCACTTCGAGAACCTCGCCAAGCTGTGCCTGCTGACCGGCTCGATCGTCAGCTTCTCGTACCTGACCGAGAACTTCGTCGCCTGGTTCAGCGGCAATCCAGCCGAGCGCGCGGCGTTCTGGTATCGGGCGTTCGGTCCCTACTGGTGGGCGAGCTGGACGATGAACATCTGCAACGGTTTGCTGCCCTGGCTGCTGTGGTCCAAGAAGGTGCGCACGAACATCACCGCATTGTTCGTGATTTCGATCTTCGTCAACATCGGGATGTGGTTCGAACGGTACGTCATCATCGTGGTCTCGCTCGCGGGCGAGCCCTACACGACCTGGACGAACGCCGTTTATAACCCGACTTGGGCGGACTGGGGCGTCATGGCCGGCAGCTTCGGTTGGTTTTTCATGTGGTTCCTGCTGTTCGTGAAGAACTTCCCGGCGGTGGCGATCTCGGAAGTGAAGGAAGTGCTCGCGCCGCCCAAGCGGCAGAAGGCCCGTGCGGGAGTTCAGCACACATGACGACGCATGTGCGGTTGCCCCTTCCCAAGCCGCTGCGAGAGATCTTCCATCCGCCACCAACTCCTGGCGTGCTCGGCGTGTTCCCGCATCTCGACACGACCCTCGACGCGATCAAGAAGCTGCGCGCGGCCGGGCACACCGATTTCACGGTCTATTCGCCCATTCCGCGCCACGAAATCGAGGACGCATTGGGCCAGTCGGTGAGCCCGGTGCGGATGTTCACGTTGATCGGCGGGATCGCGGGCTGTGCGATCGGCGCCTGGCTCACGCTGTGGATGTCGTACGACTGGCCGATCGTGCTCGGCGGCAAGCCGGTCGGATCGGTCCCGCCGTACGTCGTCATCATGTTCGAGATGACGATTCTGTTCGGCGCGCTCTCCACGATTCTCGGGATTCTGTTCAACGCGGCCTTCGCAGCACGCCGCGTCGGGACGATTCAGTACGACCCGCGGTTCACCAACGACCGATTCGGGATCTTCGTACCCGCGACGGCCGATAAGGCGGGACGGATCGAGACGCTGTTGCGTGAGGCGGGAGCGGAGGAAGTGCGTCGTGGCTAGGCGCGCTGTCGTCCTTGTCGCGCTCGCGCTGCTGTGCGCCTGCAATCCCGACGACGTGGTGCACAAAGTCGGCTGGTTCGCGACGATGCGACACCAGCGCAACATCAAGCCCTACGCACGGCCGATTCCTCCGGTCGCCGGCGCTGTTCCAGTGTCCGGCGCCGAGCTCCCGCTGACGCGCGAGACGGCGGATCGCTTGACCAACCCGCGCACGCGCACCGCGGAGTCGCTCAATCGCGGGCAGTGGGTCTATCAGACCTATTGCCTGGTGTGCCACGGCGAGCGCGGCGAGGGCAACGGCCCCGTCTCCCTGGCGGGCGGTGGCCCGTTCCCCGGCGTTCCCTCGCTCGTCGATCCGACGCGGCCGAAGATGACCGATGGCATGATCTACGGCATGATCTTCGAGGCCCAGCGCATGGGACGCGGCTTGATGCCCCGCTACGGCGACAAGATTCACGGCAACGATCGGTGGGATCTGGTGAACTACGTCCGCAGCCTACAGCTGAACGCCCGCGGCGGGGGCGGGGGCAACCGATGAGCGTCGCGGTCGCCAGCCGGTCCGATCTCGTCCAGAAGGCGCGCCAGGCGCCGGTCGGTCGGTTGACGCTGTTCGGCGCCATCGCCGCGATTCTCGGCGGCATTGTGCTCGTTGGTGGACTCATCAGCGGACATCCGGAACGCACGTGGTGGGCCTATCATGTGAATTTCATGTTCTGGGCGGGTCTCGCGCAGGGCATGGTCGTCTTCGCGGCGGTGCTCAAGCTCGCCAAAGGACACTGGGGCGGCGTCGTCATTCGGTTTGCGGAGGCAGCCACCGCCTTCACGACCGTCACGGTCCTGCTGTTCATCGGTCTCGTCATCGGCCGAGACTACATCTTTACGTGGATCCACGAGCCGCGGCCCGATGTCGGGTGGTGGCTCACCACGAAATGGTTTTTCCTCCGGAACGGCTTGATCCTCGTCGCCCTGTCCTGGCTGTCGTGGCGGTTCGTACGTCACGATACCACGCCCGATGCGCGAGAGCTCCAGAGCGGCGAAGAAGTTGAGCGTCTCACGGACTCCGGCGTGATCAGTCGCGACGCCGCCATCCTGGTTTTGGCGTACGCCTTTGGATACAGCCTGCTCGCGTTCGACTTGATGATGTCGCTGGCGCAGAAGTGGGTGAGTAGCCTGTTCGGCGCTTTCTACTTTATGGGCAGCTTCCTGGCCGCGTTGATGATGTTGGCCGTGCTGGCCATCACCCTGCGCCGTGCCATGGGCCTTGGGGGCATCTACACATCGCGCCAGCAGCATGACCTTGGCAAACTGTGCTTCGGATTCACTGTCTTCTGGGCTTACCTAATGTGGTCGCAGTTCCTCGTGATCTGGTACGGCAACCTGCCCGAGGAGACGTACTTCATCTTTTATCGGCTGACCGGCGCGTGGCGCCCCGTTGGTGTCGCGGTGTTCCTGATGGTGTTCCTGATCCCGTTCATCGGCCTGCTCGGCGTGAAGCCGAAGACGTTTTCGCCGACGATGGTGGCCTTCGCGCTGGTGAGTCTCTTCGGGATCTGGCTCGAGCGCTATCTCGAGGTCGTGCCCTCGATCAACGGTGGCAAGGGTCCTGCGATCGGCCTGACCGAAGCGGGAGTAACGCTGTTTTTCGCGGGGCTCTTCTTCCTCTCGTGGGGCTGGTTCGCCTTTGAGTCGTTTGCTGGCGATTGCGGCGATAGTTGGTGCGGTGGCTTGCGGCAGCAGCACGGGGACCAATCCTCCGCCTCCTCCGCCACCACCTCCAGCGCCTCCGCCGCCTCCACCGCCGCCACCCGCTCCTACGCTTTCAGTGTCGGTGGCAGACAACTCATTCACCCCGTCGAACGGGCCGCTGTTGAGTGGTGGCACCGTGACCTGGAATTGGCCTGGGGCGGGGACTCTGACGAACCACAACATCACATTTGAGGACGGCCTGGGCAGCTCAGGTGACCAGACTACTGGCTCACACCAGCGGACGTTCCCCACCGTGACGACCGCCACCACGTTTCGCTATCGCTGTACGCACCACTCGACCGCTTTCGGCAGCGGGATGTCCGGTCAAATCGTTGTGACGCCTTGAACATCGGAAGACGGTGAGAGTCAGCCGCGGCGCGCGTATGTTTGTCGCATGAACATTTGGCGCGTCGCGGCTGATTTAGCGACGGCCGGCACGCGAGGGGCGCTCGCGACAGTCGCGCGTGCCCGCGGCTCGACTCCCGTTCCCGCCGGCACCAAGATGCTCGTTGGGCCCGAAGGCCGGCTCCTCGGCTCGGTCGGCGGCGGCTGCGTGGAGGCGGAGGTCATCGGCGCCGCGCTCGACGCACAGGCGCAGCGCCGGCCCGCGATCCTTACGCATCACCTGAACGCCGATCTCGCGGGCGATCTCGGTCTCTCGTGCGGCGGCACCGTCGACATCTTTGTCGAACCGCTCGTCGCCGACGAGCAGTACGTGCGTGTGCTCGAGCTCGCTGCCACCGCCGATTCAGGGCTGGTGCGAACCGCGACGGCGTGGGATCGGGCGGAAGGACCCGTGAAGACCTTCGAGCCGCTCCACACGCACCAGTCATCCGCCGCCGCCGCGACGCTCACGCGCGATGGTCGCTTCATGGAGGAGCGCCTGAGACCCGCCCCGCGGGTTTTCGTCTTCGGGGCAGGGCATGTCGGCGCGGCGATCGCCCGCGCGGCGGCAGCGGCAGGATTTCGCGTGGTGGTCATCGACGACCGCGCCGATTATGCGGACGCGTCGCGCTTTCCGGATGACGTTGCGGTGCTTGCCGCCGACGTCGAGGCTACACTCACTCGCTATCCGCTTACGGCCACGGATGCGGTCGTCATTGCCACTCGCGGGCATCGCAACGACGCGCTGATTCTCGAGCGCGTCGCGCCGTCGGATGCGGGCTACGTCGGCTTGCTGGGAAGCCGGCGCAAGAAGATTGTGGTTACGAAGGGTCTCACCGCCGCGGGCGTACCGGCGAAGAGCCTGCGCCGCGTGCGTGTGCCCGTCGGCCTCGCGATCGGCGCTGTAACGCCAGAGGAAATCGCGGTAAGTGTCGTCGCCGAGCTGATCGCGTGGCGACGGAGTGCTTCTTAGGGCAGCGGTTGTACCTGGTTGAGAAGCCGGTTCAGCGAATCGAGCGAGACCGGACCCGCAATCTCCACCCGCAATCCTCCGATGAAACGCGCCAACCGGTCCGACCGGACAGCCTTCGCGCCCGCCGCGCTCGCCGGACGCTGGAAAATCTGAATGACCGTCGCTGAGTCGAGTGCCTGCTCGACGACCACGCCGCCAGCCTCGGGACCGAGGCGGATGGCGCGCGTCGGCAGGCCGGGAAGACCGACGGGATCGGTGCCCAGCAGTGCCCCCGCAGCCACGCGTGTAATGACCGGCCATGCACTGCCCCTTGAGGGGGCGGGCCCGAGGGCTGGGGCGGGGGCGGGGGCGGCTCCCCTCACCACCACGCCATCCAATCTGAACACCGGAGACTGATCACGCGCAAGCGAATCCGGTGTTCGCTCGCGCGCGGACTCGGTGACCGCCACGGTGGACGCCGCGAGGTCTGCGCGTGTTTTGGATTGCTCGCTTGCGCGCCCGATCTCATCGGCCGGGGCTGGAGCTGGCGGCGGTCGACGCGTCGTTGCTTTCTCTCTTGACGGGGCTGGCGCCCTCGCGCTCCGGTTCTCCGCGATGACGATCGGCTGGGCAACAATCGGCTCGGCGGCGATCGGTTGCTGCTTGTCAGCCGCGGGGGATTCCCTTCCGGGACCGCGCAGCAGATAACCGACGCCAAGCGCAAGGACGATCGACGCGGCCCAGGCGAACGGCGTGCGGACGTGCCGGGGGCGCCGTGCGGGTGTGCGGCGAATCTGCTCGAACGGTGGCGTGGGACGCTCCAGCGGCCGCGCCCGGCCCAGCACCGCACTCGCCCGATCGCGCAATGCGCGCTCGTCGGCGAGCGCCGTGCGACACGTCGCGCATTGCGCGACATGCGCTTCGAGCGTCGCCCGATCACCGGAGGGCAGCTCGCCGTCGAGGTACGCGTGCAGCGTTCCCTCATCCACGTGCGACATGCTCTCCTCCTTCCTGTCCGGCATCATAGGCCTCGACTAATCTCCGGCGCGCGCGCGCCAGCGTGGTTCCAATCGCGCCGCGCGCCAGTCCCGTCTGCGCGGCGATTTCGTCATACGACATTCCGGCATCCCACAAGAGCAGCGCCTCGCGATCGCGCGGGGTGAGCTGGTCGAGTGCCGCGCGAACCCGCGTGCGCTGGGTGTCGGCATCGATCTCGTCTTCCGGCGCACTGTGCACGGCATCCGGCTCGCTCTTGAGCAGCGTGAGATGCCGTTTTTCTCGCGCGGCCCGGCGGGCCTCGTCACGCGCCATGTTTGCCGCCACCACAAAGAGCCATCCGCGTGCGTTCTCCGGTCGATGAACCAGTGCCCGCGCAAACGCCTCCTGGGCGAGATCCTCCGCGCGCTCGGCGTCCCAGACCTTGCGGTACAGGAAGCGCACGAGCGCGGGATAGGTGTTGCGATACACGTCAGCGAGGTCTTCGGGCATGAGACTAATGCGAAATTCGGAATGCGAAATGCGAAATGAACGTTCCACAGGCCGAGACACTGGCCGTGAAATTCCGCATTCCGCACTTCGCATTTCGCATTCGATTATCCCCGAAACTCCCGTACCAACCTCTCCAGCTCACCTGGAGAGAGCGTTGTTTTCCCACCAGTTTCAATCTTGATACTCGCACGCCGTCCGGCCACCAACACCGCCGGTTCGAGCACGGCGGCCTCCCGCAACTCTGGGACGGCCTTCAGTAGCGCGAAGTACGCGTCGCTGTAGGGAGCGATGCTCACCACCCGCAGCGAGTCGCCGTGACCGAGGTCGGTCCAGGTGCCGTCGCGCATGATGAACAGCCGGCCCCCGATGCGCTGCGTCGGGTTGATCCCCGACCGTGCGCGGCGCATTTCATCCAGCTCCGACACGTTGACGGTCCCCCTCACCGCGACACCATCGATGTGCACCGCATCGGCCATCGATTTCTCCTGCGCCGCCCGTCCGACATACCCCGCCCCCGCCTGATCGGCCGGCGCCGCGGCCGGAGCCTGGAGCACGCGATTCTCCGCTTGGCGCCGCAACGCGATCGTGGGTTCCTGGACGAGATAGGACGTGTACTCGGTCAAGATGCCGTATCGCAGCGCGAGCTGCTTCAAGGCGTCCATGACTTCGCGCGTTTGACCATGCAAGCGAATCTCGCGTGACAACGCGCCCGCTTTGCGCGCGGCCCAGAGCTGTTCGATGTAGCGTGCCTCGCCGTTCTCACGATCCGCGAATGTCGTGCGGAACTCCTCCTGGCGACCGTTCCGTCGCCCGCTCACCGTCACGGACTGCTCCTCGCTCCCCGCTCCCCGGTATCTACCGAGTACCACCATCTCATCGCCGGCGAACAGGTCAGGCAGGTTGCCGGGCTGAAGATCGTAGAGCTCGACGCCAGAGCCTGCCGCGATCGTGACGTCGGTAAGCACGGGACTCGCGACCTTCGCCGCCAGCGCCCCTACGGCCCGCTCGATGTTCTCGCCGGGCCGGATGTACTCGGTGGTGCCGCGGGCGCGTTCCGTGAGCCGGTCGAGCAGGAACGTGTTCACGTCGTCGCCGATGCCGAATGAAAACACGCGGAACCTGCCGCGCCCCTGCTCGGCGCGCTCGGCAATGCGCTCGGGATCGGTCTCTCCGGTGCTCGCCTGGCCGTCGGTGAGAAAGACGACGACACCGAGCGATTGCTCCGCCGGCGATTCGGCGAACGCCTCCGCCAGCGCCCCGGCGATGTTGGTCCCACCTTCCGCGTCCAGACTCCGAATCCAGCTTTCGGCGTCGCGGCGCGCGTCGCTAGTCAGGTTGGTCCAGCCTTGCGCATAGCGCCGGACGCCGCCCGAGAACGCAACCAACCGGAATCGGTCGCCTTCGCGCATCGATGCGAGCAGCTGAATGAGCGCGGATTTGGCCTGCTGGATCTTTTCACCCGACATCGAGCCCGACACGTCGATCACGGCGACGAGATCGCGACGCAGCGCGGCGGCGTCTGCCGCTGCCCCCGGTGCGAGCAGGAGCATAAAGTATCCGTCTTCACCGACGGGATGGTGCGGCAGCAGCGACAAACCGACCAAGCCGCGTGCGAGCGGCAGCAGCAGCTCGAAGTCTCCCCCAGCGGCTCCATCCGCGAGCGTCACCTCGAGACGATTGTCGCGGCGGGTGACCTGAACCTGGTGAGTAGGCGAGTAGGGATCGCCGAAACGCGCGGCACTGTCGACCTCCATCCGGAAGCTGCGCGGCGCACTCCCACGATTGCGATCGCCGAGGTAGCGGAACCGCCACGCGTCCCCCGCGCGGTCGAGTAGCTGCGTGTACTTCAGGGTGATCTTGCGCGTGTCGCCCGGTGCGATCGGGAACACGCGCGCACGAATGAGCCCCTGACCAGCGAGCTCGATCAGCGCGGGGTCGCGTTTCTGGCGCACGATGGCTTCGTAAATCGCGCGTGCCTGTGTGGCATCCATCGCTTCACCGCGTAACTCCTGATCGCCCTGCCAGAGTGAGTAGCTCGAGAAGACGGCCTCGCCCGGAAGCGGGAAGTGGTACATCCCCTCTTCGAGCGCTGGACCGTTGTTGCGGAACCATTCTTCAACGGTCACTCGGGCGACCCGCCCGGTGATGCTCACCTGGACGGCGCTGCGAAGACGCTCGACTCGCCCGTTGAGATCCTGCGGAACCGGACGAACCGGATCGATCCAGCCTTGGGCGTAGACGGCGGACGAGAGGGTGCACAGCAGGGCGACGGCTCCCAGCACACGCGAGCACTGCATGAGAAACTCCGGTAAGGGACGCCATGAGAGACGGGCACCCTCCCGAAGCTTGCACACGCCACCTCAGGTTAGCCTATGGCGCACTGATTGGGGCCTACTTCCAGTATCTCCGCATCCGCGTCGGAGACCTCGAGCAGCCCAAGATTGACCTCTTTGATGGTGCGGTAGGCATCGGGGAACGACGTGACGTGATCCGCAAGCCATTGTAGGAATACGCGCTCGTCCTGAATCGCAGCGGCCCCATTTGTGGCGGCGATCACATCGAAGCGGGCGGCGATCGCACGGTCCGCCCGTCGCTCGCCCTCGCTGGCGTAGTGCCCGGGCAGGACCAGCAGGTCACCGGGCCACGTCTGTCGCACTCGCTCCAGGCTGTGCCACAGCAGCTTCGCCCAGGTGTCGGAACGTCCCGCGAGGTCGGGCCGGCCGATCGACTGGACGAACAGAAAGTCGCCGGTCAGCGCCAGTCCATCGTCGGCGAGCAGTGCGAGGCTGCCGAGCGTATGGCCGGGCACGTGCGCGGCACGCAGTGTAGCTCGTCCAAACGCGATCGTGTCGCCGTCACCGAGTGCCTGAAACGTCAGGCGGCCGGGTGTCTCATCGTACGGCGATACGGCGTCCGCCGGGTGCAGGAAGTAGGGCACTTGCCAGTGGGCCGCCGCCGCGCGCGCCCCGCTCAGATAGTCCGCGTGAAGGTGCGTATCGACGACGGCCGCCGGCGTCGCATGCACCTCCTTAAGCATGGCGTCATAGCGCGCGACATGACGGCCCGGATCGACGATGACAGCGTCACCGTCGCTGACGAGGATGTAGCTGAGCGCGCCCTTGCCGACGCGATCGAGCTGCACCACGTGCGAGAGGGAGGGGGTGGGGGACAGCCGGCGGGCGACATAGACCGTCTCCCACGCGGCCATCCCGCCGATGACCGAATAGGCTTCGTATCCCCGCTCGCGCAGAAATGCCGTCGCCTGCTTGCTCGAGTTGCCGTGACCGCAAATCACTGCGATCGGGCGTGTCGCGTCCAGCTGCAACGTGGCGATGTCCGGCGTGGCAACGAGCTTGGAGTTCGGATGAGCGTGGAAATCGAGCTCCGCGCCGAGGGCAACGTGACCCCGCTCCACCTTCTCGGGCGCGCGCACGTCGAGCACCTGGAGCGGCTCCCCGCGGTCGAGCCGCTCGGCGAGCTCCTGTGGAGCGATTTG
>WNGJ01000309.1_pt1 | contig 42306 bp, 40 predicted proteins | sample 5400611 | NCBI WGS metagenome assembly WNGJ01 (sample SAMN13153375, study PRJNA577476) | soil metagenome | isolation source: 40 cm soil or saprolite under Garry oak tree replicate 1 | place: USA:California | collected 2016-06-15
CCGAGCCGGTCGAGCTCGGTGAACAAGAACGGATAGTTCAGCTCCTCGCCGTCAGGCTCGTTGCGCGAGGGAATGCTCGCGATCTGGACGTGGCCGACGATCGGCATCATCTCGCGCAGGCGCATGGTGACGTCGCCGTGGATGATCTGGCAGTGATAGATGTCGAACTGAAGCTTCAGATTGGGTATTTTCAACTCCGTGATCAGATCGCGCGCGAAGGCAAAATCGTTGAGGAAATAGCCGGGCACATTGCGCGGGTTGATCGGCTCGATCACCACGTCGAGCCCGTGGGGCGCGAAGAACTCCGCGGCCCACGCCACCGATTTGGTGAACGCCTCCACCGCCTTGGCGTCGCCGCGGTCGGCGATACCAGCCATCAGATGCAGCCGCTTGACGCCGGTCGCCTGCGCGTAAGGCAGCGCGGTGCGCAGGCTCTGCTGCAGGTCGCCGAAGCGATCCGGCAGCGCCGCAAATCCCTTTTCGCCGGCATTCCAATCGCCGGGCGGCAGGTTGAACAGCGCCTGGGTCAGACCGTTGCCGGCCAGCCGCTTGCCGACCTCTTCGGCCGGATGGTCATAGGGAAACAGGAATTCGACGGAGGTGAAGCCTGCCTTCGCCGCCGCCTCGAAACGATCGAGGAACGGGACTTCCGTGAACATCATGGAGAGATTGGCGGCGAAACGGGGCATCGACGGTCCTCTTGTTGGATCTACTTCGGTTCGCCCGGCAGCGACGTGCCGGTGACGCGCGCATACATCCGCGCCACCGATGCATCGTCGTCGCGACCCATGCCGGCGCCGGCCGTCATCAGAAACATCTGCAGCGCGGCGGCTGCGACCGGCACCGGAAACTTCGCCGAACGCGCCATGTCCTGGATGATGCCGAGGTCTTTGACGAAAATCTCGACCGCACTGCGCGGGGTGTAGTCACCGTCGAGCACATGCGGCATGCGGTTCTCGAACATCCAGGAATTGCCGGCGGACGCCGTGATCACCTCATAGACCTTGCGGATGTCGAGCCCCTGCTTCGCGGCGAAGGCGATCGCCTCGGATGCGGCGGCGATATGCACGCCGGCCAGCAACTGGTTGATCATCTTGAAGGCGGCGCCCTGGCCGGCCGCATCGCCGAGTTCATAGAGTTTTGCCGCCATGGCATCGAGCGCGGGTCGCGCTTTGGCGAAAGCCTTTGGGCTACCGGAGGCCAAAATCGTCAGTTCGCCCTGCGCGGCGCGCTGCGCCCCGCCGGAGATCGGCGCATCGAGATAATGGCGGCCGGTCGCTTCCAACTGTTTGGCGAGTTTTCGCGCGACATCGGGGTCCATGGTCGCGCAGGACACAAATACCGCGTCCTCGGCAAGCGTTTCGGCGACGCCGTCCTTGCCAAACAGAATAGCCTCGGTCTGCCCGGCGTTGACGACCACGCTGACCGCGATATCGGCCGCTTTCGCCGCTTCCGCCGGCGTATGCGCGCCCTTGCCGCCATCCTTGACGAAACGCGCCACGCTGTCAGCCGCGACATCGCATCCGGTGACCTCAAATCCCGCCCGCCGCAAGGACGTCGCCATGCCAAAGCCCATCGACCCCAATCCGATGACGGCCATCTTTGGTTTTGCGGACGAAGGCATGCGGCTATTCCCTTTTAGGTCCTTGGGTTTCTTGTTCCTCTCGGCCAATGGACGACGGCCTTGCCCTCTGGGTATCACGGCTTGGCCGCGCTGCCAAAGCATGAGACAAGGCCAAAAAAGGGTACCCGCCAAGGAAGCGCCATGAGCGAAACGAAGCTCCGCGACAACATCTCCCGCCTCGGCCGCTCGCTGTTCGAGCGCGGGCTGACGCCGGGCTCGTCCGGCAATATCAGCGTGAAACTCGACGACGGCGGCTGGCTGGTGACGCCGACCAACGCCTCGCTCGGCTTCCTTGACCCGGCGACGCTGTCGCGGCTTGACGCCTCCGGACGGCTCGTCTCCGGCGATGCGCCCACCAAGGAGGTGCCGCTGCATTCCGCGCTCTATCAGACGCGAGATGCTGCGCGCGCAGTGGTGCACCTGCATTCGACGCATTCGGTCGCGCTCTCGATGCTGCCGGAGATCGACCCGCGCGCGGCGCTGCCGCCGATGACGGCCTACTATGTCATGAAATGCGGCGCCACGGCGCTCGTGCCCTACTACCGGCCGGGTGATCCGGCGGTCACTGAGGCCATCAAGGGCCTGGCGGGAAAATATTCATCCGTGCTGCTCGCCAATCACGGCCCGGTGGTGGCGGGCGACACGCTGGAAGCCGCCGTGTTCGCGATCGAGGAACTGGAAGAGACGGCAAGGCTCTACCTGCTGCTGCGCGGGCTCAACCCGCGATATCTGTCGCCGGAGCAAGTGGCGGATCTCACCAAGACGTTCGGGCTGACGCTGCCGGAGCATGGGCACGATCAATGAATGCCTCAATATTGGCATAAAAGCTTAAACTTAGAGCAGTCGGCAACCGAGTGAATTGATTTTGGTCGGTCAGCGGTATGCGGCAGGGATCCTGTCCGAATGAATCTTCGCAGCCGGGTTTACCGCCGAGGCCGCTTGCGAACCAACTTGGATGTCGCCGCGGGAACGCCCGGCTGGATCGGGCGGCCCTTCGAACGGCACCGGTCGTTTCGCTCCGCAAACCCGGAGCAGGATCGCCTCGATGGCGCGAAAGCGGGTCAGCGCCGGAAGGCCACACTGTCGGTCATGCGCTCGGCGCCTTGGCATACCCGTTGCATTTGTACTTTAGTGGGGTACTTGGCGGGGGTACTTGGCAGGTGTACTTGGCGGGCGTGCTTGGCAGATCAGGGGTTCTTACGGAATCGGGCCCGTCGGAGCGCCAAGGGTGCCCCAATCCTCGGCAAACAACCCCATCATCGGCGGACAACACGGACCGGGTGCGGATGACGGCCAGAGCAGCGTTGGAATTGGTGCAATTGACGAAGACGTTCGGCAATGTCACCGCCGTTAACGCGATCGATCTCAAGATTCCGGCGGGCTCCTATTGCTGCCTGCTTGGACCTTCCGGCTGCGGCAAGACATCCACCCTGCGCATGATCGCGGGCCATGAATCCGTGACGTCCGGGGACATTATCGTCGGGGCGAAAAACGTCACTGATCTGGCCCCTGCCGCGCGCAGCACGGCGATGATGTTCCAGTCCTATGCCCTGTTTCCGCATCTTTCCGTGATCGACAACGTCGCCTTCGCCCTGAAGATGAGAGGCGTCGCCAAGGCAGAGCGCCATGCCGAAGCCAAGAAGCTGCTCGAACTTGTCGACATGCAGGCCTATGCAGCGCGAGTTCCGGCGCAACTTTCGGGTGGCCAACAGCAACGCGTGGCGCTGGCGCGGGCTTTGATCACCTCGCCTCAGATCCTGCTGTTGGACGAGCCGCTTTCCGCGCTTGATCCATTTTTGCGGCTGCGCATGCGCGCCGAACTGAAAAGGCTGCAACGCGAGCTTGCGATCACCTTCATCCATGTCACGCACGGTCAAGACGAGGCGATGGCGCTGGCCGATATCGTGGTTCTGATGAATGCCGGGCGGATCGAACAGGAAGGCTCGCCGCGCGAAATTTTCAACCATCCCCGCACGGAATTCACGGCGAAATTCATTGGCGGCCACAATGTCATTGCCGTTGGAGGCGAGACCTTCGCCGTTCGCGTTGATCGTCTGATGCTGAAAAGGCCGGGCCAAGCGGTCGACGGTCCTTCGGTCCCGGGCACCGTCAGTAAAGTCGAATATCAGGGCACGTATGTCATGGTCGCGATATCGGCCGAAGACCGAACCGAGATCGCCGCCCAACTCAGCGAAAACGACTTTGACGCAGCCAATTACAGCATCGGCGAGCGCGTTGTCGTCACCTGGAATCCGGCACTCGCAAGCCCGCTGAAGACCCGCAGTCCTGTAACCGTCGCGTCGCCTGAGCCGGTGGCCTGACATCCATCCCTGGAGATGACCATGACCGATCGATCGAAAATCAGCAAAAGCATCAACCGTCGCACGTTGCTCAAGGGCGCCGCCGGTGCCGCCGGCCTTGCCGCGGGCTCGGGCGCGATCACCGGTTTCCCCTATGTCCAGTCAGCCGAGCCGAAGGTTCTACGCTATCTCGGAACAGCGGTGAACGAAGGTGACGAAATCTCGAAGAAATGTTTCGAGGATACCGGCATCAAGATCGAATACATCACCGCGACAACCGACGATGTGACCAAGCGCGTCATCACCCAGCCGAATTCATTCGACGTGCTTGATACGGAATATTTCTCGCTGAAGAAGCTCGTGCCGTCGGGCAACATTTTTGCGCTCGACGCCAAGAAGATCAAGGAGTTCGACAATATCACCCCGGTCTTCACCAAGGGCCAGTTGCCGAACGGCAAGAAGATCGGCAGTCAGGGCACGGCACCATCGAAGGTGCTTTATCTTGACGGTCCGAATTCCAAGACATTTTCGGCCACCCCGACCGAGTACATCACCCTGATCCCGACTGTCTACAATGCCGATACGCTCGGCATTCGACCGGACCTGATCAAGCGGCCGATCAGTTCGTGGACGGAACTGCTCAACCCCGAATTCAAAGGCAAGGCCGCCATCCTCAACATTCCCTCGATCGGCATCATGGATGCGGCGATGGTGGTCGAAGCCACCGGCCAGCACCAATATGCCGACAAGGGCAACATGACCAAGGCCGAGATTGACCTGACGATGAAGATCATGACCGAAGCCAAGAAGGCCGGCCAATTCCGCGCCTTCTGGAAGGATTTCAATGAATCGGTCAACCTCATGGCGTCAGGCGAAACCGTCATCCAGTCGATGTGGTCGCCTGCCGTCACCAAAGTGCGCTCGATGGGAATCGCATGCACCTTCCAGCCGCTCAAGGAAGGCTATCGCTCGTGGGCGTCGGGCTTCTGCGTCTCAAAGGCGGTTTCAGGACCAAAGCTCGATTGGGCCTATGAATTCGTGAACTGGTATCTCTCGGGCTGGGCCGGCGCCTATCTCAATCGCCAGGGCTATTATTCCGCGGTTCTCTCCACCGCCAAGGCCAACATGACCGCCGACGAGTGGGGCTACTGGATGGAAGGCAAGCCAGCCGCCGGCGACATCAAGGCGCCGGATGGCACCCTCCTCGAGAAGGCCGGCGCGATCCGCGACGGCGGCTCCTATGACGACCGCATGGGTGCCGTCGCCTGCTGGAATGCCGTGATGGACGAGAACGACTACATGGTCCGCAAGTGGAACGAATTCATCGCCGCTTGATGGCGTCTCAAGGCTTTGCTCACGGCTTGCCGCGCTCGCGGGCGCGGCAAGCCGCCTGGCGCCCGTAAGCAGATATCGGTCCTTCCATGACGCAAGAACGCGGGTTCATCGCTTGGTTTCAGGCCGGACCGATGATGCTTGTCTTCGCGCTGTTCTTTCTGTTGCCGCTCGTCCTTGTGATCGTTGTCAGCGCCTGGGACTATAACGAATACGAGATGATCCCGGCCTTCAGCCTGCGCGGCTACACGGATACGTTCGAGGGGTGCATCGCCGATCTACCGAATCTCTGCACGATCCTGAAAACCTATCTGAAGACAGTGAAACTATGCCTGCTGACATGGGGCTTGACGCTGGTGATCGGTTTCACGGTCGCCTATTTCCTCGCCTTTCATGTCCGCTCGAAGACCTGGCAGATCGTGCTCTCCCTGCTCTGCACCATTCCGTTCTGGACGTCGAACGTGATCCGCATGATCGCGTGGATTCCGCTGCTTGGCCGCAACGGTCTGGTCAACAAAGGCCTCGAAGGCGTAGGCTTGATCACCCAGCCGGTGGAATGGCTATTGTTCTCGGAATTCTCCGTCGTGCTGGCGTTGGTTCACCTGTTCACTTTTTTCATGGTGGTGCCGATCTTCAACTCGATGATCCGCATCGACAAGAGGCTGATCGAAGCTGCCTATGATGCCGGAGCGACCGGCTGGCAGACCCTCGTGAACGTCATCATTCCGCTGGCGAAACCGGGTATAGTCATTGGCTCGATCTTCGTGGTCACGATCGTAATGGGCGATTTCGTCACCATCGGCGTGATGGGCGGCCAGCAGATCGCATCCGCCGGCAAGATCATCGAGTCGCGGCTCAGCGCACTGCAATTCCCGGCGGCCGCGGCCAACGCGGTCATCCTGCTCGGCATCACGATCTTGATCATTTCTTCGCTGACGCGGATCGTCGATGTCCGCAAGGAGCTGTGAGATGGGCGAAAAGCGGCCACGATCCTTCTATGTTCTCGCGGCGCTTTTCATCGCCTACGTCCTGTTTCTGTACGGACCGATGTTTGCGATCTATATCCTTTCGTTTCAGGGGCCTGATGGCGGCCTGACCTTCCCGATGAATGGCGTTTCCCTGACCTGGTTTGCCAAGGTCTTCTCCGGCTCGGGCATCGTGGATATCGGTGCCGCCTTCAAGCGGTCGCTCGAGCTCGGCCTCGTTGTCATGGCGCTGACGGTCGTGCTCTCGGTTGGGGCCGGCATGGCGTTCCGCAAATCGTTCCGCGGCGCCTCGTTCCTGTTCTATACCGCGATCGCCAGCCTGATCATGCCGTCGATCATCACCTCGCTCGGCATCGCCCTGGAATTCCGACTGCTTGACGATCTCATGATCAAGCACGGCATGGATTTCGGGTTAGGCGCGTGGGCGCAAGGTTGGACCACGGCCATGGGGCTTTTCACCTCGGGCCTTGGCGCGCATCTGACCTGGACGCTACCTTTCGGCCTGTTGATCATGTTTGCGATTTTCAACCGCTTCGACGGCCGGCTCGAAGAGGCGGCGCGGGACCTTGGCGCGACGCCATGGCAAACATTCCGGCATGTCGTGCTGCCGATCATATTGCCTTCCGTGGTCGGCATCGGCCTGTTCGGCTTTACCCTGTCGTGGGACGAACTCGCGCGTTCGAGCCAGGCCATCGGTTCCGTCAACACGCTTCCGCTTGAATTGCAGGGCCTGACGACCACCGTCACCAAGCCGGACATCTATGCGCTGGGAACACTGACCAGCGCCGTGTCCTTTCTGGTCATTTTCTCCGCGTTGATCGTTATTCTTGTGCTCCAGGCCCGACAACGGCGCCATGGGTCGGATGCCGGCGAGGGCATGGTCTAGATGCATGATCCGGAAAGTGGGTGCCGTCGCCCGAACTTGATCCGGCGCACGGAAACGCGATGGCCAAGCGCGAGGCGCTCAGGGCCGGGCCACGATAACCGAATATCGCTTTTTCCACGGCGTTCCGTCGGGACGCGTCGAGATTTCCTCGTAGTTGTCGAGCTCGATGTATCCGAAGCCGGCGTCGCGATGCAGGGCTGCCACGGTTGCCCCATCGCGGACGCGAAAACCGTATTCCTCGCGGGCGAAGGGCGGCGTCGGCTGATCGGGGTCCGGGTTGAGCGCGGCGATCACGCTCATTCCGCCCGCGCGCAGAACGCGGCGCATCTCTGAAAGCGCCCGCACCGGGTCTGGCCAGAAATAGATGACGTTGACCGCGAAGACCTTCTCGAAGCTTTCGTCCGGGCAAGGGATCGCCTCCGCGGACGCCAACCGGAACGACGCCTGTCCGGCCGCGACGAGTTCGGCATTGAAGGCAATCGCCTCGGTGACCATGGTCTCAGCGATGTCGAGGCCGACATAGGTCAGGTCCTCGGCACAGGCCAGCAGCGCCGGCAACAGCCGGCCGTTGCCAAAACCGATTTCCAGCACGCGGTCGTTTTCCCGAAGCTGAAGACGCTGGTAGACCGCGGCAGTGATGTCGGCGTTGACGCGGTTCAGCCTTTCGCCGACGGCGCGGCCCGCCTCGCCTTCCGGCTTTCCGAGCAAGCGGGCCATCTCCGATGGAGGAAGAGCACTGAGATCGACCACGCGTCATCTCCTTCGTGGCGACGAGCGCATGAAGCTCGCCGCTTTGGGTGATAAGAGAGCTAGCTGATTTGGATCGATGACAGCCAATCGCGATTCTTTGAGCGCACGCGCGAGCTAACACACGATCGCGTCGGAACCAAGACTGCGTTCCCTGGATGCTTCGCGGCGAGCCGGTAGGATAGGTTGAGCCCTTCGCGAAACCCATCATCTGCGCAAACCGCAATGATGGGTATCGCTTCACTCCACCCGTCCTTGCTATGTTTGTCTCTGACTAATGCTCGTCATGGCCGGGCTTGTCCCGGCCATCCACGTCTTTGGCACCACGAGAAGAGAAAGACGTGGATGCCCGGGTCAAGCCCAGGCATGACGGAGATGGCGTCACAGCCCCAGATACGCCTTGCGGACGTCGGGATTGACCTTGATCTCGGCGGCTGAGCCCTGCATCAGGAGGCGACCGGTCTGCAGGATGTAGGCGCGGTCGGCGATCTCCAAGCACTCGGCCATCCGCTGCTCGACGATCAAGACGGTCATGCCGGCGTCGCGGATGCGCTTCACCGCCTGGAAAATCTCGTCGACCAGTTTTGGCATGATGCCCTGCGACGGCTCGTCCAGCATGAGAAGCCGCGGCCGGGTCATCAGCGCGCGGCCGATCGCGAGCATCTGCTGCTCGCCGCCGGAGAGCGTTTCGGCACGCTGTTCGAGGCGCTCGGACAGGCGCGGAAACAGTTGGAACACCAGTTCCAGCGGCTGCTCGCGATCCGCCTGGCCGCGATAGAGATAACTGCCGAGCCTTAAGTTGTCGCGCACGGACAGTCGTGGAAACAGCCGCCGGTTTTCCGGCACGTAGGCGATGCCGCGCGCGGTGATCAGATGCTGCGCCATGCCGTCGATGCGCGCGCCGTCGAAGCTGACGGAGCCGGCGCGCGGGCGCTCGGCGCCGGCGATCGATTTCAACAGCGTCGATTTGCCCGCGCCGTTGGCGCCGGCCACGCAGACGATCTCGCCCTTTTCGACCTCGATCGAGACCTGTGCGATCGCGACCAGTCCCTGATAGGCGGTGGTGACGTCACGCACCGACAGCATGGCGGTCCCCAAGATAAGCGGTGATGACTTTCGGATTGCGGACGACGTCCTTTGGGCTGCCCTCGACCAGCACCTTGCCGAGATCGAGCACGATGGCGCGGTCGACGAGGGGCATCACGATCTCCATGACGTGCTCGACCATCAGCACGGTGACGCCGGTCTCGCGCACGCGTCGCACCAGCTCGACGCCGGTCTGCGCCTCGATCGGCGTTAGCCCCGTCAGGACTTCGTCGAGCAGCAGGAGTTTCGGCTGCGTGGCGAGCGCGCGGGCGACTTCGAGCCGGCGCTTTTCCGACGGAATCAATTGGCTCGCGAGCACGTCGGCGCGGGCGGCAAGGCCGGCGAATTCCAAGACCTCATGCGCCTTGCGGCGCGCCTCCCGCATGGTCGTGGTGCGCACCAGCGCGCCGACGATGACATTGTCGATCACGCTCATGGTCTCGAAGCTCTTGACCACCTGGAAGGTGCGGCCGATGCCGCGCTGGCAACGCTCGGCCGCCGGCATGCGGGTGACGTCCTCGCCATCGAACCAGATCGAGCCTTCGGTCGGCCGCATCACGCCCGCGATCAGGTTGAACATCGTCGACTTACCGGCACCGTTCGGACCGATCAGGCCGACGATCTCGCCGCGGCCGACCGAGATCGAGACGTCGCTGTTGGCGACGAGGCCAGAAAAGCGCTGGGTGACGCCGCGGGTTTCGAGCAGAGCCGTCATGGCGCGACCGCCTTGCGCCGGCGCGAGAACAGCTCGATCAGGCCTTGCGGCTGCGCCAGCGAGATCAGCACGATCAGCGTGCCATAGACGATCAGGTCGACGCCGCGTCCGGAGCCGCCGATAAAGGAGCGCGTCAACTCAGTGAGTGGAATCAGGATGACCGCGCCCAGCATCGGCCCCCACAGCGTGCCGATGCCGCCGAGCACGGCCGGTAGCGCCATCAACAGCGAGAATTGAAAGCCCATCACGCTTTCGGGGTCGATGTAGGACACGAACTGCGCATAAAAGCCGCCACCGACCGCGGTCAGGAACGCGGAAACGGCCGCAGCTCCCATCTTGGAATTGAACACGACCACGCCGAGGCTTTCGGCGGCGTCGGGATTGTCCTTCACCGCGCGCCACCAGTAGCCCCATTTGGAGTCTTCCAGCCACCAGGTCACGAACCAGGCGATGGCCGCGAGCACGAGGGCGAAATAGAAATAGGGCAATTTGCTGCGGGTGAACTGGAAGGTGAGCCAGCTATCGCGGCGCACGGGAATGTCGATGCCGAGCGCGGCGCCGGCCCAATTCCAGTTCTGGAACAACAACAGCGCGATCTCGGCGATGACGATGGTGGCGATGACGAAATAATGCCCGCGCAGGCGGAAGCAGGGATAGCCGAGCGCCATCGCGATCAAGGCCGAGATCAGCCCGCCGCTCAGCATGCCGAACCAGGGCAGCACGCCGAACTTGGTGAATAACAATGCGGTCGCATAGGCGCCGAGCCCGAAGTAAAGAGCGTGCCCGAGCGAGATCTGCCCGCAGTAGCCGGACAGGATGTTCCAGCTCTGCGACAGCGCCGCGTACATCAGGGTCAGCACCATGATGTTCTGGACATAGACGTCTTTCACGAACAGCGGCACCAGCGCGGCGACCGCCGCAAGACAACCCGCGATCATGAGTTCGCGTCGGCGGCACGCTGCAAAATTCTTATCCATCAGATCGACCCGAACAGGCCGCGCGGGCGGACGAAGACGACCAGCAAATACACCGCGTAGATGCCGACCGATTTCAGCGAGGGCGGCAGCACCAACGCGGTCGTAGCCTCCACGAGGCCGACGACGATGCCGCCGGCAAAGGCGCCGAACACGCTGCCGAAACCGCCGAGTGCGACCGTGACATAGGCGATCAGCGCGAACGAGGCTCCCACATCGGGATAGACATAGAAGAACATCGCCATGATCGCGCCGGCCAAGCCCACCAGCGCGGCGCCAAGGCCCCAGCCGAGCGCGAACACCCGGTTCTTGTCGATGCCGACCAGGGCGACCGCGCCGTTATCCTCGCGCGTTGCTTCAAGAGCGCGGCCGAAATCGGTGCGATTGATGAAGAAATAGAGCCCTGCGAACGCCACGATCGACACCAGCGCGCCCATGAGCTGCGGCTCGGGCAGAAAGATGCCGCCGATCGAGACGGTTTTGCCGCCGAGCCAGGAATGCGTGATGCTGCGATAGTCCGGGGTGAAGAAGAACTGCGCGAGACCGCGCATGACGATGGCAAGGCCGAAGGTCGAGAAAATCTGCACCATGCCGGCGTTGGCCTTGGCGCGCATCGCAAAGCGCACGATCAGGAGATAGACCACCGCGCCGAACACGAACAGCGCGGCCGCGACCAGGGGCGCCGACAGCAGGGGATCGACCGCGAAGAACGCGAACAAAAAGAACGTCACGTACATCGCGATCATCAGGAATTCGCCATGGGCGAAATTCACGACATCCATCAGGCCGAAGATCAGCGCAAGCCCCACGGCGATCAGGCCGTAGAGCAGGCCCATCAGCAGGCCGGAAGCGAGGCTCTGGATAATCGTCTCGGCGGTCAAAGAAAGCGCTCCAGGTCGGAGGCGTTACCATAGAGGCTCGTCATTGCGAGCGAAGCGAAGCAATCCAGGGGCCGCGAAGAAAGTCTGGATTGCTTCGTCGCTGCGCTCCTCGCAATGACGGCTGCTCTGTCACCACGCTGGATAACGGTGTCCGCTGTCACAATCGTTTCCCCCGCTCCCCGCTCGGCCCTTACATCATCGGCCAGGTGGCTTGGGCGACTGCGGCCTGCGCCGGGAAGATGGTGACGAACTTGCCGCCGACATATTGCAGCAGCACCGGGTCGGCGTCGTTGTTCTGGCCCATCTCGTCGAACTTCACGCGGGCCCAGGGCATGATGGTCTTCTCGCCCGGCATGTCGGTTGCAACCAGCGCCTCGCGGATCTTGTCGCCGTCGGTCGACTTGGCGCGGTTGATGGCGTCCGCCAAAACGATCATACCCATGAACTCGCGCGACGTGTTGTCGTTTAGGTCCTTGCCCGACTTTTCCTTGAACATGGCGTTGATCTTGCCGACCATCGGCCGCTTGGCCGCGAGATCGAGCGAAAAGCTGCCCCGGGTGATCACGCCGCTGAGCTTGTCGCCGACGGCGTCGTACAACGCCTTCTCCGAGAAGCCTGCGGCCTGCGCGACAATGGCGTTCGGCTTGTAGCCGAGTTCGGCCATGGTCTTGATCAGCAGGATGCCGTCGGTGGTGTAGCTCGAGGGCATCAATACGTCGGCATTCGCCGCCTTGAGCTGCTGGACCTCCGCCGACAGCGACGGCGAATTGGCACGGTACTTGATGTCGGCGACGACCTTGTAGCCGAGCGCATTGGCAAGCTTGGTCTGCGCGTTCGCGGAGTCGGTTCCGAAGATCGTGTCCTCGTGGAACAGCGCCAGCGTCTCGATCTTCGTGCCCTTCTTCTTCATGACGTCGTAGAAGTCGAACATGGCTTTCGAGAACATTTCGTCATGGGGCGACGCGCGGAAGAAGAATTTCAGGCCGCGGGTATGCAGGCTCGGCGATGAGTTGTCGGCCGAAACAAACGGGATCTGATAGCGCTCGCACGTCTGGCTGACCGTGACTGCGACCGCGCTCTGATAGCTGCCGATGATTGCGGAGACCTTCTCCTGGGTGATCAGGCGCTCGGCTTCGGCACGGCCCTTCTGAGGGTCGCCCTGGTGGTCGGCATAAACAAGACGAATCTTGGCACCGCCGAGCCCCGTCAATCCTTCGTCCTTGGCGAGCGGCAGATCGAAATCATACTTATTGTTGACGACCTCGATTGCGGTCTCGAACGCCTTCTGCGCGTCGACGCCGACCTGGGCGTTGGCGCCGGACAACGGATAGGTGACGCCGATCACCACTTCCTTGGTTTGCGCGCGGCCCGCGATCGGCACGAGCGCAGCGGCGGCGGTAGCTCCAAGCAATACGTTACGGCGAGTGATCGTCATTCCAAATCCCCTGTTCAACCAAAGCTATCGATGAAACGGCAGAGCGCGGCGGTAAAGCCTCAAGAAACGGCAAGCGCTGCCTATTAGAGCACGGCAAGCTGCTTGTTCTGCAAGTCCGTCACCAGCATCAGTCCCGGCGCATGCGTGATCGCGAACGGCAGCTTCGCCGCTGCTATCACCGCCTGCGGGGTGACGCCGCAGGCCCAGAACACCGGAAGCTCGTCGGCCTCGACCGGCACCGGATCGCCGTAGTCGGGTTTTGCGATATCGGCAATCCCGATTGAATGCGGATGGCCGAGATGAACCGGCGCGCCGTGCACGGACGGAAAGCGCGAGGTGATCTGCACCGCGCGGATCGCATCCTTTGGCTTGTACGGACGCATCGACACCACCATCGGACCCGCGAACGGGCCCGCGGGACTGCATGCGACGTTGGTGCGATACATCGGCACGCGCACCTTGTGCTCGATGTGGCGGATCGGCAGACCGTCCGCCATCAGCGCTTCTTCAAAGGAGAACGAGCAGCCGAGCACGAAGGCAACCAGATCGTCGCGCCAATGCGCCATGATGTCGGTCGGCTCGTCGGCCACCTCGCCATCGCGCCAGATGCGATAGCGCGGCACATCGGTGCGGATGTCGAGGTCGAGCCCAAGCGAAGGGATGCGCGGGTCGCCAACATCGGACATGCCGATGATCGGACATGGCTTCGGATTGAGCTGACAGAAGCGATGAAACGCGGCGGCGAGCTTTTCGGGCAGGATCGCGAGGTTGCCCTGGACAAAGCCGTTGGCGACGCCGGCCGTGGACGAGGCCATGCCCTCGCGGCAGGCCAGACGGGCCTGAAGGCTGGGAAGAATGTCCGTATCACCGCGAACCCGCTGCTCTGCCGCCAAAACAGTCATTTGATCGATCTGCCTATTATCTCGACAAAGACACTCAACAGCAGCCGTGCTATAAAGTCTAATCGTCGTTTTTAATCATAATCGATAAATTTGATTTATCGGTACGGGACAACCTGCGATGCTGGATTTTAGGTCGATCGAGACATTTCTCTGGGTGGTGAAGCTCGGCAGCTTTCGTGGCGCCGCCCAGCGGCTGAACACCACCCAACCTGCGATTTCCCAGCGGATCGCGCAGCTCGAACGCGAGATGGGCGTCAAATTGCTGAACCGCGACCATCGCGTCGCGTCGCCGACGCCGAGCGGACGGCAGATGATGGTCTACGCGGAAAAGCTGATCGGGCTGCGGTCCGAGATGATGGCGGAGGTCGGCGACCGTTCGGCGATGCGCGGGGTGCTGCGGCTCGGCGTCGCCGAGACCATTGTGCACACTTGGCTGCCGCGGCTGATCAAGAGCGTGAACACGACCTATCCGAACCTGTCGCTGGAAATCGAGGTCGACATCACGCCGAACCTGAACGCGCGATTGCTGGCGCAGGAGGTCGAGCTGGCCCTGGTGCTCGGCCCGCCATCCGACACCAACGTGCGCAGCCGCGTGCTGTGCGACTATCCGGTCGGCTTCTTCGCCAGTCCTTCGCTTGGCCTCGGCAACGGTCGGCTTCCGGTGCAAGAACTCGCGAAATTTCCGATCATCACCTTTCCGAGCAAGACCCGGCCCTATGAAACGGTGCGCGCGCTGTTCAACCGGCCGGAGCTGCCGCCGATCCGCCTGCACGCCAGCGCGTCGCTTGCGACCGTCATTCACATGGCGATCGAGGGCCTGGGCATCGCGGTCATTCCCGTGGCGATCGTCGAGAACGAACTCGCCAACGGCCGGCTGCGGCAGCTCGATACCGACCTCGACATTCCGCCGCTGACATTTTGGGCGGCCTGGCTGGCATCGCCCGAAATGGTCGCGGTCGAGCGCGTCGCCGACCTCGCCGGCAGGATCGCACAAGAAAGCGCCGCGGTTGACGGAGCGCCGGCGGCGCGCCATGGAACGGCGGTCGCGTAAAAGGAAGCTACCCATGAGCCGAGCCGTATCCAACCTGCAAATCGATTCCGCCCGCCTCTGGGACACGATTCACGAAACCGCGCAATTCGGCGCCACGCCCAAAGGCGGCGTGCGGCGGCTGACGCTCGGGCCCGAGGACAAGCAGGTGCGCGACTGGTTCCGCAAAGCTTGCGAGGCCGCGGGCCTCGAGGTCCATGTCGATGCGCTCGGCTCGATGTTCGGCCTGCGCAAGGGCCGCGACATGTCTAAGGCTCCAGTGGGCCTCGGCTCGCATCTCGACACGCAACCGACCGGTGGCAAATTCGACGGCGTGCTCGGGACGCTTGCGGCGCTCGAAGTCGTGCGCACGCTGAACGACGCCGGGATCGAGACGGAAACGCCGATCTGCATCGTCAACTGGACCAACGAGGAAGGTTCGCGCTTCGCACCGGCAATGATGGCCTCGGCCGCCTATGTCGGCGATTTCACCACCGACGATATTCTGTCGCGCAGGGATGCCGAAGGCGTCACCGTGGGCGAAGCGCTGGACGGCATCTCCTATCGCGGCGCAACCCCGGTCGGCACGCAGAAATTCTCAAGCTTCGTCGAGCTGCACATCGAACAGGGGCCGATCCTCGAAGCCGAGGCAAAGACCATCGGTGTCGTCGATTCCGGCCAGGGCGTGTTGTGGTACGACGGCAAGATCGTGGGCTTCGAGAGCCACGCCGGTTCCACGCCGATGCCACTCCGTCGCGATGCGCTCGCGACGTTAGCGGAAATCGTGCTGGCGATGGAGAGCATCGCCAAGAAACACGGCCCGAACGCGGTCGGCACCATCGGCGAGGCGGTCATCGCAGCGCCGTCTCGCAACGTGATCCCCGGCGAAATCGCCTTCACCGTCGACTGCCGCAGCGCGGACGCTGGAATCATGGATGCGCTCGACAAGGATCTGCGCGCCGCGATCGCCGGGATCGCCGCGCGGCGCAGGGTCGAGGTCACGCTCGACCTGGTCTGGCGCAAGCCGCCGACCCATTTCAATCCCAAGCTGGTCGATGCGGTCGAGACTGCCGCCGAGGCGCTCGGCTACAGCCACCGCCGCATCACCTCTGGCGCCGGTCACGATGCCTGCAACCTCAACACGCGCATCCCCGCGGCGATGGTGTTCGTGCCCTGCAAGGACGGTGTCAGCCACAACGAGCTCGAGGACGCCACCCAAGCCGATTGCACCGCCGGCGCCAACGTCTTGATGCATACGGTGCTGGCGCTTGCCGGGGTTGCGTCCTAGACCCATGAACCATTGAAACACCCATGAGAAACTCGGAGGCTCGTTTTGCGCGGAGTATTCGTCGACGCCAATGAATCGCTGGCCGTGATCTTCGAACGGCTGCAAAAAGCCGATGATCCCACCATTCGCATCAATCGCGATCCCGACATCACGTCGGCGCAATTGCCAAAGGTGCTCGATGGCGCCGAGATCGCCATCGTCGATCACACCGCGCTGCCGACGGATGTCGCGCGCAAATGCGCGGGCCTCAAGCACGTCGTCTTCCTCGGCACCGGCGCGCGCAGCTACATGAATCCTGACGAACTCGCCGAGCTCGGGATCGCCGTGCATCTGATCAAGGGCTATGGCGACACGGCTGTCGCCGAGTCCGCGATCGCGCTGATGTGGGCGTCGGCGCGCGTGCTGGCGCAGATGGACCGCGAAATGCGCGCCGGCAACTGGTTGCGTGAGGACGGCATGCAGCTCACTGGCAAGACGCTGGGCCTGGTCGGGTTTGGCGGCATCGGCGCCGAAGTCGCGCGGATCGCGCTCGGCAGCGGCATGCGCGTGATCGCCTGGAACCGGTCGCCGAAGACGTATCCGGGCGTCGAATTTGTCGCGCTGGATCGACTGCTCGCTGACAGCCACGTCGTCTCCATCCATCTTTTGCTCAACGACGAGACCCGCGGTCTTCTGTCACGCGAGCGCATCGCGCAGATGAAGCCCGGCGTCATCCTCGTCAACACCGCGCGCGGCGCGATCCTCGATGAGGCCGCGATGATCGAGGCCTTGAAATCGGGCCACATCCGCCATGCCGGGCTCGACGTCTTCAACATCGAGCCGTTGCCGAAGGATCACCCGCTCACGACATTGCCGAACGTCACACTCTCGGCGCACTCGGCCTTCCGCACCCCGGAAGCCAGCGAGAACCTGATCGGCGCGGCGTGGGAGCATTGCCGGCGAATCGCGAAGCAAGCATAGGATGGGTCGAGACGCCGAACGGCTACGACGGCTGTTGCGCGATCTGCGATAAGCCTTTCATCTCCGGCAGCAGGAGCAGCAGCGTACCATGGACTTTGATGAATTGCGGGAGCGAGGTCAGCAGCACCTCGCCCTGCGCAGTGCGAATGGCGCCCTTGGCGACCGCGCCCGGAGTTGACCGATCGCCCATCTCGGGCGGCGGCGCATTCTCGGCGAGCGAGAATAACATTCCGAATACATCGGGGAGTTCCGTACGGAAGAACTCCGTGTAATCCGTATGTGAGCCGTCATATTCCGTGATGACTTGCAGATACCTATTGTCGATGACCAACACGCGCGCGAAATGGACGATCTGTGATTTGCGAAGCATGGCCGTGCTGTCCGCGAGCCTTGTGCTGGAACGCATGGCGCCAGCGCAGCGCCCGTCATGGAGGTTGCGCATCGTGCCGGGCCAGTCCGTTGTCGCCATGCTCATCGGGTCGACGCAATGGCGACGATCATCGGCATTGCCTACGCTGCAGACGTCGAGCTGCGCCGCCACGCCGCATCCGACGCGTGATGCTGGCTTGGATGAGAGCATCCGGCCACGGTGCGGTTGATCGCTTCTGCCCTCCGGATTGCGACGAGACATTCTTGCAACTGTTGCCTCGCTGCGCTTGACGCAGGCCGCGGCAAGTGGAACCAATGTGCGCGGTAGTGCCCGCAAGGGCTAATCAAGGGAATGCGGTGCGCCTCAGGGCAAATCCGTAGCTGCCCCCGCAACTGTAAGCGACGAGCTGACAGCCAATAGACCACTGGGACCGATGAGGTCCTGGGAAGGCGGCTGAACGCAACGACCCGCGAGCCAGGAAACCTGCTACCAGCCACGAGTCACGCGCAATCGCGTCGGGCGGGGTGCTCCGGTGCGTGCAGAATGCCGAATTTCGTCTGCCGAAATGGCGAAGCAGACGGCGAAGGCGATGCGCTGACGGATTGGACGTTCGCCGTCGGCTATTTTCGTGTCTTTTCACAACATCCCTGGATGCCTTTCGGCATCGCTCGGGCGTGGCCATTTTGCGCCATCGCCTGCCTCCAAATTTTGGGTTTCCCGTTCGCTGATCGTTCTCGGCCTGCTTGCCGCCACGTCGCGCGGACACGCGGCGCCCGCGAACGCGCGGGAGCTTGATCCCGTCGTGGTGTCTCCCGGCAAACCCGGAGGCGCGCATCCGTCGACATCCACAGGCGCGGGGCGGACGCGGCGGGCGCGAACCACCGCCCCCGCCCCTGCTCAAGCGCCGCCGCAAACCGGCGCGACGGAGGCGGCAACGACTCCGTTGAACACCAATACGGTGGCCGAGAGCGCAAGCCGGCTCGGCCTCACGCCGCGCGAGACGCCGGCAACCGTCGAGATCATCGATCAACAGACAATTCGGGATCGGGGCATCCGCACGACGACGGAATCTGCGGAAGCGATCGTCGGCGTGATCGGGGCCGATCCGCCCGGCGCGCCCGCCACCTTTTCGATGCGCGGGTTCAGCGGCGACCAGCTCAACACGCTCTACAACGGCATCAGGGTCGGCCCGTCGAACATGACGGGCCGTCCGATGGACACTTTCAATCTGGATCGAGTTGAGGTTCTCAAGGGCCCGGCGTCATTGCTGTCGGGCGAAGGCGCGACGGGAGGCGCCATCAACTACGTGACCAAGGCGCCGCACACCGGCGCCGTCGTCAACGAGGCCTATACCTCGTTCGACTCGTTCAAGGGGTATCGCGCGGGATATGGCTCCGGCGGCAGCACGCTTGTCAGCGGATTGGATTATCGCTTCGATATCAGCCATTCGAACGATGTGAGCTTCATCGACGACGCGTATTCGAAGCTCACCGACGTGTCAGGTCAGCTCAACTACCGCATCACCAACAATCTCAAGATCTGGGGCGCGGCCGAATACAAGCAGGACACCGACCGCTTCTATTGGGGCACGCCGCTGGTGCCAGCGAACGCCCCCGGGATCGTCCCGACCAAAGGCATCGTGTCCGGACTGTGGAGCCAATATTACCCCGGCCCATCCGACTTCGCCGGACATACCGGCCAGCTCAATCCGGTCACCATCGACGCCCGCACTCTATCTACGAATTACAACGTTCTCGACAACAAGAACGGCGCGCATGAGCTGTGGCTACGCAGCGGCGTGCAGTGGGACATCACCAACAGCGTCCAGTTCAGGAGCCAAGTCTACTCCTATACGGCGCAACGGCACTGGTTCAACAACGAGATCAATTCGTTCAACGACAGCCCGACGCCGACCGCCGGCGCGCAGGGCGAGATCTATCGCGAGCGCCTGTCGGTCGATCACGACCAGAAGCTCTGGGGCAATATCAGCGACCTCACAGTGAACTCGAATCTTGCCGGAATGGACAACCGCTTCGTGGCCACCCTCGCCGCGAGCAGCCTGCAATTCAATTCCGTGCAGGACGACGCCTTCACCAACGATGCCGTCGGCCTGGTCGATCCCAATCGCGGCCTCTATGGCTTCCAGCAGACCAAGAACTTCTTCACGCATGTCGACAATGTCGCGCTGGCGTTCGAGGACCGTCTCAAGCTGACGCCGACCGTGGCGTTGATCGGCGGCATCCGGTTCGAGACCATCGAATTGTCGCGCACCGCCTTCGATGTCGACGGCAATCTGCGCGGCGCGGACGGCTACCCCTTCACAAAAACCTTCACGCCGGTGACGGGCCGAATGGGTTATACCTGGGACGCGCTTCCCGGACTGACGTTCTACAGCCAGTACGCCACCGCCGCCGATCCGACGGTCGCCAACATCTTCAACCTGCGCCCGACCCAGCCGCAGCTCCTGACGACGTCGCGAACCTACGAGACCGGCGTCAAGCACCTGTTCTGGGATAACAAGGCGGAGTGGACGCTGTCGCTGTTCGACATCGAGCGGCGAAACGTCTACGTGCCGGAAAGCGGCCAGGTGTTCAACGTCGCCGGTGAAATTGTCTCCAAGGGCATCGAACTCGCCGGCGTCATCAATCCTTTCGGCGGACTGAAGCTGTGGGGCAACGTCTCCTTCCTGCGCACGCGTTTCGTCGATTTCGACTATGTCGACAGCCACGGTGTGTTCCAGTCCTATTCCGGCAACACGCCGCCCAATGTCCCCTCCTTCGTCGCCAATGCCGGCGCGTCCTATCGTTTCGCGACCGCATGGCCGGTGGAGCTCGGCGTCTCGCTCCGTCACGTCGGCGACCGCTTCAACTTCCAGGACAATCTCGTCGTCATGGATGCCTACACGGTGGCGGACGCCTATGCCTTTGTCGACATCCCGAAAACCGTTTTTTCGTCCGTCGAGCAAACGCGGCTGTCGTTTCGCGTCAGAAACCTGACCGACCGCCGCTACGCCGCCTGGGGCGATCCCGGCTACACCGACCAGATCATCCTCGGCGCACCGCGATGTTACGAGGTTTCCGCCTCGTTCAAATGGTAGGGCGGCCGGTCGATGTTGCGCGTGCTGGTCGTGACGCATCGCTGGCTCGGCATCGTGCTCGGGCCGCTGTTTGCGATGTGGTTTGCGACCGGCATCGTCATGCACTTCGTGCCATACCCGCAACTGAGCGAAAGCGAGCGCGTGAGCGGCCTGCCGCCGCTGCGGCTTGAGGGATCACTCCACGGCCCAGCCGACGCGGTGATTGCGCTCGGCGTGACGGATGCGCTGCGCGTTCGCCTCATTCAGCGCGCGGACGGACCGGTCTATGTCGTCTCCGGCGCCTTGGGATCGGCGGCGCTGCGCGCGACCGACCTCGCGCCCGCCGGCCTGCCATCGGACCAAATAGCGCTCGTCATCGGCGCGGACTACGCGCGCCAGCGCGGCATGACGGCGGCAGATTCGGCCAGAATCGTCCTGATCGATCGCGACCAGTGGACCGTGGCGGGACAATATCATCGGCATCGTCCGCTCTATCGTCTCGCGCTCGACGATGATGCCGGAACGGAAATCTATGTCTCGTCGAAAACCGGCGAGGTCGTGCTCGATACGACGCGGCGGGAACGCGCTTGGAATTTCATCGGCAGCGTCGCGCACTGGATCTATCTCACGCCATTGCGTAGCAAGCCTGAGCTATGGTCGGCGATCGTGTGGTGGCTGTCGCTCACAGCCTTCGTCAGCGTGGTTGCGGGTGCCGTACTCGGGATCGCGCGCCTGCGGATCGACGGCAAGCGGCGCCGGTCGCCTTATCAGGGCATGCACTGGTGGCATCACGTGCTCGGCCTGTTCTCCCTGATTTTCGTGACGACATGGATCTTCAGCGGCTGGCTGTCGATGGACGATGGCCGACTGTTTTCAAACGCGCGCGTATCCGCTGCCGAAACTGCAGCCGTCTCCGGCGCGCCGCGCTGGGACAGGCTGATGGAGGAGAATTTGCAGCACATCGACCTGCAGACGCGCGAGGTCGAGTGGTTCGCATTCGATGGAAAGCTGTTTCGCCGCGAGATCACGGCGGCAAACGCCCAGCGACTGGCGGAGGTTGGAAGCAGCGAACCTCAACGAGAGAGCTTATCGCTCACCACGGTGCGCCCGATCACGACCCGGCTCGGGCCGGCGTGTGGCGATCCCGCCAAATTAGGTCCAATGGGCAATTACGCGAACGCGTCCGTCATGCCGGACGCCCCAGTCTACCGCATCACCTGCGGCGATGTCTGGTATGACATCGACACCGCCAATGGCGCGTTGCTGCTGAAGACCGACTCCTCGCGCCGGACCTATCGATGGCTCTATCGCGCGCTCCACACACTGGACTTTCCTGCGCTGGAAGCCCGGCCGATGCTGCGCACGGTGCTGATCGTCTCGCTCTGCGGCATCGGGCTGCTGTTCAGCCTGACCGGCCTCGTGATCGGCGCGCGCCGCCTGCGGCGAGGCATATGAGCCAGCCCCAAGACGTGCTCCGGGGCATGCTTTTCCGGATCATGCTCTAGCGGCGCGCGGCGCGGAGTTTGGGTTGGACCGAGTGAGCAAAATCGGCCTCGCGCAGCAGGGTTTCGACATCGCTGTGACCATTGCGCGCTGAGAGAGTCGCTGCCGTGTAGCCAAATGCATTGCGAGCGTTCGGATCGGCTCCACAGGCAAGTAGCTCTTTCACAACATCAACATGACCGCGATACGCGGCCCGCATCAGAGGCGTGCTGTTGGCGATGTCCGCAGCGTCGCCATCAGCGTGATGGTCAAGCAGAATTTTGACCGCTGCCGCTTGGCCGTTCACCGCCGCGCGCATCAGCGCGGTCTCGCCGGTGTGGTTTTTGGCGTTGACATCAGCTCCGCTCTTGAGAAGCACCTTCACCAGCTCGATGTGGCCTCGTTCGGCTGCAAGCATAAGTGCCGTGTCGTCGTCGCAGTCGCGCGCATTCACATCGGCTCCCTCGCCAAGCTGGGCGATCGCCGTCGTCACGTCCCCTCGATATGCCGCCGTGATCACCGATTTCGCGGGATTGCTGGGCTGCTTCGAATCGTTCTGGCTCATGACAATCCCCATCACTGTCGAACCTCGTCGTTCGGAAAGGCATAGAATATACGAGCCTCATTCCTGCAACTAAAGAGGAAAGTGAAGGAAAAATATCGCTAACGGTGGTATTACGGATTCTGCAGCGCACATGAGACAATATCGGCGAGAGTAGGACCATCTGCACGGAACCGGACCGGCCCACCGCATCCTCCTTGCATTGCAACAACTTCCTGGCTCAAGCCAATTTGAGTCGCGTTGCGACAAACCAGCCACCCACAGTTGCATCGCGACATTAGACCTGTTTGGTGAGCCCGACTTGCGAATCAAGTCAAAACCATAAGAACTTGATCGGGCATATGTCTTTCCGGTTTTCCACCGAAAGCGCTAGCGAGGTCGGCATGTCTCAATGGCGCCGACTCGGAATTGCCAGCACTTCAGGGTCTGGTCCGCCTTGCCGCACGAACGGACCTCACGCTCTAATCCACCATCTCGGCGACCGCCGTGCCGCAGGCGACCGTGTCGGCGTTGCCGCCGAGATCCCTTGTGCGCAATGTACGTTCGGCGAGCGTGCGCTCGATGGCGCCGACGATTGCTTCCGCCGCGGTCTTTTCGCCGAGATGCTCCAGCATCATCGCGCCCGACCAGATCATGCCGATCGGGTTGGCGATGCCCTGCCCCGCGATGTCGGGCGCCGAGCCGTGCACCGGTTCGAACACCGACGGGAAGTTGCCTTCCGGATTGATGTTGCCGGAGGGCGCGATGCCGATGGTGCCGGTGCAGGCCGGTCCGAGATCTGAGAGGATATCGCCGAACAAATTCGAGCCGACCACGACGTCGAACCAGTCCGGATGCAGCACGAAATTCGCGGTCAGGATGTCGATGTGATACTTGTCCCATTTCACGCCGGGAAATTTCTTCGCCATCGCCTCCACGCGCTCGTCCCAATACGGCATGGTGATCGAGATGCCGTTGGACTTGGTGGCCGAGGTCAGATGCTTCTTCGGCCGCGACTGCGCCAGCTCGAACGCGAATTTCAAGATGCGATCGACGCCGATCCGCGTCATCACCGTCTGCTGGGTGACGAATTCGCGCTCGGTGTCCGGGAACATCCTGCCGCCGACGGAGGAATATTCTCCTTCCGTGTTCTCGCGCACCACCCAGAAATCGATATCGCCGGGCTTGCGGCCCGCGAGCGGCGACGGCACGCCTGGCATCAGCCGGACGGGCCGCAAATTGACATACTGGTCGAACTCGCGGCGGAACTTGATCAGCGAGCCCCACAAGGACACGTGATCGGGAATTTTCGCGGGCCAGCCGACCGCGCCGAAATAGATCGCGTCATGCTTGCCGATCTTGTCCTTCCAGTCGTCCGGCATCATCTGGCTGTGCTTTTCGTAATAGTCGTAGGAGGCAAAATCGAAATGATCGAACTGCACGGCAACGCCGTGCTTTTTCGCCGCCGCCTCGATGACGCGCTGCCCCTCCGGCATCACTTCCTTGCCGATGCCGTCACCGGGAATGACCGCGATACGGTATGGTTTTTTTCCGCTGCTCATCGAGAGATTCCTTGACCCTTGCCGCTCTGCTAATGCCGCTTATTTGATTGCCTTGCAATGGACCAAACCTGATCGCCGCGCAACGCTGCAGTGCAATGTTGACCGCTCCCGTGGGGACCGCCTAACAATTTCGCTGACCAACTCCCTCCCCTCACAAAACGAGCAATCCCATGGACCTGCATCTGCGCGGCAAGCGTGTCTTGATCACCGGCGCATCGAAGGGCATCGGCGCCGCCGCCGCCGAAGCCTTTGCCGAGGAAGGCTGTCATCTGCGGCTCGCGGCCCGCAGCGGCGACCAGTTGAAGGCGCTCGCCGAGCGGCTGCGCGCGGCCCACCAGATCGACGCGTCAGCCCATGTCACCGACCTGCGCAAGCAAGAAGACGTCGCGCGGCTGGCGAAGGAAGCCTCCGACATCGACATTCTCGTCAACAATGCCGGCGACATTCCCGGCGGTTCGATCGACAAGATCGATGAGGCGATCTGGCGCCATGCCTGGGACCTCAAGGTGTTCGGTTATATCAACCTGACGCGGGCGGTCTACGCCCAGATGAAGGCGCGCGGCGGCGGCGTCATCGTCAACGACATCGGTGCGGCCGGCGAGAAATTCGACGCCAACTACATCTGCGGCAGCGCCGGCAACGCCGCGCTGATGGCTTTTACCCGCGCGTTGGGCGGAAAGAGCTTGGCCGATAATATCCGCGTGGTCGGCATCAATCCGGGGCCGGTCGGCACCGACCGCCACGTCACGCTGCTCAAGACCCGCGCCAAGCATCAGTTCGGCGACGAGAACCGCTACAAGGAATTTCAGAAGGGCCTGCCGCTCGGCCGGCCCGCGCATGCCCGCGAGATCGGCGACCTGATGGCGTTCCTCGCCTCCGACCGGTCGGGCTATACCTCGGGCGTGATCTTCACGGTGGATGGCGGCATCAGTGCGGGGTGGGGGTAATACTTGTCACCGTCGTTCCGGGGCGCACGAAGTGCGAACCCGGAACCTCGAGATTCCGGGTTCGCACTTCGTGCGCCCCGGAATGACGACTAACTTTACGACGCCGTCCGCTCAAACAACTGCCGGATCAGCGTCGTGATCCGGCCGGTCGGCGAGCGCATCTCTTCCATAATCGTAAAATGGTTGGCGGCGGGGATCTCCTCGTAGGTCACCGGCAATCCGTATCTTGTCCGATGAACGGCAAAATCTGCGGTCTGCCTGCGCAGTAGCGGCAATTCGGCAGAACCCACCACCAGTGACAGCGGCTTTATCGGGCCGCCCGCCTGCTTCATCGGCGAGTTGCGGCGGGAGGACGCCTCGTCCAATCCGAGCTTGACGTTGAGATAGCTTTCGCGGATCGGCGCGAGATCGTAGATGCCGCTGATCGCCATGCCCGCGTGCACCTTCGCGTGCGACAACGCCATCGCGGCCAAATGCCCGCCCGCCGACCATCCCGACACCACGATCCCGTTCCCGTCGCCGCCGAGCGCGGGCAATTGCGCGCTGAGAAAATCGATACCGGCGTGAATTTCAGCGACGATCTGGTCGAGGGTCGCATCCGGCGCGAGCGTGTAGCCAACCAGCGCGACGTTGATGCCGTGCGCCATCGGGCCTTCAGCGAACAGCGCAAAGGTTTCCTTGGCGCGATGCTGCCAATAGCCGCCGTGGATGTAGAGCAGCGTCGGCGCGCGCTCGCTGGCTTTGAAAAAATCGATGCGGTTGCGCTCGCGCGGACCATAGTGGAGATCGAGGTAGCCATCATGGCGCTTGCGCATCTCGGCCGAACGCTGCTCCCAGCCGCCAACGATCCCGGCGCTTCCGATAACCGCCTCGCCGTTGTTAAGGCCGCGGTCGAGCTCCTGCTGGCTCAGTTTGCGCCAGTCAGGCGCGTCGAACGGCGCGGTCATGCAAAAACTCCGAGGTGGCTAGAGCGCGATGATTTGAGGTGAATCGTCACCGCGCTCTAGCTTGTTATTTGAGCATGATCTTTTCGGAAAACCGGTATCCACCCATCGGGTCGTCGCCCGAGGGATGCTTTTCCGGATCATGCTCTAGCGTTGCCTCCTTTGCCGGAAAATGGTCTACAGCACCAGTGAGATGACCGCATAGGATATGGCGAGGAGAAACACGATTGGCTGACCAGGGACTGGTGCGGGAGACCGCCTGCGCGATCGTCGGCAAGTTGAAGGCAGGCGACGTTACACCGCTCGATCTGCTCGACGTATTGGAAAAGCGTATCGCCGAAGTCGACGGCAAGGTCAACGCGTTGCCGACCCTGTGCTTCGACCGCGCGCGAGACCACGCCAAGGCCTTGATGCAGAAACCGGCCGGCGAGCGCGGCCTGCTCGCCGGGCTGCCGATCCCGATCAAGGACCTCACCGACGTTGCGGGCGTAAAGACCACGCAGGGCTCGCCGATCTACAAGGACCGGGTGCCCGAGCGCTCCGACATTCTGGTCGAGCATCTGGAACAGAACGGCGCGGTGGTCTACGCCAAATCCAACACGCCGGAGTTCGGCGCCGGCGCCAATACCTTCAACGAAGTGTTCGGCGCGACGCTCAACCCCTGGGACATTTCGCGATCCGCCGCCGGCTCCTCCGGTGGTGCCGCGGTCGCGCTTGCAACTGGCATGGCCTGGCTCGCGCACGGCTCGGACATGGGTGGCTCCTTGCGCAACCCCGCAAGCTTCTGCGGCATCGTCGGCTTGCGGCCAAGCATCGGCCGCGTCGCGCATACGCCGAAATTCAAGGTCGACCGCAATCTCGGCGTTCAGGGACCGATGGCGCGCAATGTCGAGGATCTCGCATTGCTGCTGGATGCCATGAGCGGCGAGCATCCGGCCGATCCGCTGTCGCTGCCAAAGCCTGCGGCATCGTTCCTGACGGCCGCGCGGTCCGGCAAGAAGCCAAAGCGCGTTGCCTATTCGCCGGATCTGGGCATCACGCCCGTCGATCCCGAAGTCGCCGATGTCACCCGGAAGGCGGCGGAACGCTTCGCCGAGCTAGGCGTCATCGTCGAGGAAGCGCATCCTGATTTGCGCGAGGCGCATGAGTGTTTTCACGTGCTGCGCGCGTTCGATTTCGCCATCAGCAAGGCGGCCCTGCTGCGCACCAAGCGCGATCTGCTCAAGCCGGAGGTGATCTGGAATATCGAGGAAGGCCTCAAGCTGACCGTCGAGCAGCTCGAGCGCGCCGAGGCGCAGCGCATGGCGATGACTGAGCGTACGCTGGCGTTCTTTGGCACCTATGACCTGCTGCTATCGCCCGCGACGATCGTTCCGCCATTCCCGGTCGAGAACCGCTATGTCAGCGAATGCGCCGGCAAGACATTCGACAATTATGTCGAGTGGCTCGGCATCGTCTATGCGATCACCCTCGCCTGTTGCCCGGCGCTGTCGTTGCCGTGCGGGTTCACCGCCTCGGGTCTGCCGGTCGGCCTGCAAATGGTGGCGCCGCCACGCGGCGACGCGCAGCTTCTCGCGGGCGCCAGGGTGCTGGAAGACATTTTGGGCCTGCGTGGCACCACGCCGATCGATCCGAAATAGGATCGGGTCGTAGCCCGAGGCTTTCCGGATCATGCGTAATCTTGCTCCTCATGGTAAGGAGGCGCGTATGCGCCGTCTCCGGACGATGCGGAGCCTGTCATCGGGCGCGCATTCGCGCGACCCCGTTGGCATCGCCGGGAGAGGCCCGGTGCCCATTTCCGACCTCATCCTTCGAGACGCTTGCTTGCGCAAGCTCCTCATGACGAGGGGGATAAGGCCGGTTATGACGCAGTCAAACTAAAGATTGCAGTCAAACTAAAGATTGATGAGCGCGATGCCCAGATCGTCCCTTTTCTTGCGACGCAAATGCGCGACCGTCTCCCTGATCGTGACCTCCAGGGTCGGGCGCACCGTGCCCGACAGGAAGTGACCGCCGCGCACCGAACCGTCCCATAGACCCAGAACCGCATGAAGGTGAAGACTGGCCTTGCCGTCATCACCGCGCGCGACGTCACCCATCAAGCTCAGCACCTCGCATTGCTCGCGGACATCGACCGGCTTGTATGTCTTGGCCGCGAGGTCGAACCAGCCGACCTTCGCCCTTTCGAACGCTCCGATCGCCGATACGGACGCGCCATCGATACCTTCTTCGTTGGCGAAGTCGGCAATCGCCTTGAACGCCTCTTCGCCGGTATCCAGGATCAGGACGAAGATACGCTGCGAACCAATGATGACCGATTTCGACTTCATGAGACGTCCAGCGTTTGCCCGTGATGTCTGCCTTCTGCCGCAGGCTCCCTTAAGAATGGATAACGGGCGCGCGCCCTGCCTGTTCCTTCGCCGTTCCTTCGGGAGCCGTCGTTCCATTCCCGGAACTGTCACCAAGAACGCGCGTTGTCGGCGAGAGTTCGGATACACAGAGATGGCTCTGATCACTGTTTGCCCCACAGCGGCCGATGTTACGATCGCAAATTCGATTGCGGCGCACACCAATCCGCCGACTGAGAAAATCGCGCGCCTTCTGACCTGGGGCGCCGACGAACATATCCTGGTCGCGCTGGCGGCGGCCTGGTGGTTCGGCACGCGCGGTCAGTCCCGCCGCCGGCGCCGCGCGGCTGACCACGTGCTGCTGACCACGCTGGTCGCATCGGTCATCCCGCATCTCATGAAGGCCATTTTCGATCAGGAGCGTCCGGATCGCTTGACTGTGCGCGGTCACCGGCGAGGCGTGCCGTTATCCGGAAACCGATTGGATGCGTTTCCGTCAGGACATGCCGTGCATGTCGGGGCGCTTGCGTCGGCCGCTTCGCAATTGCCCCGGCACGAACGGAATGCCGTGTGGCTGATCGGGGCCGGTCTGGTCGCAACCCGGATCGTGCTGCTTGCACATTGGACGAGCGACGTCATCGCTGGACTTGCGATTGGCGCCCTCACCGAGCGGTGGCTGAGAAGGTTGACCGGCTATGGCCGTGACCCCGACAAGAGGCAACGCCGTGGACATGCTACTGTCTCCCGCCTGGACTGACATCGCGATCCGCCTCGGGCTGACGATGCTCGCCGGCAGCATCATCGGTTTCAATCGCGGTGCGCGCGGCCATGCCGCGGGCTTTCGAACCACCATCCTGGTTGGGCTTGCGGCCTCAGTGGCCATGATCCTGACCAACGTCCTGTTGCCGACCAGCGGGAAGACGCCGGAATCCTTTGCCGTGATGGACCCAATGCGCCTGCCTTTGGGCATCCTCACCGGCGTCGGCTTCATCGGCGGCGGCACCATCCTCAAAAGAGGCGATCTCGTCACCGGCGTGACGACCGCGGCGACCCTGTGGCTGATGACCGTGATCGGGCTCTGCTTCGGCAGCGGCCAATTGACGCTCGGCGTGATCAGCACGCTGCTTGCGGTCTTCACCCTGTGGACGCTCAAATGGGTCGATCTCGTGATTCCGCGCGAACATCGCGCCATGGTCGTCGTGACCTGCGAGGCGGACTGGGACGTGCTGACGGAGTTGCCGAACATCGTCGAACCGATGAAATTTCACGCCCGGTTTCAGCAGCAGGAGCTTCATCCCTGTTCGAGCAAGGCAGATTATGCGTTCGAACTGTCATGGCGCCGCCCCGAGCGCACCATGCCGCCGCTCGAGCTGCTTCAAGCCCTCGAGCACCACTTCACGGTCAAATCCTTCGAACTTACGACAGACAACAGTCGATAGAGGCGGCAGGTTCTGATCAGCACATCAGGATGAGGTCGCCGCCTCAATCGCGAGCGACAGCGCCATTTTGGTCTGCTGCACGAAATCCTCCACCAGTTCCTCGCGGGTGACGTTGGCGACCTTTCCGGTGAGCAGCCCCTGCTCCGCCAGCATGACGACGCCATGCAGCGCGGCCCAGATCTGCAGCGCGAAGCGCTCGCGCAACAATCCAACGGCCGGCGCCTCGAGAGCCTCCAGCACCAGCGCAAAGGTTTCCATCGCCGCCGTGTGAAGCTCGCTGCCGCTTGACGTGCAGGCCATGATCCGCGAGGTGAACATCAGCCGGTAGATCCCATTGCGGCGAAGGCCGAACGTCAACGTGGCCTGCGCCAAGCGCGACAGCTTAGAACGTTTCGACGGTTTTCTGATCGCCTCCCGCAACACCGCGCTGAATTGCCGGAACGCCTCGGCGGTGACCGCCGCAAGCAGCGCTTCGCGATCGGCAAAATGCCGGTAAGGCGCCGGCTGCGACACGCCGAGCTTCTTCGCCAGCGCCTTGATGCTGATCGCTTCCGGGCCACCCTGCTCCGCCTCCCGCAGCGCGGCATGAACCAGGGCATCCCGGAGATCCCCATGGTGGTAGGTGTTGAGCGGCTTGCGGGCAGGCTGATGCATGTAACGTCGCGGTCTCCGAATTTTCACTTGACAGTGAACGGCCGGCGCTAATGTAATATGCTATAACTTGAGGGCGTAGCCAATAGGCCTTTGCCCCCTCCAAGGCGATCAGCAGAAACGTGAAACGCGAGGCAGAGCCCGCGACCTTTAAAGGAGGAGCGCTTGCCATGTCGGGAAAGCTGAAAGTTCACGTCGACCAGGACAAGTGCCAGGGCCACGCCCGCTGCAAATCGCTGGCGCCCGAATTGTTCGATCTCGACGAATATGGCAACGCGCACGAGGTCGGCGACGGCACGGTGCCGGCCGGGCTGGAGGACAAGGCATGGCTGGCCCAGAGCAATTGTCCGGAGATCGCGATCGAAGTCACCGAGGAATGAGCGTCCTCGAAGCTGCCGCCATTCACCAAGCGAACCAAACCAGAGGAATTTTCCGATGTCCGATTCCGCGCGTGTCATGCCCGAACATCCGCCGGTCCTCGACTGGGTTCACGACTTCGATCACACCGACCCGCGCTGGACCGAAAATCCGTTTCCGATCTGGGACGAATTGCGGGCGGCCTCCCCGGTCGTTCACACCGAGCGGTTCCTCGGCTGCTACATGCCGACCACCTATGAGGCCGTGAAAGAGGTCGCCTACGATACCGAGCACTTCTCCTCGCGCCGGGTGATCGTGCGCGACATCCGTCCCGAGATCAACAACCGGGCGCCGCCAATCACCTCCGACCCACCGGAGCACAAGCCCGCCAAGCAATTGCTGCTGCCGCCGTTCACCCCCGATGCGATGAAGAAGCTCGAGCCGCGGGTTCGGGCGATCTGCAACGAGCTGATCGACGAGTTCATCGCCGACGGCAAATGCGACGCGGCCGCGCGCTACACCAAGCATATCCCTGTCCGCGCCATCGCCCATATGCTCGGCATCCCGGAGAAGGACGGCGACCTCTTCATCAAATGGATCCACGGCATCCTCGAGCTCGGCATCAAGGATGACGCGGCCTTGATGGAAGCGGTCCAGGATATGACCGCCTATTTCGTCGACCATGTCGAACAGCGCAAAACGCACCCGACCGACGATCTGATCTCGACGCTGATGCAGGCCAAAGGTCCGGACGGCCAGCCATTGTCCGACCAGCACGTGCTCGGTTCGCTACGGCTGCTCCTGATCGCCGGCATCGATACCACATGGAGCGCGATCGGCTCCTCGCTGTGGCATCTGGCGAAGACGCCCGCCGACCGCGAGCGCCTGGTCAAGGAGCCGGAACTGATGCCCACGGCGATCGAGGAACTGCTGCGCGCCTATTCGCCGGTCACGATGGCGCGGGAGGTGATGAAGGAGACCGTCATCAGCGGCTGTCCGGTCAAGCCCGGCAACATGGTGCTGTTGTCGTTCCCGGCCGCCAACCGCGACCCCGCGATGTTCCCTGGTGCCGACAAGGTCGTGATCGACCGCCAGGAGAACCGCCATGCCGCGTTCGGCCTCGGCATTCACCGTTGTATCGGCTCCAACCTGGCGCGCATGGAAATGACGGTCGCGACCGAGGAATGGCTGAAGCGGATTCCGGACTTCTGCCTCGACCCCGCCGGCAAGGTCACCTGGTCGGAAGGTACCGTCCGCGGGCCGCGGCAGCTTCCGTTCCTGTTCAAAAAGGCGGTCTGACCCTCTTCGCTTTCGCCGAGCCGTCATGGTAGAGCAAGCCCATGACAACAGCGGTTTCCGATCACGTCGACCTCGCCGATGTGGAGCGCCGGATCAAGGCGATCTTCATCGGCTCGGTCGGCAACCTCGTCGAGTGGTACGACTTCTACGCGTACACGGCGTTCGCACTCTACTTCGCGCCCGCATTCTTTCCGCAGAGCGATCCGGTGGTGCAGCAGCTCAACGCGGCGGTGCTGTTCGCGGCCACGTTCCTGATGCGTCCGCTCGGCGGCTGGCTGTTCGGCTATATTGCCGACAATTTCGGCCGGCGGCTGTCGCTGACGCTCTCCGTGGTCTGCATGTGCTTCGGCTCGCTGATCATCGCGGTGACGCCGACCTATGCCTCGATCGGGCTGGCCGCGCCCGCGATCCTGGCGCTTGCCCGCGTCATCGAGGGGTTGAGCCTCGGCGGCGAATATGGGGCCAGCGCCACCTATCTCAGCGAAGTCGCCGACGCCAAGCACCGCGGCTTCTACTCCAGCTTCCAGTACGTCACGCTGATTGGCGGCCAACTCACCGCGATCATCGTGCTGTTGCTGCTGCAGAAGGTCTTCCTGACGCCGGAGGAATTGAAAGCCTGGGGCTGGCGGATTCCGTTCGTGATCGGCGCCTTGCTCGCGATTTTCGCCGCCGTGATGCGGCGCAATCTGCATGAGACCGAGGCTTTTGTCGAAGCCCAGAAGACCGTCAAGCCGACCGGCTCGATTACCACCCTGCTGAAATATCCGCGCGAGCTACTGCTCGTGGTCGGCCTGACTGCTGGCGGCACCGCGGCGTTCTACACCTTCACGACCTATATGCAGACCTTCGTCAAACTGTCGGTCGGTTTGACTGAAGACCAGACGACACTTGTGATTTTCGGTTCGCTGATATTCGCAACACTGTTGCAACCTATCTATGGCGCGCTGTCCGATCGCATCGGGCGCAAGCCGCTCCTGATCTTTTTCGGCGTGGCCGGAACGCTCGCCACCGTGCCGATCCTGACCACGCTGAAGGACGTGAAGACGCCGTTCATGGCGTTTTTCCTGATCTGCGCGGCCTGGATTTTCGTCGCCGGCTACACCTCGATCAACGCCGTCGTAAAGGCCGAATTGTTCCCCACCAATGTGCGCGCGCTCGGGGTCGGCCTGCCCTACGCGATCACGGTTTCGGTTTTCGGCGGCACCGCGCCCGCGATCGCACTGTCCTTCAAGAGCCTCGGGCACGAGGACTGGTTCTATTATTATCTAAGCGGGGTGATCTTCCTGTCGCTATTGATCTACGCGACAATGCGCGACACCAAGCATGAATCGGCGATGCACCGGCACGAATAGAAGACCGCCCGAATAGCCAAGAGAGCACGCCACAAGAGAGCACACGCCAAGAGACGAGACATGGCGGAGGAAGACATGGCCGAGGAAGACATGGCCGAGGAACATGATCCGCCGCCCGAGAGCAAGCTGACACGCAGCAAGGCGCGCTGGGCGCAGGAGGGTCGCTTCCTCACCGGAAAGACGTCGCGGCCAGAGGAGCAGCGCCTGCCGCCGGGACAGCATCTGACCCGGGACTGGCCGACGCTCGATCTCGGACTGACGCCGGAAATCTCCCATGATCGCTGGCGGCTTGACGTCTATGGCGCCGTCGAAAATCCGGTGTTCTGGGATTTTTCGCAGCTCATGGCCCAGAGGCAGACACGCTTCACGTCCGACATCCATTGCGTGACCACCTGGTCGCGCTACGACAACCAGTGGGAAGGCCTCGCGACCCGCGATCTTCTGATGGCCAGCCAGCCCCGCGACGACGCCCGCTTCGTCGTGCTTCACTCTTACGATGGCTACACCACCAACCTTTCGCTTGCGGATTTCGCCGCCGAGGATGCCCTGCTCGCCCATAGCTGGTCGGGCGCGCCGCTCGAAGCCGAGCATGGCGGCCCGGTGCGGCTTGTGGTGCCGCATCTCTATTTCTGGAAAAGCGCGAAGTGGCTGCAGGCCATCGAATTTCTCGAACAGGACGCGCCGGGCTATTGGGAAGTCCGCGGCTACCACAACCGCGGCGATCCCTGGGCCGAGCAGCGCTATTCCGGCGATTGACCTCGATGTCAGCGTCCGGCGACACCTCTCCCATAGGGAGAGGTCGGATTTCGAGCTAGCGAGAAATCCGGGTGAGGGGTTACGGTCTATCGAGAAAGCCTAACCCCTCACCCGGCGCTTCGCGCCGACCTCTCCCTATGGGAGAGGTGGAGAATCACCTTGGAGGCGACCATGCCGACTGAGCGTTTCCAATTCGAAGGCGAAGGCGGCCACCAGCTTGCGGCCGCACTGGACCTTCCCGAGGGCGAGCCCTCGGCCTACGCGCTGTTCGCCCATTGCTTCACCTGCGGCAAGGATGTGCTGGCGGCGAAGCGGATCGCAACCGCGCTGGCCGCCAAGGGCATCGCTGTGATGCGCTTCGACTTCACCGGCATCGGCTCCAGCGAGGGCGATTTCGCCAACGCGACCTTCTCCTCCAACGTCGCCGATCTCGTGCGCGCCGCCAATCATCTGCGCGACACAAGAAAAGCGCCCGCGCTCCTGATCGGGCACAGCCTCGGCGGCGCCGCCATTCTCGCGGCGGCCTCGCAGATCGCGGAGGCCAAGGCCGTCGTCACCATCGCGGCCCCGTCCGATCCGGCCCACGTCACCGGCCTCTTCAAGGAGCACATCGAGGACATCCGCAAGCACGGCAAGGTCGAGGTCTCGCTTGCCGGCCGCCCTTTTACGATCACGCGCGAATTCCTCGACGACATCAACGAGCATCGCCTGATGGCGCGCGTCACGCTGCTGCGCAAGGCGCTGCTGGTCATGCATTCGCCAACCGACGACACGGTCGGCATCGACAACGCCACGCGTATTTTCCTCTCGGCCAAACATCCCAAGAGCTTTGTCTCGCTCGCCGATGCGGACCATCTGTTGAGTGAGAAGCGCGATTCCGCCTACGTCGCCGACGTCATTGCCGCATGGGCCGAGCGCTACGTCGACTTCGCCCTGCCGCGACAGGCGGCCGATCCCGGCGAAGCGCCGCGCCATGTCGTGGTGCGCGAAACCCGCAACAGCAAGTTTCAGCAGACGGTCTCGGTCGGCCCGCATCGGTTGATCGCCGACGAGCCTGTCGCGGCGGGCGGCGAGGATACAGGCCCCGGGCCCTATGATTTCCTGCTCGCGGGGTTAGGCGCCTGCACCTCGATGACGATGCGGCTCTATGCCGACCGCAAGTCGCTGCCGCTGGAGCGCGTCACGGTGACGCTGCAACATAGCAAGATCCACGCTGAGGACTGCGCCGAGTGTGAAACGCGCGAGGGCATGCTCGACCAGATCGACCGGGTCATTGCCATCGAAGGCGCGCTCGAGCCCGAACAACGCGAAAGACTGATGGAAATCGCCGACAAATGCCCGGTGCATCGCACGCTGACGTCCGAAATCCGCATCGTCACCCGTGCGGCCGATTGACATATTGCCGGTTCATCGCCTCGGCGGATCGACGTATGATTTGACCGATGGGTTTCAAAGGAGCCGACCATGCCGGCCGTGTCTCGCATCGACCCCAAGACGGTCTTCACGCCGGACGAATGGCGCCATCTGACCTCGCGCAGTTCGCTGCGCGGCATGTGGCTCGTGTGTCACGCCTGGGGCCTGATCGCAGCCAGCATCGCGCTGGTCACGCTGTGGCCCCCTGACCTAGCTGATATCGGTCATGATCGTCGGCACGCGCCAGCTTGGCCTTGCCATCCTGATGCATGAGGCCGCCCATGGCGGGCTTCACAGCAACAAGGCTGTCAACGAATGGGTCGGGCAATGGCTGTGCGCGGTGCCGGTCGGCGCCGATCTCGCCGGCGAGCTTTGGCCTGGTCAGCCGCGGCGACCCGCGACGGTGCTCGTCAAGGTACTCTGACCCGGCGCAAGAACGACGACGGTCGTGCCTGACTTTACCCGATCGAAGAGGTCGATGACATCCTCATTGGTCATGCGGATGCAGCCTGACGAGATGGCTTGGCCGATATATTCTGGCTGGTTGGTGCCGTGAATGCGATACAGGGTGTCCTTGTTGCCCTCGTAAAGGTAGAGCGCCCGCGCGCCCAGCGGATTGGCCGGACCTCCCCGAACGCGTGCCGGATAGGGGCCGAGCCGCGCCTGAATCTCAGGCGTCGGGATCCAATCGGGCCATTCAGCCATACGGCCAACCGTAGCGACGCCGGAGAAGGCCATCGCCTCCTCCCCCACCGCCACGCCATAGCGGATCGCCTTGCCGTCCGGCAGGACGTAATAGAGATAACGCGCGTCGGTATCGACCAGGATCGTGCCGGGTATCTCTCTGCGCGAATAGTCCACGATATGCCGGCGATACGAATCCGGAATGGCCGCCTGCGCATAAGGCGCCCGGGCCAGCAACTGACGATCCCTGAGGGTCAAACTGGCATCGGACGAGGGCGCGAGCGTCGCCTGCATGCAACCGCCGAGGATGAGCCAGAGCAGCCCCACGAGCAACAACGCTGGCCTGGACCCCGGCACCGCCTAGCCTCCAAAGCGTCACATTACGCTATTTGGTTCTCGAATAGTGCGGAAATCAAGGCGTTATGGAAAAGAACACCCCTGCCCAGCGACGCACCGCACAATGACCAAATTATCGTCACTACCGCGCCGTCTCCGCCACGAGCGGCTGAACGCGCAGCGCGCCGCGCAATCCTGCCGCCGTGCCGAGCAGGATTCCACCGACCGCGACAAAGGATGCCAGCGCGAGCGTCGACAGGCCCGTCAGCCCCTGCCCGACCGAGCAGCCAAAAGCCATCGCGCCGCCCGCGCCCATCAGCGCAGCGCCTCCGACTGAGCGCAGCATGTGACGCGGCGAGGTGTAACCTTCGAAATGGAAACGTCCGGTCAGAACTGCAGTCGCGAAGCTGCCGGTGAACACGCCGATGACAGTCGCGATTGCGAAATTCAGCGTCAGTCCGGTGGACAGCATCGCATATTGCAGGGTATCGGCGATCGGCGCGATGAAGGTCAACGAGGTGACCGGCACCGGATTGAAGTCGTCGGCGCCGAGATAGCCGGTCACGAACCAGCCGGCGGCGACCAGAAGTCCGATCGCGAGTCCTGCCATGACCTGGACCGGCGAGCGGCGGAACGGCAGGTGCGCGAAAGCGAAGATGACGAGCGCAGCACCGATCGCCAAGGCCGGCAGCATGCGCGCCGCTGATCCCTGGAGGCCAACGCTCGACAACAGCGCGGGCAGCGATGTCGCCGCCGCGGTCCTCTGCGACGCCTGCAACAGCGCGACGCGAACTGGGGCGATCAGCCCCTTCAGCGTCATCTCGGCAACAATGCCGAGCACGATCACCACGACGAAGGAGCGCAGATTGCCGCGGCCGAGCAGCACCAGCGCGCGCGAGCCGCAGCCGTTCGACATTACCATGCCGTAGCCGAACAACACCCCGCCGAGAAACATCAGCGGCGCGGAAAATGTCGGCTGCAGATAGATCGACTTTCCAAGATCGACCAGGTCGAACGTGGCGAGAAGCTGGGAGGCAACGACCCCAGTGCCCATCGCCAGCGCGTAAGTGCGGACCAGGCGGCCGTCACCGTCCGCCCACCAGCCGCGCAGGCTCGACATCAGGCAGAAGCCGCTCACAAGCCCGATCGCGCCATAGATGAGCCCGATGGCGAGACCGGAAAGGATGACGATGGCGGCCGGATCCATAATTCATTTTCTCGGAGTCTGCCGTCATTGCGAGGAGCGAAGCGACGAAGCAATCCAGCTCTTTGGTGTGGCCCCTATTGCCGCGTCGCTTCGGTCCTCGCAATGACGGATGGAGGTGAGTTATTGGGCCGCCGCCGGCCGCAGGATAACACGGTCGCGCGACGAACCGGCGACCGCGGCAAACGCGCGTTTGGCATCTTCCAGCAAATAGATCGCCGACGAATTGATCGGAAACGGCTTCAAGTGTCCGCTCGCAAAGCCGGACCCAAGCTCGCCCAGCACCGCGCCGGTGGCGCTCGACGACAGCGCGAGCGTATCGATGCCGACATAGGTGTGCTGGCCGCGATAGAACTCCAAAATGTTGAACTGCACGATGCGGTCGACGGCGGCGATCAGAATCTGGCGTCCGCGCAAGGCGAGCGATTTGTGCGCGGCCTGGAAATAGGGATCGCCGACGGTATTGAACACGATGTCGGCGCCGTGGCCGCCGGTCAATTCACGCGCGCGCGCTGCGACATCCGTCGATGACGCGTCGATCACGGCGACGTCCGAATTGGCGTGGCCCTCATAAGGCTCGGCCTTTCGCACCACGCCGATCACCCGCGCGCCGTGCCAGCTTGCGATCTGCGCCGCCGCCTGCCCAACCTTGCCGTTGACGCCCATCACCAGAACGATCTCGCCCGGCTTGGGGATGCCGGCGCGGCGAAAACCTTCCATCGCGGTGACAAAGGGAACGCCGATCCCGGCGGCCTCCTCCCACGAGATCGTTGCCGGCTTGTCCACCACCGCGTCGGCTTCGACCGCAAGATGCGTGGCATGCGTCCCATCGCGGCGGATGCCGAGGTCGCCGGATGAACCGAATACCTCGCGCCCGATCAACGCCTTCGGCCCGTCGATCACCACGCCGGCATAGTCGCGGCCGGGCGTGCGCGGAAACACCGCATAAGGCATCAAGCCCGTCGCAGCCTTCACGTCGGACGGATTGACCGCCGCCGCCCTGATCTCGACGAGCACCTCGGCGTCCACGCGCGACAGCGTTCGCCGCTCGACGACAGGCGCAAGCGAGGCGACATCGTCGGCCTTGGCGTTCAGCCGCACGCAGCGCGCTTCGACGGAGACGGGAGCGTTGGCAGGTCGGGAAGCCGGCATCACGGGCGTTACTCTAGGCGTTGATTGCGATGTGAAGCGGGATCGTTGACACCATCGCCACTTCGCCCCATGACTAGCGAAACGAACGGACAGTTCAAGAGGATTGTTCCAACAAGCCCGGCACTTTGGGGAGAACGGCTTGGGGGAGAGCGGCTTGGATCCGTCTCGAAGCGCGCGGAGGCCCTATTTGAACGTCAAGGCCACGCTTTCACCGGACGACCTCGCCCGCGCCTGCGCGGAGGCGATGTGGAAGGATGACGACGCAAGCCAGGGCCTCGGCATGGAGATCGTCGAGATCAAGCCGGGCCAGGCGACGCTTAAGATGACGGTGCAGCCGCACATGGTCAACGGCCAGCGGATCGCGCATGGCGGCTTCATCTTCGCGCTTGCCGATTCCGCCTTCGCCTTTGCCTGCAACACCCACAACGAGCGCGCGGTCGCCGCGCAAGGCAGCATCAGCTTCATCCGCCCGGGCAAGCTCGGCGACCGCCTGGTTGCGACCGCCCGCGAAATCTCGCGCAGCGGCCGATCCGGCATCTACGATGTGCGCGTCACCGCTGACGATGTGGCGATCGCCGAGTTTCGCGGCCATTCCCGCACGATCGGCGGAACATGGCTGCCGGAGAAGGACAACGACACGAAGTAAGAAATAGCCCGGAAAAATGCTCAAAAAATGCTCAAGGGAAAACGCGCGATGGCTTCGACAAACCCTCGACCCAGAGGAAGCACCTACCGCCCCGAGATGGATGACATCGAGCGCGCCTCGCGCGACGAGATCATCGCGCTGCAAATCAAGCGCCTCGCCTGGTCATTGTCCCACGCCTACGAGAACGTCGCGCACTACAAAAAAGCCTTCGACAACGCCGGCGTGCACCCCTCCGACTTCAAGGCGCTCGCGGACCTTTCGAAATTTCCGTTCACCAAGAAGACCGACTTGCGCGACAATTATCCCTTCAACATGTTCGCTGTCGCCCGCGAGAAGCTCGTCCGCGTTCACGCCTCCTCCGGCACGACCGGCAAGCCGATCGTGGTCGGCTACACCAGAGCCGATATCGCGACATGGTCGAACGTGATGGCGCGATCGATCCGGGCGGCCGGCGGCCGCACCGGCATGATCATCCACAACGCCTACGGCTATGGCCTGTTCACCGGCGGTCTCGGCGTACACTACGGCGCCGAACAGCTCGGCTGCACCGTGGTGCCGATTTCCGGCGGCATGACCGAGCGGCAGGTGCAGCTCATCAACGATTTCAGGCCCGACATCATCACGGTGACGCCGAGCTACATGCTGGCGATATTGGACGAGTTCAAGCGGCAAGGTCTCGACCCGCGCCAATCTTCGCTCAGTATCGGCATCTTCGGCGCCGAGCCCTGGACCAACGCGATGCGCGCCGAGATCGAGCAGACCTTCGATATGGACGCGACCGATATCTACGGCCTTTCGGAGGTGATCGGCCCCGGCGTCGCGCAGGAATGCATCGAAAGCAAGGACGGCCTGCACATCTGGGAAGATCATTTCTATCCCGAGGTGATCGATCCCGACACCGGCCGCGCGCTGGGCGACGGCGAGATCGGCGAGCTGGTTTTCACCTCGCTGACCAAGGAAGCCTTTCCGGTGATCCGCTATCGCACCCGCGACCTGACGCGGCTGTTGCCGGGCACGGCGCGGCCGGGCATGCGGCGGATGGAAAAGGTCACCGGGCGCTCCGACGACATGATCATCCTGCGCGGCGTCAACCTGTTTCCAACCCAGATCGAGGAGATCCTGCTCGCCACCGACTGGTGCGGCGGCCATTTCATTCTCGAACTGACGCGCGAGGGGCGAATGGACCGGCTGACGATCCGCGCCGAAGCGCGGCCCGAGAGCTGGGACGGAAGCGGCCTGACCGACCACGCCGAGCGAGTCAGCCTGCACATCAAGAACACCATCGGCATCACCGCGCCGGTCATGATCGTCCCGCCCGACACGCTGGAGCGCTCGCTCGGCAAGGCCAAGCGCGTGCATGACAAGAGGCCGAAGGAGTAGTTTTCTCGTCATTCCGGGGCGTCGCGGAGCGACGAACCCGGAATCTCGAGGTTGGGCTTGCTTCGTTTCCCCACGTCGGGATTCCGGGTTGGCGCTGCTGCGCGCCCCCGAACTGACGGCCGGGATGGTTCACACGTGGTCGTAGTCCACCACGACCTTGTCCGTCGTCGGCCGCGCCTGGCACGTCAAAATAAACCCCGCCTTGAGCTCCCATGGCTCGAGCGAATAGTTCACCTCCATCTCCGCCTGGCCTTCGACCAGCTTGGCGCGGCAGGTCGAGCACATGCCGCCCTTGCAGGCGAACGGCAGATCGACGCCGCCGCGGAGCGCCGCATCCAGGATGGCTTCGCCGTCCGCGACCGGCACCTCGCGCCGCTTGCCGTCGATGATCAATGAGGCAAACGCCTTCGGCGGCGCCGAGGGCGGGATCACCGCCTTGGGGCGCGGTTTGCCGCCGAACTCGGACACGAAGCGCTCGACATGAATGTGGTCCTCGGCGATGCCGATGTCGCGGCAGGTCGCCTCGATCTCCTCGCTCATCGCAGTCGGGCCGCAGATGAAGACATCGTCGACACTTTGGGCGGGCACCAGCGAGCGCAGCAGCACCCTCACCTTTTCGCCGTCGAGCCTGCCGTGCAGGATCGGGATGTCCTGCTCCTCGCCGGAGATGACATGGAACACCGACAACCGGTCGATAAAACGGTCCTTCAATTCTTCCAGCGCCTCGCGGAACAACATGCCTGAGGCGGTGCGGTTGCCATAGAACAGAAAAAACCCGCTCTTCGGCTCGCGCGCCAGCATGCCTTTCACGATCGAGAGGATCGGCGTGATGCCGGAGCCGGCGGCGAAGCCGACATAGGTCCGCGGCTGATTGGGCGCGGGCGCCACGCCGAACCGGCCGGTCGGCGTCATCACGTCGAGCTCGTCGCCAGCTTTCAGTTCATCGGCGGCCCAGTTCGAAAATGCGCCGCCATCGACCTTCTTCACCGCGATCCGGAGTTCGCCGTCGTCCGGGCCGGAGCAGATCGAATAGGACCGGCGCACTTCCTCGCCGTCCATCATGGTGCGCAGGGTCAGATATTGGCCGGGGGCGAAACGATAGTCATCGGCGAGGTCCTTCGGAATCGCAAAGGTCAACGACACCGCATCCGCCGTTTCACGGCGCAGGTCGTTGACGGTGAGGCGGTGAAAGCGCGGGGCGTGGGACATCGTTAGCTCTCCGCC
>WNGJ01000316.1_pt1 | contig 42194 bp, 56 predicted proteins | sample 5400611 | NCBI WGS metagenome assembly WNGJ01 (sample SAMN13153375, study PRJNA577476) | soil metagenome | isolation source: 40 cm soil or saprolite under Garry oak tree replicate 1 | place: USA:California | collected 2016-06-15
TGACTTGGTAGTGTCTGGGAGCATAATCGTCCTTGCAATACTTGTCATTAAGTGCCTTGCACATCACCTCGGCATAGCTCTTGTTGGTGATGTTCTCAGCTACGAGCAGGTCGGCAACACTTTCCTGTGCAAAATTATCTACACCTACGATTTTCATTCCGGCATCTCCGTTAGGGTCTTCTTCGCGATGAAGATTTCTGTCGTGCTGGGTTGAAGTAGCATGAGTTCTTCAAAGCCTCCAGCTTGCTTGCGGCATTCGTAGAGGGCGACGATCAAAAGGCGTTTGTCCTGTTCCGTCTCACATTCAACGAGAAGGCCGAACTCCTGTGCCGCGGCTTCTTCCCAGAAGTTAAGGTACGATAGTGGGTCAGGCTTAGTTGCCATCCACTTCCCCCTCAAGTTCGCTGAGCAACTCCACCTGCCCTGGCTCGAGCGCCATACGCTCTGCATAGACCCACCAGACTCCTTCGGTGTCTTCTCGAAGCTTGAGCATGAAAGGGTCATACTCGCTCGCGCCATAAAGAGGAGTGTTGGCTTCATATTCTCTCTCCGGTGCAGCTTCCTGGCTTGGTTGCACCTCAGGCGGAAGTAATGTGCGGCTTCGTAGGTGCCTACAGAGTATCTTCCGCCCTTTGGGTCATCGACGATCTTCTCGAAGAAATCGAGACAGTCGCCGTAGGCAAGTAGTGATTCTGGTAGTGTCACGGTGTATCCCCTTTCAAGTCCATTTTATCTGGTCCGAATCAATCTCCAAGAGACGATCGCTACTGCGAGTGCTGATGACATAGTCAAGATTTCGATCTTGTTCGGATACAATCCCGTCACGAACAAGCCAAGGGTCAAGATGGATAACATTTGGCCACTCCAATCCCTTGGCTTTGTGACCGGTTGTGAGGAGGATCGTCCCTTGTTGCTTGAAGATGGTTTCTGCATAAGCGATAGCCTCGTCTAGGTCCTTGGCCCGTCCGGTGAACACGCGCATGCATGCCGCGATGTCTGGAGCGGAACGGGATTCTTTTTCAAGCTTATCTGCTTCCCACTCAGCAATGGACTCAAGAACACCTTGGCGCGAGAGGGTGCCCGGGCCAAGCTTCCGCATTAGTCCTATCAGGCGCGGACCAATATCCGACCCAGCAATAGAAATGGAGCGGCCCACAGAAAGTAGCTTAAAGGCCAGAGCAAGTAGTGGGGCATTGTTCCGACATATGATAGTAGTATCATCATGAATGTTGGAAACTTCCAACTGATCGGGTGATTCAACACTGCCTCCCTCTGAGAACCATTTAAAGTGTGGCACATGCCAATGGACGTTCCGCACTATTGCCTCAGGGCAGCGAAAGCTAATGCTCAAGGGATATTCTTGGCACTTGTACTCCTTCGTCGCTTCCGCAATCCCTCCGGCTTTGGCTCCTCGGAATCCATAGATATTCTGCCAAGGGTCGCCAACTCCAATGAGCCTTCCACGCACCAGCTTCTTAAGAAAGGCGTGATTGACTGGAGACAGGTCTTGGTATTCGTCAACGAGAACAAGTGGAAACTGAGGGTATGCTCCACCGAACAGTGCGGGCATGTATACCTGATCGTTGTAGTCAATGATCCCTTCGTAGGCGAGTTTGATTGAACGCGATAGGACGGTGTCGATAAGGTCGGCGGCGAGGTCATCAGGGGTTTCATCCAAGTAGTGGTGGAAGGAATGGCGATTGATAAGGCGTTTGGCGTTTGAGTTGGTGTCTGGGGCATAGCCCAAAGCCTTTGCCAGGGCTACACCCGCGATCACTTCGTGGTACACGCCCCAAAGGGTTTCGGAGTGGTCCTTGCCTGCGGCAGAGATGATGTCTTTTAGGATTTGGCGGCACTTGGAGACCTTCCCTGCTCCGTCTTGGAGTGTGATGGAACGGCATGAGCCCCAAATGCGATGCCCACAGCCGTTGAAGGTTTGAACAACAGTCGAGGGGAGCATCTTTCGCTTGGCTTCATCCGCGTTCTTTTTGTTAAACACAAGGTAGAGAATGGCTGAGCGTGGCACGGCTCGTTCGGTGGCTTCGAGGGTGAAGGTCTTACCGGTTCCGGCCAAGGCCTGGATCATTAGGTTGGCGCTGGAGGCCTTGGCTACGGAGACGATGGCAGCTTGTTCATCGGTGTGTGGGTGGGACAAGGCTCTTTCCTTTTCTGCCGAGTAGGGTTCATCTGCCTGCGTAATTCTTGCTCGCACATGGCCTGCTTTTGCTTGATCGATTTACAGGTATAGATGTAGGAAGCGATAGAAAGCGAGACGCGATTGCGTTTGGCGATTTGATAGATGACTGCTCTTCGAATCTCATGGGCCATGTGTTTTCAGCTTAAAAGCTTCCCTTGAGCCAACTCAACAACCTTATCCCGCGTGCGCTTCATTAGCTCCGCTACAGCGAGCCAGCCCATGGCCATCACGTCATCCTTCTTCGCCCCTTCAGTCTTGTGCAGATGGGCAATGACCGCGGCGCAGTCGCGGGCTTCATCGAGGTGGTGGAGGAGTTTGACGAAGGTTTCCGAGCGGGTGACGAGGCCACCCTTTGTTGAAAAGTTGGTGGCCATTAGAGTCTCCGTTTGATGAATGCCTCAGGGTTGGGGACCCAATCGCTTTTCTTGAAGAGTGCCCGGATGTCGATCTTTGGCGCAGGGCCGTGGCGATAGTGGTCCGGTAGAGTCGGTGGCATGGACCCCGTAATCCAGGACATTTCTTCACCTAATATACTATGCAGGGTTTTCTCGTTCCAGTATGGATAGGCCCGATGGCCTGAGGTGGGAATGATCCACCAATAGCCAAGGCCATCACATTCAGCACAGCCCCCACCATATTTCCCATCCTTCAATGGGGCGAATGTGTCACCAAGACACTCAGGACAAGCCATCTTGATGGCGACATCAAACGCAGCCTCGCCTCGGACCTTGTGGATGATCAAATAGGGTTCATTCGTCATTTCATATCCTCATAACTACAAGGCTCAATCCAAACCACATCCTCATTAGGCAACTCCTCAAAGCGAACCGTGAAGATTGGAATGGTCCAATAGGTGTCAGCATCGATTATCTTAACTCTTGCATTTGGTTTGTACTGTGACAGCTCTGCAATCAACTCTGCAACAGTGAACGCACGATCGTTCATTGCACCTTCCCCTTCCCCCGCTCAATCTGTGCCATGTTCATCCGGACTGTGTCGCAGAACTCTTGCAGGGCGATTTCGAGGTGGTTGTCTTTGTTGGTGGTTCCGAGCTGTGCCCATAGGTTGGTGTAGACCATGGTCACGATCTGTGCGGCTTCGCTAGGGCTATCTGCGATGGTTAGAAGGGCCGTGAACATGCCTCTTGCTTTGTTTGTTGTCCCTTCCGAAGGCTGATACCATTCATGTTCGTTCATCCAATTACTCCCAATTTCTTCAGGACATTCCGGGCCACGTCGCGGTCGTTTTGTGTCAGACCGAGTTTGCGCATTTCGGGGGTTGGCACCTGTGGGCGAAGGTAGGGCTCGCCGGAGTGCTCCACATGCATGGCGCCGAGGTGGTATAGGACGGCAGATAGGCCACCTTCGCTGCGCGGGAAGGCACAGACATAGGGGGCGTTCTGGGAAGGGAGTTGGGCGTAGATGTTGCGTTCATCTGCCCAGACCAATACAGCGTAAGCCGGTGCTGCGGACTTAGCTATGCTCCCGGACATGGAATGCCTCCTCTTCCACTGCAACCGGTACATCTGTTACCGCGATTATCTATTCCCACACCATGGCATGCGGTGCATCTGATTATTAGTGTGTGGGTTGTTGGCTCAGAGGATGATACGGGCACATCTTGGTTTAACTTGCGCCAAGCAGCATCAATTTGTTCTTTGATTGCCTGTGCTTTGAGCTTTGCCTCAGGCTTCAGCTCTCCCTTCATCAGCTTTGCGATTGCGGCATAGTCGTCGATGATTGAGGTCATAGGAAGCGCCTTTTCATGAAAGGGGAAGGTTCGGGCGTGGGTGGAATGGGCAGGTTAGGTTCAACTGCATCTGGTTCAGGGGCCTGGGCCCATTCCTGGCCCTGTTGCACCCACCCGCCACGGTCGAAATCATAAAACCATTCATCCCCAACATGCTGGCGCTGAAGAAACTTTGGAAGCATCTCCCGGTGGCGACAAGTCGGTCGCACGCCCGCTGGGCAATCGCATTCACGGCCGTCGGTGAGGTAGGAAGACTCGACGTTCATGTCTGTGTCGAACTTGGTGACGCGGTATTGATCGCCAGAGTGGCGGCAGTTGTAGAGGGTCATTTTCTGGTGTCCCACCTATCCGGGTGCAGTGTCAGCTCTGTCGTGCCGAAATGATTCTCGATGTATGTCTCAACCTGCTCTGGGGTCCACGTGCCATCGTCCAGGACAAGCATCGTGACCTTCTTCTTCTCCGCGTCGGTGAGCAGGTGGTATTCGCTGATCAGTGCGATCATTCGGGGGTTCCTTCCGGGCGGCACCCTTGCCACACCCACCGTGACCCCTCGACCTTCAGTGGTGCGTCGAGGTAGGTCAGGGGTTGGGCCAAGACTTCCCTGCACCGGCCCCAGGACGCGTACGCGGTGGGCCATTCGGTGGTCCAACAATCGCTTGGCGCGGCAAGCATACAGGCGATGGTGACGATTTTCCATGTGATCATTTGAACACCAGGAGGATGAAGATTGTTACTGCCATGATACCGAGGGTTAAGGCTTCGGGAAGGTTCATTGGCTCACTCCTCTTCCGGGTTAAATGGAGCTGGGCGCTCGGGTGGATATCCGGGCCCGCGCGGACAGTCCTGCCCAAATGGGTGCTCCTGGCATCTCCATTCCCGCGAGCGGGGACCTTCCCAACGGAACCGCCCGCAGTCGGGGTTGTAGTACGGGTTGCACGGTGGAGCGTCGTAGGCACCTGGCGGGGGACGGCCGTAGGGGCCGTAGGGGCCAAACGGGGCGTACTGTGCTGGTGTGTAGATGCCCAGGAAGAGGGCACCAAGGGTGGCGGCTAGGTTCATCTCTAGCTCTCCATTTCTGATAGATAATCGTTGATAGCTTCCTGACAGGCTTCCGTCAGATGCTTCAAAGCAAACGTATACATTTCTTTCTCAAAGCCATCCCCACGATAACAGCATTCATTTGCTTCTTCAGCGATGGCCTTGGCATGCTCTTCGAGAGTCATTTGGAATATCTCCAATTCTATTACCATTATACCCCATTTCCAATTAGAAGTCAACCCTCCCTGATGGTCCCTGATTGGAGCTAAGGGTTAAGGCCCTTGTATTTAACAAATGCTATTACCAGCCTTAGTTCGGCCTTCCGCATGCCAATCATCAGAAGTCTTTTCACATTTCATTGCTTCACGTTCGTCAGTACGCTTGGCCCTGCGATATTCCAATTTCCTTGCTTTAGAGCCGGGAGCGGGGAAACAACAATTACATTTGCGGCCTCCCGGACCGATGCAGAGGCTTCGTGAGTGTTTCATCTCGTTTACTCCGTTAAGAAAAAGCCCCTCAGCCCATTTGCGGCGCTGAGGGGAGTTGGAAGTGGGGCAAGGATACCCTCACTTCGGGAGGAACGCTTAGGAGTTGTGGCTGGCCCGGCTTGGGATGGGCCAGTAGTCATCCGAAGGGGGGTCAGCCTTCGGCTGGGAGGGAGTGGGGCCGAGCTTAGTCACCCAATCATTCGAGTTCGGGATCGGAGTCGAACTTGCATTGCCCTGCACACCCTCTCCAGCAGTCTGCGACCCTTCGCCATCTGACGATGACGCAAAAGGGCCGTCAGGCTGTGCCTGCACCTCCTCAGTGGGCGTAGTGGGACCAGCGGTCTGCGTAGTAGGGTCCGTGTGCACACTAAACCCTGCGCTCTGTCCGCTTTCGTCCAAAGGCACTACAGGCGAAATGGGCTCAATTGGCTTTGGTGGGGCAGTTGCCTCAAACTCAGGCAACTTGAACCTTTCCGCCGCGGCGTCCAAAGTGGCCTTTAACTCACTTGCCCTGCTTTCAGCCTCATACCAGTTCTTCTCCACCTGCGCTGCGTGGTCTTTGGTCTCGGTCAGTTCCATGTTAAGACCTTCAACCTCCCGAGCTCTGACGTCGATATCATGGCGCAACAGCGTTAGCTCTCGTTGATCCTCTGCCTTAGCCACGACCAACCCTTCGCCAGAGACCGCAGAAATGGTTTCCAGACCGGCTGCGACAGCGCTGTGCAAAGACTTAAGCAAAGCCTGCACCTTGTCTTCGCTTTCCAAATGGCGAAACCCGGCATCGTCACGCTCGGCCTCCACCGAGCGAAGCTTCTGGGTCAGGGTCTGTTCCGACTGCTTCAAGTTGTGGATGTGGAGTTCGCGATTGGCGATTGTCTCGCCTTGAATGTGAACTTGGTGCTTCAGGTGCTCCAGTTCACGCCGTAGCTCAGGCATGGCGTCAAGGGCCGTCTTGGCCTCGACCATTGATTGCAGGAAGTTGTTGATATCCGATGACATTGGCATGTCTCCAAAGGGCTTGCCCGGGATGGGCTTCGCCGAGGGGAAAGGAAAGGGCAGGGAAATCCTGAGCTTGTGGGCCATCGACGAATGGGTACGTCCTCGTGGTGTTGCTCATTGCTTTCCCTGTTTGGAGCTACTGGCCCCGAAAGAGGCTGAGTGATCCCCAGATTATCTGGCACATCTAAGTGCTTTCCGGTTGCTCACTCAGTTAAGGGCTGGCTGGCGCCCTTAGTGTGCTGTTGCCGCAGGCGGCTTCTGCCGTGGCTGGACCTTCCCCGCTTGCGCGGCAGAGATCACATCCTTGGCTTTGCCCTTGGGCTTCGGCGGAACCTTGGGCTTGGCCTTCAGGGCCGCGTCACCGCTGCGCTCACCGAGCATCGTGGCAACGTTAAGTCCCTTGACCGGCAAGGCCGCACGGGCCTTGAGGTTCTCTTCCGCCGTTTTGTATAGGTCTTGGTTTGAGGCCAGCACATCTTTGGCGAAAGTTGAAAGATCCTTCGCGTCGAACGCACTGATCTTGTAGCCGTTGTCCCGCAGCGTTTGCTTCACCAGTGCCTTTGCAAGGCGCATGGCCTCAGTCTGCACTGCGCCAGTTCGCTTCGATGTGGCCTTGGCACCCTTAAGGTCTCCGTCGTACATGGCCTGAACTGTCTTCTGGGCCTGTTCGACAACTGCCTTGTGGGCCTTGGCCTGCTCTTCGCCTTCCAGCTTCGTGAGGCCTGCCGTGATCTTGGACATGCCCACCTTGTTAATGATGGTTTCAAGTCCGACTTGGAAGATGTACTGATACACCGCCATGTCTTCGATGCGTGAAGTGTCCACTTCTACTTCCCCAGCTCCGCCCTTCAGCTTTATGCGAAGGGTCTTGCTGGTCGCTTCCGTGTCAGTCATGCTTAAGTCCTTTGTCTGACGTTTGTGAGGAGCGCGGAAGACTGCCCCGAAGGGCTTCGCTTACTGGCTCTCTCACGCCAAAGGCCGGGTAAGTCTTGCGACTGCCCGGCGTGAGTCGTAGTGTGCGCCCATTCGGGCGCAGCGTCAAATCACGTTTTCGTGAGGCGCTTTGGCTAAAAGCACGATGTCTGGGTGGCTTGTGTGTTCACTCACTTCTCCCCTCCCTCTTGCGCCACCTGTTTCCAATACTCATGCCCTTCAGGCGTGAGGTCCCAGACAAATAGGCCAGCCAGGATTGCATCTGGCCATCCAATGTTATGTCGAACATCCTCCGTGAGGCAAGCCTCTGCACCACGCTTGTCCTCCTCGTACATTGCGGCAATAATCCGCTGCGCTCGCGCTGGCCACTTCGCAAGGATGAAGTCGTAAGTGGTCATGCCAAGTCCTCCATCTTGTTAACAACAAGCCTAATCACCATGCTTGTGCAGTCAGGATGACGTTCAATGATATAACCCACAACCGTGTCCAGACTGTCCGTATTAGCAGGGATGTAATCCAGCTCACGATCGGGTGTGTTGACTGTAACATTCAGCTTGAACCTCTTGTTTGGCATTGGCTCAACTCCGTTCATAGTGAGATGGAACGCGCTGGCGCACCACGGCTCTTTCCGATAGTGGCATGGTACGCCTTCGGCGACAATCTCAGCTTTGGCTGCACCGTTGTGGATGGCTTTGCCACTTGTCCCTGCTTCCAAACCAAACAGAAGCGAACGCTCCACACTGCGTACACGTTGGGCAGTCTTCATCAATCTCCCGACAGTGCACGGCTACGCCCTGCGGCCGTTCCCATAGGCCTTCGGCCTCACCCGTGACGACTGTCTCAGGCTTGCGGCCGCTTGCATGGCTCAATAGCTTGATCATTGGCATTGCTCTTATCCTCCTAAGCCTTAGCCCTTGTGCCTTGGCCCCGACAGGGTGCGCCCCGATTGCGGCACAATTGCGGCCGTTTTCACATTCGTGTGAGGCGCCTACGGCTTTAGCAATCCCCATCGCCGTAAATCCTTGGCCCATTTGTCCTAATCGCATCGATAATCTTCCTTGCCTTCTTACTCTGCTCCTCATGTTCAATCACCTCACAATGGACCTTATTCCACCGTTCCCTATACCCATTCACCTTCTGCAAGACCCAGCAATCCCCATCTTCCCCAACCACCAGCCCTTGCACTGTCCTCAGGCTCTCCCCATTCATACTCGGTGGAGCTTTGGCCCGGACCTTCTTCCCAATCATCTGCCGCTCCCTTATCTTGACCTGATCAGTATACACCCTTTTGCATCCTTTGTCAAGTGCCTTCTGCCTGATCCTCCTCTAGTAATCCCGTGGTAAGCCTCAGGTGATCCCCTAAAGCACTAGCATTGTCCCCTCCCCCCACTAGGTGTCCGGGTAGGTTGGTTAAATAGTTAGTGATAGAAGAGAGAGATGAGACAGACTATAGACGAACAACACGACTTCTTCGATAAAACTTGAACGAACTCAACTGACTTGGGAGGGTGGGGGAGGGGGACGAGGCTAGCACTTGTAGGGAGCACTGGAGGATTACCAGAGACTGACTAGAGCGGGATCAGATCGATGTTGTAACATTTCGTGATTTGCCAAGCCGTGGCCGATGTGAGACGCTTCGATTGTCGCACCGATGCGGCGCAACTCAACCCCGGAGATACGAGCATGGCTATCCTCCCGAACCTTGCACAAGAGAACGAAGCACTCAAAGCCCAGCTTGCGGCGATGCAGGCCAAGATGGCATCCGCCTCGGCGGCCCGACCGATCACGATGAAAGTCACTGCGCCCAAGGCGAACAAGACCACTGGTGTGATGGAGGGCACGTCAGGCGCCCTCTCGATCTATGGCCTCGGCCGCTTCCCCATCACCCTCTACCGCTCGCAGTGGGAACGGCTGTTCAAGGCCATTCCCTCGATCGAGGCGTTCATCGAGGCCAATGCCGCCCTGCTCGCAACCAAGGACTAATCTCGGCTGCACCGACCTGACCTACTAAGCTTTCTGGGGCCCATCCTCTTCGCGGGGGGTGGGCCAAAATTTTGTCCGTGCGTGGGCCCGCAGTAGTCCTTCGCGCAAAATATATGAAATATGAAACGGCCCACCACAAAATAAATATTTTTATTCTATCACCCCCTTGGTCCCGGGAAAGGGCATGTGGCAGGGAGAAGTGAAGGGCACTGGACTTGACAGGAAGGAGAGGATGGTGTAAGATGGGTTGGTATGGATAGAATCAGGAGCCAATGCCATGGCGGAATATGATTTTATAAATATCACAAAGCTGATGCATTGTGGTGTTTATTTGTTGCTTCGGAAGGGGGAGGTTGTTTATGTGGGGAAGTCTAAACAGCCACTAATGCGTATTCATACGCATGTGAGGAATCGAGGTAGAGCTCTTAGTCAGGGGGAATATGGAAAAGCCTGTGGCCCTGCATTTAAGGGAAAAGGAATTGGCTTTGACGAGATTAGGTTTCTTCCTTGTATGTTGGGGCAGCTGGGTGTACTTGAGATGACTTTCATTAAACAGTACATGCCTAGGTTTAATGTTATTGGAAATCCAAATCCTGAGCCAAGGTCGGTGGCTGCAAAGGCTCCGTTCCCGGAGGAGATCAAGGCACTGCTGAAGCAAATGGTTGTGATCTCGAGCCTACCACCACAAGACGATTCGTTCCAGAGATTTATTCCGAGGCGATTGTGAACGCACCAACCCCAACTCTTCATCGTGGACGCTTGGCGCACGTGCCGAAGGTTAAGTCGGCCCGGCCGCTCGTGCGTGAGGACTTGCTTCGCCTTCGCGAACCGCGGCCGCAGGGCAGGCCAAGGCTGATGCGGAACGCACACCATCGCCTTGCGCGATATGTGGCATCGGGGATGCGAAGCGAGGAAATCCTACGCCTGACCGGCTACAGCTCTTCGCGGTTCTCGAACCTCACCCGTGATCCCGCGTTCTGCGAACTGGTGGCGCGGTACAAGGAGAAGGTGGATGAGTCTTGGGTTCGCCAGCAGAATGAAATACAGGAGACCGCTGCGGAATTGATCGTGCGGCAGCTGCGTCAGGTTGAGGACCACTTCGATGCGGCAGATGAAAGCGGCGAGTTGATTCCGCTGAAGACCCTTGTCACAGTCGGGGCGGATTTGATGGACCGTTTTGGCTATGGCAAGCGCAGCACTCAGCGCAATGAGAACGTGGACTTCGCGGCGATGATGGAGCAGATCGCACGCGCATCCGGCAAAAGCAACGTGATCGATGCGAAGAAGAACTACGATGTTTCCGCTCCGCTCAAAGTTGCCCCGCAGGGGGTCCGTTCGATTCTTGAATCACCCCCGTTGGCCCGGCTGGTCACCAATGGGGATGATGGAGGTGCAGATGGCTGACGCTGTTCCTGGCATGGCTCTGGTGGCGCCGTCTGCACCTTCTATTGCCCCGCAAGGGTACCATGAGGATCGGGGCTGATGGAACCTGCCTTGGCCCAATGGCTGGCGGAAGTCCGGGACGACCCCTACGCCTGGGTCATGGGGGCATTTCCATGGGGCCAGCCCGGCACCCAACTCGAGTCGTTCGACGGTCCAATGCCCTGGGCCAAGGCCTTGATGGAAAGGATTCGGGTTGGGTTGCTGAGTGTTGATGAGGCCATTCTAGAGGCAACGGCCTCGGGCCACGGCATTGCCAAGTCCACAACGGTCTCCCACATCATCCTGTGGGCCTTCACCACCTTCCCCGACTGCCGCGGCGTGGTGACGGCCAATACCGAGACGCAGCTCAAGACCAAGACCTGGGCCGAGATCGGCAAGTGGTTCAACCTTCTCAGTCCGATCATCCGGGAGCACTTCGAGCTCAAAGCGACCTCCCTCTTGTCGAAAGACACCTCCCGCGAGCGCACTTGGCGCATCGACATGATACCTTGGTCAAAGACCAACCCACAGGCCTTCGCCGGATTGCACAACAAGGGCAACCGCCTCATTCTTGTCTTTGACGAAGCGTCAGAGATCGAAGACATCATTTGGGAAACCGCCGAAGGCGCCTTCTCGGATGCGGACACACAGTTGATCTGGCTGGCCTTCGGCAACCCTACCCGGAACTTCGGCCGCTTCCGTGAGTGTTTCGAAGGGGGCCAGTTCAACTCCTTCTGGCACACCAACCAAATTGATTCGAGAGAGGTGCCGATCACAAACAAGACCCGGATCGAGAAGTTGATCAAGGCCTATGGCGGGCTTGATAACGACTACGTCCGGATTCGGATTTTGGGCCAATTCCCCCGCCAGGGGCTGATGGAGTTCTTCAATGCCGCAGATATCGATGCCGCAATGTCCGACGAACGATCCGTCTTCGTTGATGCATCCTGGCCACTCGCACTTGGTGTTGACGTTGCGCGATATGGACGAAATAATTCTGTTATATTTCCCCGGAAGGGCCGTGACGCTCGTTCCATCGCGCGGCAAGTCTACAACGGCATCTCAACCATCGAACTCGCCAACCACGTCTTCGACACCTGGACCCGGCTCCACCCAGATGGAATCTTCATAGATGGCGGTGGTGTGGGTGGCGGCGTCGTGGACAACTGCCGCGCCAAGCAACTCTACGTCTGGGAAGTTCAGTTCGGCGGCAAGGATGACATCACCGGCCTTGCCACAGACACCCTTGGGGAGAAATACGCCAACAAGCGGGCGGCGATGTATGGGGCCCTACGGGCCTGGACCAAAACCGGCCTGTTGCCGAACGACTCCGATCTCCGCACCGCCATGCTCTCGATCCGCTACACCTTTAACAACAAAGACGAGATACTTCTGATTTCCAAAGAGGACCTCCTGGAGGACAACCCCGGCCTGGTCCTTGACGACCTCGACGCCCTTTGCCTGACCTTCGGCGGTCCGCTGGCGCCCTCTGCCAACGCAGGTCGCGAAGGTCCACAGCCCGTGCTGCACGTTAGCGAATACGACCCCTTCTCTCCAGCCTTCATGGATGCCGCATGATCTCTCCCCCAGCCGCACCGGCCCTTCCGGCCCTCCCAACTGCCCCACCGCCTCCGCCTGTCTTTGCCCAATCCCCAGTCGGTGCGAAGCCTGGGAAGAAATCCCAAGCCGCATCGTTCCTCAACTCCACCGCCTTGCCCTCCCCTGGGGTCGAAGGTGGCGGGAAGAAACTAACGGGCGAGTGATGCGGAAGTGGGAACATCAAGCGGTTGAGCTTCGCTACGACAGGCTCCTAGCTTCCATCAACGAAGCTGGGGCCGAAGGCTGGCAATTGGTCCAGGTTGGCCAGCCCTACCAACACATCCCCGCAGATGAAAACATGACCCAGTACCACGTTGTCTGGCTCAAGCGGGAGCTGGAGTGATGCCGCAAACCTGCGCCACCTGTTTCTTCTATCGCGATGCGGCGTGCCACTTCAACGCCCCGCAGCTCGTAACGAACGGAGCCAAGACCACTGCTTTGTGGCCCCCCGTTGACCCAGACGACTGGTGCGGTGATGGCATCGACCTCACCGGCGTCAACCATTTCAGCCCGATCCGTCCAACCTACGTAGGTAACAATGCCCGCAGCCCCATCCATGTCACCAGCCCCGCCCGCTAGCGCCAGCGCGACCGCAGGGATTGACCCAGCGAACTTCCTGATGGCGGCCGCCGATCTGCACCAAGGTGGAGCCCTGTCTTCGCCTGTCCCGACCGGGGTGCCGCTCCAGACCGGCAAGATGCCAAAGGGTAGCAAGCGCTTAAAGGTGATCAAATGACCCACCACGTCGTGGCTCTAGACAACATAATCCTCCGCGCGGAAAACATAGATCACGACGTGCTTGTGACCTACGGTGTGATTTTGAACGAAGAGATGGAAAAGAAAAAGCACGTGCTTGCTAAGGTACTTGAGGACTTTGTCGTCTTCGGTCGTTGCGAGGTCCCTAGCAGGGAGGTCACTGACAACGGTCCACATGACTGCAGTACCTCCCTGCAACTAGACGGAGCCGAAGGCTCATGAACGCCCTCACCGACCATCGCCAATTCGCCCGCAACACCGACACCGGCACGCCCTCAGACGAACGCCTTCGCGCCTTCCAGCAAGGCCGCCTCCTTGGCATGCGCACGAACCGCTACTCGTGGTGGACCCACGCCCGCGAACTCGCCGACTTCATCCTACCCCGCCGCTACAAATGGCTCATTACCCAAAACCAGCAAAACCGCGGCTCGCCAATCAACCAACACATTTTAGACAGTACGGGAACCCTATCCGCCCGCAACCTCGCCGCAGGCATCTTCTCTGGCGTTTGCCCCCCGACCCGTCCCTGGCTCCGCTACAAATGGGGCAAGGTCGACTCCACCGCCTCAGGCCCAATCCCAATCTGGCTCAAAGCCTGTGAAGACCTAACCTACGCTGTCCTGGCCGCCAGTGGCTTCTACACTGCCATGGCCGTCTTCCTTTTCGACCTTGTCGTCTTCGGCACGGCCGTCCTCCTCATCTATGAAGACTTCGACAACGTCATCTCCTGCATCAACCCTTGCTTCGGCGAATACTATATTGACATCGACGGCAAGTACCGCCCCGTTGTCTTCTACCGTGAGTTCACCTACACTATCTCCCAAACCGTTGACGAGTTCGGATGGGAGAACTGCTCCTCCGCAATCCAACAAGCCTACGACCTCCGCTCTGGTGCAGGCCTAACCCGTGAAGTGATCATTGCCCATGCCATCGAACCCAACACCGATCCGGAAAAATACGGCATCCCTGCCCACTTCAAATACCGCGAAACCTTCTGGGAATGGGGTGGGTCTACGACCCCTCAGGGGGGCACTATCGCAAAAGGTTTCCTACGTAAGCGGGGGTTTAATGAACGTGCAGCTATTGTTGGCCGTTGGGACCTCGTCGCCAACGACCCATACGGTCGTTCTCCGGGCATGGACGCACTGCCAGATATTAAGCAGCTGCAACAAGAAACGCGGCGCAAGGCTCAGGGAATCGACAAGGGGATTAACCCGCCGTTGGTGGCAGACGCACAACTAAAAAACCAACCCGCTTCCCTCCTCCCTGGCGGTATCACCTTCCTTCAAGGCCTAATGACCACCGGCAACGATGGCATGAAGCCCACCTACGGCTCATGGAAACCAGACATCGCCGCCATCACCGCTGACATTGCCCTTGTCCAGGCTCGGATCAAAGACACCTTCTTCAACAACCTCTTCCAAGTTGCCTCCCAATTCGAAACCCGTTCCAACATCACCGCCGTCGAATGGGACATGCGCAAATCTGAATCCCTCGTGATGCTTGGCCCCGTCCTGGACCGTCTTCGCTTCGAAGTCCTTATCCCAATCAGTGACCGTGTTTGGGGCATCATGTCCCGTGCTGGAATCCTCCCTCCCCCGCCCCCGGAAGTGGCCGGTCAAAACATCGATGTTGAGTTCATGTCCATCCTCCAGACCTCCCAACAAGCCGCCATGGCAGGCTCCATTGAACGCATGCTTCAAATGGCCTCGACCATGGCAGGGATCGACCCAGCCGTGACCGATAACATCGACTTCGACATGGCCTTCGACGTCTATGCCAAAATGCTCAACACCGATCCCCGCGTGATCCGTACTCCCGCAGACCTTGTCTCGATCCGCAAGCAACGAGCAGCACAGCAGGCCCAACAGCAACAACTTCAAACCGCCGACACTCTCGCAAAGGCAGGGGCCAACGCTTCCAACATCGACGTGGGTGGTGGGCAGAACCTCGTGCAACGGATGATCCAGGGATGACCCAATTCAAAATAGACCCTCTCTCAGCTGCGGCCAAGGATGTGCTTGGTCAACTCTTCATGAGTGGTCCTGTATGGGATGGCAATGTCTCGTCTAAGCAAGGTCGTGGAGAGCTTGTGCTGGCTGGTCTGGCTTTACATGAACATGGCTTTGCCTTTCTGACCTCTGAAGGCGTCAAGGTTGCAATTGAATGGAAGGACTTTCATCGCCCACTGACTGATTGGAGCCAGCGATGGCTTAGAAAGGCCGGTGGGGGATGACCCAACAGCGTCAACATAAAGCCGTCTACAACGTTCCCGTATCCGATAAGGAGTTTGTCCGGGTGGAAGTCCTAGCCCCTCTCGGCATGCCAATCGAAACCATTCGTCATGCAACCGAGGCCTACCTCCTGGCCCACCCCGGAGCCCTTCTCCTCTCCCGAACTTGGAGTGACGCGTGAATGATTTCTCGAATCGCAAAGACATCCGGCGAGCAGAGAAGGCGTCGCGCTTGGCCGAACGCGCACGTATTGACTACATCAAACGAATTATGTCTGACACAGCTGGTCGAGAGTGGCTTCATCGACTCCTCGAATCCTGCTATATCTTCGGTGAACCATTTATCCGTGGTGCCCCAGATGCCACTGCATGGAACCTTGGACGCCAAAACGTAGGCAAAGAAATCTTCGCCGACGTAGTTACCAATTGCCCAACCCAATATGTAATGATGATGCAAGAGAGTGCCAGCAAGGAGATAGCAAATGACCGACACGACAGTGACGAACGAGACCCCCTCGGGCAACAGCCCAGAAGCCCGGACGCCGGACGGGACGCTGAAGGATCAATCTCCAGCGAACTTGACCCCTTCACCGACCCCAGCTCCGAAGCCTGATGGTGGCTCCTTCCTCACCCAAGACCCAAAGCCACCCGAAGGCGAGCCCAAGCCCGAACATAAGGAAGGTGATAAACCTGCTCCTAAGGAGGGTGACGAACCCAAGCCAGCAGCTGGCGCCCCGGACAAATACGAAGACTTCAAACTGCCCGATGGCTACAAGATGGACGAAACTGCCTCGAAGGAAGTCTCGGCGATGTTCAAAGAACTGAACCTTCCGCAAGAGTCGGCGCAGAAGCTGGTCGATTACTATGCCGCCAACCTCCTGAAAACCGCCGAGGCCCCGTACAAAGCCTGGGCCGACACGCAGAAAGAATGGATCGGTGAAATCCATGACCGCTTTGGCTCCAAGGCCGATGCCACTCGCAACGACATCAACTCTGCAATCACCAATGCTCTACCCCCCTCCCTCGCGCGTGCCTTCCGTACCGCCTTGGATATCACAGGTAGCGGTAGCAACCCCGATATCATCGAAGCCCTATCCATCTTCGCCAAGCCACATCTCGAAGGAAAGCCCGTCCCAGCCGGAGGGCAATCACCGCAAGCCAACAAAACCCCCGGTGCACCTGAGCGCCCATCGCTAGCAGATGCGATGTATCCCCATTTAGCCGCGAATCGTGGCACATGAATCCCCGCGTCCACCACCTGAGTGGTAGAACGGCTAGGCCCAGAGGAACCGAGGATAAGCAAGATGCATCTCAACCCTTTTCTAAGGAACCTTGAACTATGGCAATAATCGGTACTACCGCACTAACGTACGCGGACTGGGCCAAGCGGATGGACGATGGGTATAAGGTCGCCGCAATCATCGAACTCCTGTCCCAGACCAACGAAGTCCTAGACGACATGATGGTCGTTGAAGGCAACCTCCCGACCGGACACAAAACCACTGTCCGCACCGGCCTCCCGCAGGCCACTTGGCGCCTCCTCAACACTGGTGTGCCGAACGCCAAGTCTACCACAGCCCAACTCGTCGAAGCCTGTGGCAATCTCGAAACCTACTCCGTGATCGACAAGGACATCGCGGACCTGAACGGCAACACTCCGGACTTCCGCCTCTCGGAGTCGCGTGCGTTCCTCGAAGGCATGTCACAACAGGTTGCCTCCACCCTCGTCTACGGCAACCAGTTCGCCAACCCCGAACGCTTCACTGGTTGGGCGCCACGCTACTCCACCAAAACCACGGCCAACTCCCAGACCGCCAACAATGTTCTTGACGGCGGTGGCCTTGCCTCAACCAACACCTCGATCTGGGTGATGACCTGGGGCAGTGACACCAACCATGCGATCTTCCCCAAAGGGAAATTGGCAGGCCTCCAGCAGCGTGACATGGGTGAATGGCCCGTCACCGACTCCCTTGGTAACACCTACCAAGCCTACCGCGAACACTTCAAGTGGGAAATCGGCTTTGCCCAACGCGACTGGCGCTACATGGCACGGATCGCCAATGTGGACGTCACCACCCTCACCGGTGTCTCTGCGGCGAACCTGATCAACCTCCTGGTTCGAGCGTTGTACCGTCTACCCACCGCCCCCGTCTCCGCCACCGTCGTTCAAACCTCCGATACCCCAATGGTCCGCGCCGACATGGGCCGTACCGTCATCTACGCCAACCGCATCATCCGGACCTACCTCGACCTCCAGGCGATGAACAAAACCAACGTCCTCCTTCGCATCGAGGAGTTCAACGGCAAGCCCATCACCACTTTCCGTGGCATCCCGATCAGGACCGTTGACGCGATCTTGTCGAATGAAGCAACTGTTACCTGAAAGGAACGCAACATGATTCTCGATGGACTCCTTCAATTCACCGCGGCGGCATTTGACGTGCCGACTACAGGCTCTCAGACCTCTACTAACCAAATCGACCTTGGTGTCACGGGCCTTCCCCTATCCGCCGGTGGCGGTGGCGCCCGTGACATCGGTATCGGTGACGACCCGGCAATGAAAATCCTTGTGATCGTTGCTGTGGCCTTTACCGTAGGTACCTCTCTTCAGGTCAACATCCAAGGTGCTCCTGACAACGGTTCTGGTGCACCGGGCTCCTTTGTGATCATGGCCTCTGGCCCGGTTGTGGTTGAGGCCAACCTCATCATTGGTGCCCGTCTCTTGGACATCGATATGCCTCGACCTGCTCCGGCCCAGGCCCTACCTCGCTACCTTCAGCTGGGCTACGTCACTGTTGGCACCCATACTACAGGCAAACTTCAGGGCTTCCTCGTCCTCGATCGCCACGACCTCCCTGAGCAATCTAATGCAGTCCTTGGCGGTTACCCTGCCGGGATTAACATCGCAAACTGAGGAGGTCCTAAGATGAAGAACTTCCTCCATCGTTGGGGCACCTCACTTGCCCTATTCTGCCTCTTGGGCAGTGTTGCCATTGCCCAAACCTTCACAGGTGCTGTGCAGCTATCGCAAGACCTGCGTAGTTTCTATCTTCTAGACTCCAATGGCAACTTCTATATCCAAAACAATCGGCATGTTCTATCCCAGCTGACCTCCGCAGCTCTTCCTACGGTCTCTGGCGCCGCTTGTGTTATCACTGCAAACTCGACTGATTTTAATGGTCAGGTCACTGCATGCACTGCTGCAGCGGCCGTTACCTTTAGTCAGCCCTATGTCACCGCACCACGTTGTGTTGCCTCTAGCTCTAATGCAACCAACGTAGCTCTGACCGTCTCCACAACCGCAACCGTTCTAACCATCACGCCGAACACTAACGGCGCCGGTACGTGGAACTGGTTCTGCTCAAGCGTCAGCTAAGGAAAAAAGCAATGACCAAACTTCGCGCACTTCTGGCAGGGGTGGTCATTGCCTCCCTTGCCTTCGCTGGAGGCCTATTGGCCCAGCAGCTAACTTCTACAACCCTCACCGGTAACGAAGTCATCGTTGCCGCAATCGGTGGCCCTGGTGGCACTTCCCTCTTCATCCCCACTAGTGAACTCCGTGGGGCCGTCGGCTATGCGACCACAACCACGGCCACAGGCACCACCCCCGCGGCTATCACAACCAACAACAACAACACCCGTGTCGTCTACACTGCGGCCCTCTCTGGTGGTGTAACTCACAACACTCCCACCGCTCCCTATGATGGCCAAATGCTTGAAGTCGTAAATGGCACCGGCTCTGCCTTCACTCAAACCATCACCGTCACTGCCTCTGCTGGCCAAACTGTTAACTCTGGAGCCGTAGCAACTCTCGCTGCTGGCTCCAGTGCCGAATGGATGTATGTGCTGGCATCAACAACTTGGTTCAGGATTCGCTAATGCATAAGCTCTGCGCCGCACTCCTCTTCCTCATCTGCGCCAGTGCGGCGCAGGCTGAAAACACTGTTGGGCCGGGAGCTCAAATCCTCTGCAACAAAACAATCCAAGCAACAATTGCCTCGGCCACTACCACTGCCCTAATACAACCTGTTGCAGGTCAATCCATCTTCATCTGTGGTTGGCATGTCACCACAACCCAGGGCACAGCCCCACTAACGTTTCAGTTTATAACCGGCACACAGACGACAACTCCATGTGACACGGCACCGAATACAACCGTAACCCCAGCCTTCAACATACTAAACACCGCTCCGTCAGCAGATCATATCTCAATTGCTACCATCCAAATCCCAGTGGCGAAGCAATTATGTGTTGTGACAGTGGGTGTAACAAACCTAGCTGTTATCATCTACTACTCACAATTCTAAAGGAGCCCCTATGTCCCGTCTCCTTGTCTTCCTCTTCTCCCTTGCCGTAGCCAGTGCAGCCCTAGGTCAACAAGTCTCAGGTCCTCTCCAAACCAATGCACTGGCCTGTGCCTTCAACACAGTCCCACCTACCCTCCCCACAGCCGTCTTTGGTTATGTTCAATGCGACACCAACGGGAAATTAATAACCTCAGGAGGTGGCAGTGTTGCAATCTCTTCACCCTTAGGTGGTGGTGTTCAAGCCACCGCAGTCAGAACAACCCTTGCCACTGATTCTCCAGGGATCATTGTACTTGGCCCAGCAGCTGTAGCAAGTTCAATTCCTTTTACCATTAGCTCACAGTATCCAACCAACGCTACAACGCCTACACCTACTGCCATCACAGGCAATGCTACAGGCAGTACTAGTGCAGTTGTCGGAACGTTGGCCGGGGTTGCGTCAAAGACAACTTTCATATGTGGGTTCAATGTGCAGGCAGTGGGTGGCGTTGCGTCGGTAGGACCTGTAACAATAGCTGGTCTCGTCGGGTCATCGCAGGTTTATCAGACCCCAGTAAATAGCACGACAGCGGGCCAAGTTGCCGGTGCCACATTCAATCCTTGCATTCCAGCTTCGGCAACCAATACGGCAATCACGATCACGACCACAGCGGACGGTTCAGCAACTGCTGTTGATGTAAATTCTTGGGGCTATCAATTATAAAGAGACAGACTATGAGAAACTTTATCATTTCACTCCTTGTACTAAGCCTTGGGCTAATGCCTACATATGCAGGTTGGCTACCTCTAGTCTTAACCCCTATATCACTTGATGGATCGGCAATTGGTAACAGCGGCAGTACGGGATCAACTACGGTCACACTAACAACTACTCAAGCTAACGACGTCATCGTAGTTTTCGTAGTAACTAACTTTGCTTCTTCCACAACTGTCTCTTCCCCTACCCTTGGTACATTTGCGCTTCGTGCTACGGCATCGCCAGGGAGCCAGCCAATAACTGAATGGTATTCCGTGTCTGTGGGTATCCTAACATCTGAAGTTATTACAATATCTTCATCGGGTGGTACTTTTGTAACTGCAACAGCTTTTGCTGTGCACGGGGCAAAAACATCCGCACCCTTTGATTTGAACGGAAGTCTGCCTGCCACAAGCACTACTGATCCGGTGTCTGTATCGACAACTAGCGCCCCTACAATGGTCATCGGTGGGTTCCGTGCCAACGTAGCTTCAACACCTGCTGGTACAGGGTACACGGTAATTCAGTCGAATAGTTTTTTCGCTCTCACTGAATATCAAATCGTGTCATCGCCACAAAGTGGCTTGAGCGTGACGATGGGATCAGGAGCGGGCACTTCTGGTGGAAGCATCGGTGATGCCATTGTGCAAGGGTCTTCTATTGCTGAGAACATTCCCTTTGATCCTCCTGTTGGAACGTTCACGCCGGTTAATTTCAAAGGGGTTAACCTAGCTGGTGCTGAAAACTCTTACCCGGCCGCTTCGCAGTTCACCTATGCCTATCCACAGAATTATGAACTAGACTACTTCGCAAGTAAGGGCGAAGGATTAATTCGCCTACCGGTACAAATCAGGCGCTTGCAGCCACTCTCATTTGGCCCTCTCGATCCTACCTTTCGCCATGACGAGCCTGCAGTTTCCGGCTCATCTCCAGGGACCCAAACGAATCTTGTTGAGATCAAGCGTATCTTGGATCATGCCTTTGCTAAAAACATGTATGTCGTAATCGACCCGCACAATGGTGGCTACATCCACGATACTGTAAGCAACACCGATCTTCTGATCGGAGTCGATGCTGGGGGTGCGGAGCAGCTTGCCGATTGGTGGGGCAAGATCGCCACTAAATTTCAAAAATACCCCAATGTCATCTGGGGCTTGATGAACGAGCCTAATGTTCAAACTGCGGCACAGTGGAAATCGGGCGTAATCCCTTCTATTACTGCGATTGCGGCAATTACTAAATCGCAGTACGTGTTCATTCCTGGGACATCTTTTACAGGTGGTCACTCCTGGACGTCGAGCGGCAACTCCGTCGCCTGGGCTGGTTACGTTCCTCCGGTTGGTCTACCTATTGCATTCGAGATGCATGAATATCTCGATAGCGATTTCTCCGGTACGCACGCCGCGTGCGCAGGCAATGGCTCATCCCCAATGACAGCGGCAACTTCATGGGCCAACACTAACGGCTTCAAGATTTGGATCGGTGAAACTGGCTGGTCAACTGATGTCACTTGCCCTAGCGATGCCGCAACACTAATGGGCTATTTCACATCGAACGAACCAACCTATCTGGGATGGGCCTACTGGTTAGGTGGGGCCGCTTCATTCTACTCAGCTTATATCTACACGATTGTGCCTGGAGGATATCCAATAGGGCCATTTACCGATCAACCACAAATGACAATCCTAAGTGCAAATCTTAATTAATTCTAACAACCAACCCTGAAAGGAAAGATAAATGGCCCGTTGGAAACTAACAGAACCTCACTACCTCAACGTCCCTTCTTCCCGTTGGGAGCACACTGCTGTCGATTCCCGCACCGGCAAACCAACCCGGAAGATGTACAAAGTCCCCATGCATCTCGACCCTCGTGTCGCGGACGATTGGAACTTCAAGTACCCCAACAACGAGATGGACGGCGAAATCCACGTGTGCCATGAAGGTCGCGGACTCCCAAACGATATCATCTTCGAAGGTGATCCGACCCCAGGCATGGTCCCGCTCGATGCTGAGGCCAAAGAAATAACCGGCCGTTTCAACTGGACTCCGACCCAAGGCATCGACGAAGAATCCCAGCGCTCTGGCTTCTTCGCCCGACTCGGCGACGATCTGATCAATCAAATGACAGACCTCAAGGCCGCCCAGGCTTCCCAGCAACAGGCCCATGGTGTGGACAAGGTGCTTGAGGCAATGGCAGCAATGATGGAGCAGAATCGGCAGTTGATGTCGTTGTTGATTGGCAAAGCCACTGCGCCTCCGGTTGAGCCCGAGGTGGCTGTTGACGAGGAAGAGCCCCTTGAAGACCTTGAGCCAACTGAGGAAGAGCTTGCTGAATCAGCTAGCGTCGCAGCTGCACAGGAAGCCGCTTCGATTGCAAAAGCCAAAGCTCATGTCTCAGGTCGGAGGCTCTAGGGATGGGCATAATTCAGACTAACCCCGGCTCGCCCGGTGCAAACGCCGGGGCGTCTGGAGGGAAAATCTATGCCTTCAACGCCATCACCAACGTTTCCAACACTCCCGTTGCCCCAGTCAATCAACAACGCAACTCTATCACCTTCCACAACCCTGGCTCTAACGACATTCTCGTCTCCCCAACCGTTGGCCTTTCTTTGGCTGGGGTCCAATCCCCTCTTACCCCAACCACGGCTGCTCTTGGCGGAGGCTTTCGGGTCTTCGCCAATGGTGGCTCTCTTACCGTAACTGGCGAATGCCAGCAGGCGTGGCAGGCTCTAGCTCTGGCTGGAACAACCAACCCATTAACGGTGATGGACAGCAACATATGAAACGCTTCCTTTTAGCTCTTGGTCTTTTGCTTGGTCTATGTGGTGGGGCTTGGGCCCAAAACCCTACCTGTCCCACTCGTCCTGTTGGTGATTCAACCAACGCTTGTGCCTCTACCGCCTTTGTTCAAAACCAAGTTGCCCCATTTTTCATTACCTGCTCTACAAGTCAATGGGTCAGGTCTATTGCCACTGGCCTTTCAGTCTGCTCCCAACCTACGGCAGTCGATGTTGCTTTTACCCAGGCTGGAACTAGTGCAATTCTTCGTACAGTCCAACTAAAGCTTCAGGATTCGGTTAGTGTTAAAGACTTTGGCGCAACAGGTAACGGATCAACTGATGACACTACAGCAGTACAGGCTGCGCTCAACGCAGCTGCCACATCAGGTCAGTGTGTATACGTACCACAAGGTAGTTATAAAATAACTACTACTCTAACCGGTTCCACTCGATGTATTATAGGCGATGGCTACCTCGGTTATGGCGGTACAGTTTATACTTCCAATAGCACTCAAACTACTGGCTTCCTTTCAAGCACTTTTGTTTGCAGTTTAACTATCAACTGTATAACTCTTACCTCTAATCTTGCTTTTGATCTTGAACGATTCCAAATCCAATACCCATCATCTGGTGTTGGCTCGGGGGTGATTGGCTTAACTCTGTCTGCTCTTGGGGGTTCAACTAACGTCAATTCCGGAGCGTTTATAAAAGACGTGATGATTTCCGGTGCCGATAACGCCATACAGTTAAACAATATCTATGAATTTAAAATCGATAATCTGAAAGCGGTTTCTAGTTGGATTTCTGGTCTAACTATTAACAGTCCCAATTATCCTAATAATGGTGATAGTACTGTTATCAACTCCACCTTTTGGGGCAATGGTGTTGCAGGATATTTATATCACGTAGGAATTAACTCTGGTGGCGGCTATCGTATCGTCAATAACAAATTCAACTTCGGCTCTGCTACCAACACATCCTGTATTATCCTTCAACCAAACTTGGCAGTTGTACAGACCATAGAACCACTTATCATTACTGCTAATTCCTGTGAAGCCTCTGCAGTAGGTATTAACTTCAACAATGGTAACGTTACCAATGCTACAATTTCTCAAGTCGCCATCACCGGAAACCAAATCTGGACTGGCGTAGCAGCGATCTTTGTTAATTCGAATGGAGTTGGGCAGTGGATTAATGGTCTTGCTGTGTCCGGGAATTTCCTGCAGATCGTTGGTGGAGCAGCTAAAACCGTTAACACTCTCGATAACATCAATGATCTTCGATGGGGTTCTAACACCATCGAATGCTCTGGTGGCTGCTCTGGCAATACCACAGGTGTTGCCGTTGCGGCCCATGTCACTAATAGCATCTTTGGTGCTGATACCTTTGGTACTACTATCATCTTCCACTATACCAGCACTTCATCTGTAGTCTTCGATGACCCTTCCGGAGTGACACTCGCTCGTCTACCAGCCACTGCGGCGAATGGTTCACACGTTTTTGTTACTGATGGTGCCCCAGCAACATCCCCATGCACAGGAGCCTCTACAGGCTCAACTGCGTTCCGCCAGAACGGTGCTTGGAAATGTTTCTAACAAAGGAAATTTAATGCCCGAACACTCCGACTCCGTCTACCTCGAACGCATCTCCAAAGACATGAAGATCGTCCGAGAACTTCTCGTAAAGGTCGTCAACTACATGGTTGACGCAGAAAGTGAGGTGCCTGAAAAGATGCGTCGATTCATTATGTACATGCACGATGTGCATGACATTGGCCACCTCTATGAAGAGCGTGGACTACCTGTCCCGCAATACATCATGCGGGAACTTGAACGCTGCGACGACCGCTACCGGCAACTCCTTGACGAACTCCATCTCGACGGCGGAATCTTCGAGAAGGTCCGCCGGGAGATGGCAAAGGACCCAGAGAACAAATGGGATCACACCCGACAACTGTCAAAGCCAAAGGAGACTTGAAGTGAAACAAGGACGTCCATCTATCTCCGGCCCGGCCGATCGCAAGGTCGAGCCTTCCGGCAAGTTCGTCAACCCAGGAGCAGTCTCGTACTTGGGTGAAAGCGTAGGTGGCCACTCCACCGACACCGGCGACTACCCTTTCAACGCTACCCCATGGAACGCCGGTCGTGGCTACTCTGCCCCGACCATCGGCACCAAACGTCACAAATCTGGCTCACAAGGAGAGCACTAATGTCTGACATGGATGAAGTTGCGGGCCTACTTCACATCGTGGAGAAGACCTCAGACCATGGAACGAAGTTCGCCAACATCCGAGCTGCGGCGATGCAGAAGCTCAGTGAGATTGAAGCAGAGCACGCTGATGGTTTCGCGAAAGCTAAGGAAAAGGCCAAGCAGGAAGAAGCTCAGGCGGCCGCTCACCTCGATGACGTTCCACCGATTGAGGAAGAATCTGGCGAAGCTGAACCCCCTCGTCCTGTAACCGTTGATCGGAGGTTCTGATGGCTCGAGAAATCCTTGGGGGCTTCGGCCCCAACTCTTCCCAACCCCAAGCCGCAGGCGTTAGCTGTGGTGGGGTGTTCCCAGGCGACACGAAGGACGTTCGTAACTACTCGCCACCGCAGGGTCCGAAGAACATCAACGATCCGAAGGGCCCGGGCCTACATGGTGCCAACAAAGGAATCGTGAACGGCCCGGACAATGGTGGAAGCCATAGCGGTAGTCCAGGCATTGGCGGCAACAACTATGGCTGCTGCGGCTCTCAAGGGAGGTACTGATGACTACTCAGGTGGACATGGTTAACCGTGCGCTGCAAACCTTTGGCTCACGCACAACCGTGACTGCCGCCGAACTTGTCGCGAACTCCTCCAACGAAGCCATCCAAGCAAATATCATCTACACCCCCTTTCGGCGACGTTTGCTTCGGATGGCTCCGTGGAACTGTGCCTTCCAAACCGCTACCCTCAACTACATAACCTCCGTCCCAGGCACTCCCGAAAACACCTCCGCCGCCACCCAGCTCTGGGCCAAAGGCCAGCCTGCGCCACCGTGGGCTTACGAATATCAATACCCCAATGACTGTATCCGTGCCTGCTGGCTCACGCCTCAAACCGCAACCGGCTTTGCCTCAGGCATCCCCATCACCACAGCCGTCACAGGTGGCAGCCCCTCCTTCTGGCAAGGCCCACCAGTCAAATTCGTCACTGCCATCGATCAATTCTTTGGCGTAACTGCCGCGGCCGTAGCCGCCGGAGGCACAGGATATGTTCTCGGTGACACTATCACTCTTGCCCAAGCCCCTCAAGGCTCTGCGCCCATCGGTGCGCCAGCTACTCTTACGGTCACTGGTATCGGTGGGGGCGGTGCTGTTACTACTGCTTCCATTGTTCCTATCATCTCAGGCGAAACCACTCCCTTCTCCGGTTCATACTTCGCACCGCAAGCCAATCCGTCCGCGCAAGGTACCACTTCCGGAGTGGGCACGGGCGCTACCTTCAACCTTACCTTCACCGCTGCCGCGAGTGATCAACGGGTCATTTTGACGAACCAAGAGTTCGCCATTGGCAACTACGTGAAGAACGTCACCGACGAGAATGTCTTCGACGACGACTTCCAAGAATCCTTCGCGTTCATCCTTGGCGGGGCCCTTTGCAAAGCCCTGACCGGAGACAAGTCCCTCGCCAATCTAACAATTGCCCAAGGCAACGAAATCATCCACATCGCCCGAGGCAACGACGGTAACGAAGGCCTTAAGGTCAATGACGTCACCCCCGATTGGCTGCGCGTGCGCGGTATCGACTATGTCGAAGACTATAGCGGTCCCTACAACACAGGCTTCAACTGGGGGGCCATCTGGCCAGGGTATTAACGCGTGAGCCAACCCGTAATCCAAACCTCCTTCAACGCCGGTGAATGGGCCCCGCCCCTAAACGCTCGTGTCGATCTGCAAAAGTACCACTCAGGCGCAGCCCTGCTCCGCAACTTCTTCATCGACTACCGTGGTGGCGCAACCACCCGGCCCGGCACCCGCTTCATCAATCAATGCCTTGGGTCTTCGACACAGGTCCGCTTGATCCCTTTCCAGGCCTCCTTCACCGTTTCCTACGTCCTTGAGTTTGGCCAAAACGCTGGGGCAGGTTACCTCCGCTTCTACTCCAGTGGCGCTCCAGTCCTTGAACCTCCTACAACCATCTCTGCCGCAACCCAAGCCAACCCCGGAGTCATAACCGACACCGCCCATGGCTACGCCGGAGGCGAATGGATTTTCATATCTGGCGTAGCTGGGATGACCCAACTCAATGGCAACTATTTCCTTGTCACTGCACCCACAGCCAACACCTACACCCTCCGCTACCTTGACGGAACGGCCGTCGACACAACAGCCTTTGGCGCCTACACCTCTGGTGGCACAGCCCAACGTGTATACACAATTGCCTCTCCATACCTTGCGAACGAACTCTCTCAGGTCAAGTTCGCGCAAGACGTTAATCTTCTCGTCCTCTGCCACCCGAACCATGCTCCCTATGTCCTAACCCTCATCTCCGCAACCAACTGGACCCTTGCGCCAATCACCTTTGGCTCCACTGTTGGTGTTCCAAACGTTACCCTCACAGCCACAACCCTTGGCGCTGGCACTTCAAACCTTTCCTACATCGTGACTGCCAACGATGCCAACGGTCAAGAGAGTGCTCCAACAGGGCCACAAACCATCAACAACACCGTCGACCTCCGCTCCAACGCCGGCTCCAACTCCATCACCTGGAACCCCGTCGTTGGCGCCGTCAGCTACAACGTCTACAAATCCGAAGTCCGCTTCGGTGCAGCTGTCCCAGCAGGGGCGCAGTTTGGCTTCGTGGGAAACCTTGTTGGAACCACCTTCATCGATTCCAACATCACCCCAGACTTCTCTCAGGGCCCACCCATCCCACAAAACCCCTTCGCCGGTACCGGTGTTCAGTCCGTAACTGTAACCGCAGGCGGTTCATACACAGGCTCTTTCCCAACTATCACCTTCACCGGTGGTGGTGGCTCTGGTGCAGCTGCAACCCCAACCTTGAACGCTAACACTGTTGCAATCGTAGCAACAGGATTTAACTATGCCGTTAATGACACAATTACCTTAATCGGTGGTGTAGTTCTCCGAGTCACTGGTGTATCCTCCACACACCTAACATCCGTTTCAATCATTAACAACGGTGCCTTCTACCTTGGAGATGCTTTTGCAAATCCACAATCTCAAGTCTCAACCAGTGGTAGTGGCTTCAGCGGTACATTCAACCTGACTGTCAAAGTCTCCCAGGTCAACCTTACCTCCGCAGGTACAGACTATGCTACCCCACCAACCGTAGTCTTCAGCTCTGGCGCAGCTGCAGCCACTGCCGTTCTCGGTGCGCCCTCTTCTGGCAACCCAACTGTCCCGGCGTTCTTCCAACAGCGCCTTATCCTTGCAGGCCCGCCCGGCAATCCACAACAATTCAACATGTCCCAGCCCGGGTCGATTTTCAACTTCAACACAACCTTCCCGACCGCCCCCGACAATGCCATCCAAGAAACCCTTGTCTCAGGCAAACTGAACACAATCAAATCTATGCTTCCAATGCCTTCCGGCCTTGTCGTTCTCAGTGATCAACAGGCCTGGCTCATCAACGGCGGCTCAGCTGGCTCTGCCATCTCTGCTCTCGATATCGTCGCCAACTCCCAGGCCTACAATGGAGCCAACGATCTACCTCTGATCGTGGCCAACTACGATATCCTCTACGTCCAATCCAAGTCCTCTATCGTCCGTGACCTAGCCTACAACTTCTACACCAATGTCTATGCAGGCACAAACATCTCCGTCCTCTCCTCCCACCTCTTCTTCGGTTTCACCATGCTTGAGTGGGCCTGGGCAGAGGAGCCGTTCAAGATTGTCTGGATCGTACGGAGTGATGGGCAGTTGCTCTCCCTGACCTTCCAGAAAGACCAAGAAATGATTGCTTGGTCGCACCACGACACGGCTGGGGGCCTATTCAAATCCATCGCTACAGTAACCGAGAACCTTTCCACTGGCCCAGTTGATGCTATCTACACCGTGGTTCAACGCACGATCAACGGTGTACTTACGCAGTACGTTGAACGTCAAGTTGAACTCCTTTACCCTTCTGGGTTCAAAAGTTCCTGGTTCGTCGATGCAGGGATTTCCTACAATGGTGCTCCAGCCACAACCTTCTCAGGTGCCCGACACCTTGCTGGGCTAACCGTCACTGGCGTAGCCGATGGCCTTGTCATTCCACAATTCGTAATGCCAGCCAATGGCACCTTCACCCTTGGCGTGGCCGCTTCGCAGGTCACTGTCGGAATCCCGATCGTGGGTCAAATCCAAACCCTTGCCCTCGACCTGGGCGAGCCAACTGTCCAAGGCAAGCGAAAGAAGATCGCAGCCGTAACCGTCCGTGCCGCAAACACCCTAGGACTTTCCATTGGTCGCAGCTTCTCGACCCTTGTCTCAATGAAAGACTTCGTCCTTGGCAATGTTGGGACCATGACCAATCAACTGGTCACAGACCTTGTCACCGGCGACGCCAGGACCATTATCGATCCATTATGGGACGTACCAGGGCAGTACTGCATTCAACAATCACTTCCTTATCCAGCATCAGTCCTTGGTGTAATTCCTGAAATTCAAGTAGGCGATACATTGAAATGATTGTCCAAATCACCCATGGTCCACCGCACATTCCATATCCAATGTCTCCACGCGATCAGCAAATGTTTCAGTACTGTGCCATCTCCGGAGAGGTCTGGGGTGGGTGGGTGAACAATGAGTTGGAAGCTGTATGGGGTGTGATCCCGCCTTCGTTCCTCTCAGACGAGGCCTATCTCTGGCTTTGGAACCTTCCCGTGAAGCATCCAATTCTCCTAGCTCGGTACAGTCGTAAGGTGATAGCCGTTCTCCACGAACGATGGCCAACGCTCCATGGCCACTGCTACCTCGGCTCCTCTTCCTTCCGCTGGCTCCTCTGGCTTGGAGCTGAGTTCAGTCAACCCCAAGCCTCCTTGGTCCCCTTCGAGCTTCGGAGCCGTGCAGATGGTTGATCCGGTCACGCTTGGTGTCACTGCTTTGGTTGCCACCGCTGCTGGTGGGGTCGTAGGAGGTCTTGGGGCACAAGAGGCAGGCCAAGCCGCGGCCGGTGCATCCTCCTACAAAGCTGGTGTGGCCCTCCTCAACAAACAAGTTGCAGACCAGAACGCCTCCTGGGCCGTCCAGGCAGGTGAGACCCAATCTGTGGTAAAGGGTCTGAAGGATCGTCAGAGTATTGGACAACAGAAAACCGTCCAGGCCGCAAGTGGATTTGATGTCAACACTGGAACAGGCGAACGCGTTCGTGAAGATATGTCCACGGCCTCTGCCTTCGATCAGAACGTCATCCGATGGGACGCAGCCAAGACTGCCTATGGTTACGAAGTCCAAGGCGCAGCCGACACAGCCCAATCACGTCTTGACCTAATGTCCGCAGATCAGGAGCGAACCGCTGGCGACATTGGCGAACTCACCTCCTTCATCAATGCCGGTGCCAGTGTTGCAGGGAAATGGTCTCAGGGCAAATCCACAGGAGTTTTCTAACCAATGCCACAAGCCCCTGACCTCGTCCCTTCAATGGCCCCGACCACCTCTGGCGTGGCCGGGCCAAACGTTAACGTCCCAGTCGATGCCTTTGGTGGTGCCGTTGGTCATGCCTTGCAAGGTCTTGGCTCTGCCTTGGAAGGGGCCTCAGATAAAATCTGGGCCCGTGCAGTTGACCTCCAGAACCTCAACAACGAAACTGAGGCCAAGACCGCCGATGCCGACTACATGATGAAAGCGGGAATGGAGCATGCCAACTTCTCCTCCCTAACAGGAACTCAAGCCCGGGATGCCTTCCCTGGCTATATGAAGAAACTCCAAGACATGCGGACGGAAGCTCGTGAAGGGCTTTCGAACCCAATGGCCCAGAAGATGTTCGATGCATCTTCACTATCGGTGATGGGCCGGACTATCTTCAACGGTGCGGGCCACGCGGCCCAGCAGGCAAAGGTTGCTGCCAATGGCGCTTCGCAAGCTCGCATCGATCAGATGTCAAATGGGATCGGCTCTGCCCCAACTGATGAACTGACCTACCAACGCTACGCTCGTGGCATCGCTGCCGAGACCCGTTCGCAAGGTGAGCAGAACGGCTGGGAGCCGGAACAAACAAATGAAACCATCAAACAAAATGTCTCCACGGCTGTAGCAAAGCGAGTGGTTGGCCTAGCCAAGACCGATGCCATTGGCGCCCAAGCCCTGTTCGATCAGGCCACCAAGTCCGGTGACCTTCTCCCTGTGATGGCAGATAAGGTCCAGGCCACGGTCCAAACCAACTTCCGTCAGCAAGGCTCTCGTATTATCTCCGACCGGGTCATGGCAGGACGCAATTCCGGTGATGAGCCCGAGCGAACCGAGCAAGAATACATCGATGATGGGTTGAAGGCCGCAGAAGAAATCACGAATAAAACCGGTATCAACGATCCCCTCTTCCCCGACTTCGTCAAGCAACGGATCATGACCGATTACGGCCTCCGCAAACGGGTTGAGCGTGATACGGACAACCAAAACGTCCTGACCATTGGCAAGGCCATGCTCAAGGCCAGCCAGGACGGAAACGTTCCAACCAACATCGAACAATTGAAGGCCATCGACCCGGCTGTGAGCCCGGCTCTGGATGCCCTCTCAGGTAACCCAGGCAAGGTCATGGGAATCATGAAGCAACTGGAGCGGAACGCCAATGGTGAGAACCGTGTTCCACCCACAACCCAGAACCTTCAACTAACCCACCAATACGTTGGCCAGGCCAACTCCCCCGACAACGAAGAACGTGTCAGCTTCCTGGCGAAGGACTTCGCTTCCGAACCAACTCTGACCATCTCCCAGAAGAACAAGTTGATGAATCTTCAAGACTCCATGCGGAAGCAATCCAACGAAGACCCCCGCGTGGCCCGGGCCATGGGCCTTCTTGCCCCTGACCTTAACGCCGCAGGCATCACCCGAGGCACAGCTGGCTCCGCCGACCGCGAGAGCTACTACCAATTCGTCGGTGGTCTCCAAGACGCCCTTGAACAATACCAAAGTGCCCACCCAGGCGCAGTGCCGAAGCCAGAAGAAGTCAGGGCCATGGGCGCACAGCTGATGCAGGAACAAAAGACCGGCCATGGCACCTGGTACACCGGCTGGATAGGTGATGAGAAGGCCCCTCTCTACCAACTCCCGGTCTCTGACGAAGACGCTTCCCGTATCCGTAACCTCGATATCTGGTCCAAGCGAGGCATTGCCAACCCAACTGATGCCATGATCCAACGCTTCTATCACGCCGAGAAGTTCAAAGAACTCTTTGGCAAATCCGCGAAGAAGCCTGTCCAATGACCTTTGACGAAGACTCATTCTTCGAAGACGAAACACGCCAAGCGGCCTTGGCCAACTCCTCCGTTCAAGACGAGGACCCGGAGCAAGCAGCGCGGGCATTGGAGCTTGGCCGTGTCACAGGCGTGCCGCCGACGGCGATCTATGGAGATGTTGATGGGTTTGAAAGACAAAGCAAAGCCGCACTTGGCTCGGCTATCATCGGTGATAACTTCCACATTGCTGATTACATCAATTCTCATCCTATGGCCGCTCGGGTTAGTCACGATGATCTTGGCCAGCTTGATGTCGCGTCGGGATCGATTGGAAGGTTGGCTCAAAAGTCTGGATTAGAAGGTTGGCTCGAAAGTGATAGCATAGCCCGTTCCTTCATGAAGGGCTTTGGGGAGCAGGAGCTGGCGCCGGAAGGGTATGAGCGGTTCTATAAGGGTGTGGGTAGCCGTCCTTCTGAAATGCAATGGGCCTTGAACCATCCTGAGACTTCGTCCTTACTGGCCCCGGTCACCCGTGCTGTTGGCCTTGGCGAGATCGGCGCCGAAACCCTTTCCCGCATCACCTCCGGCTTCCTCCAACTCGGTGAAGATGGGATAACCAAAGTCTTCGGCGCCTCTGTGGCACGTGAAGCTAAGGCCATGGCTGAATGGCTTATGATGAAAGGAGATATCGGCACAGGTGTGGGCGAGGCCGGGGCCAAGACCGCCGCCAATATCGAACGAGCTAACGCCAACGCCAAGCTTCTTGGTGAGATGAAGTCTGCCCTCGATATCACCGACAAGGACCCAAACCCATCCCCCGGGGTCCACCCGATCATCGACGACTTGAAGAAACAACAAGCGAAGCAGGATGGTGACGCACTCAAAGAAGCCCTTAGTGAATCAGCGAAGTCCGCAACCCGAGAGCGTTCGCCAGAACTCTACGCCCAATTCGTCCGTTCCCATATCGGCGATCGTGAGATAGGCATTGACGCTGAAGCCATCCGAAAGCTTTATGGAGACAAGCTTCCTGAGACTGATGATGGCATCTTGGGCTTTATCCCAGACCTACAGCAGAAACTAACCGCCGCGGAAGGTATTGGTGGAGACGTCCAAATCCCTCTTGCAGATTACTTAGCTCAGGTCGAGCCAGAAGTCTCGAAGGAACTCCACGACTTCACCCGAGTCCGCGACGGTGGGCTAACGTTGGACGAAACCAAAGGCCTTGTGGACAAAACAGCCGTGGCCGATCCACTAACGCTAACGCGCGCAGCTGGTGGCTTTGAGCCCTTATTTGCTCAAGGTGACCGCAAGCTTAAGATCGAATTGTTAGCCTCAGGCATAGATGAGAAAACTGGTGTCATTGGACCTGATGAATATCATATCCTTGACGAGACAGGGAAGAAAGTCGGTGATATAGACATGACTCCCTATGAGGGAGGTAAGAAGGTCTATATAGACAATATCTATGGCTCTTGGACTGAAGGGACTGGGCCTAATTCCTTTGGACCAAGTCTAATCCGTGATATCATTCGACAGATCAAAGAGATATATCCAAAAGCAGAACAGCTTGGTGGCTTCCGTGTCACTGGAGCACGGAAGCTTGCTGATGCCAAGGCCGAGGCTTGGGTTGATATCTCGAAATATGACGAACGCATTCCTGAAGGTTGGGACTATGTGGGTGGTACCCGTGATATCCTTCATGGCACTTGGGTTCGCTCAGGTGGCGCCGAAGGCCTTGTCCCTTCCGCTCGCCCACCCGAATACGACATCCTCGATCGAACCATCCGCCAGGAACTAGAGCGGATTGTTCCAAAGAAGCTTGGATCGGTCCAGACCGTTGCTGAGATCAAGACCGTCCGCGGCACATCTCCTAAGGGTCTCTATCAACGCTTCGCCAACGACCTACCTCGGATCATGGTCTCTCTCGACGATCCGGAAAGGGCCGTCGGCATCGCCCGCCACGAGGCGATCCACCACTTGCGCCGATATGGATTCTTCAACGAAACAGAATGGTCCACTCTTGAACAGGCCTCCAAAGACCATGGTTGGTCCGACCGTTACCTCAAGGGCCGCTATGAAGGCCTTGGCGAAGCCGATCGCCTGGAAGAATCCATCGCCGAGGCGTATCGCAAGTGGAAGGACTATGAGCTGAAGGATGCTCCGGAAGGCGTAGCCGCGATCTTCGAGAAGCTGAAGCAGTTCTTTGAATCGATCAAAACCTCCTTCAAAGAACTCACCGGGAAGGACCTTGATTGGGATGAAATCTTCAAGAAGGTAGACAAAGGGGAGATCGGGGGTCGAGAAGACACCAAGCCAATGGCTGAAGGTGGTCGCACCCCATTCAACGAGATGGCTTCTGAGCGTGAACCCAGTGAAGGCCCAGGTCTCTTCGACAAGGCCAAGGCCATGGGCGTGACCGAAGCTCACATGAACCGTATGCTCAGCTTGATCGAAAAGCGGAACGCGGAAGACCTTGCCAAGGCCCAGGCCCGTGCGGAGAAATATCACAAGCGCACGATGACGAAGGAATGGAAAGAGCGCCGGACTGAAATCCGTGACGACGTTCGTGAAACAATCGAACAGCGCCCTGACATGGCCACTGACGCCCTACTCTCAAAGGGTGACCTGAAGCTCCATCCCGACTTCCTCACACCTTCGCAGCGCGAGATGCTTCCAAAAGAATACATCCAAAAGGCTCGAGGGGTCCCCCCAGATGACCTTGCTCCCTATTTCGGCTACACCTCCGGAGACGCTTTGGTCGAAAGACTTGGCCTCCTCACGCAAGATCGTCGCCGTGCAGGAATGTCTCAACGAGACTATCTCAACCGGCTCATTGACGTCGAGACAGATCGACGCCTTAACGAGGAGTTTGGAGACCTTCAAACGAAGATTATGGAAGAGGCCAAGGACCAAGCGGCAAGTGAGACGCAGCTTGATCTTGTCCATGAAGAAACCTTGGCGTATGCGTTAGCAGCTGGGGTGGAACCGAAGTTCACCAAGGAAGAAACCCGGGCGATGGTGAAGCAGGTGTTTGACGTCACGCCTGTCGGCCAAATTAAAAGTGACCGCATCATCCAAACCGCAGGCAAGCTTGGAAGGAAGATCGAAGATGCAGCTTCTAAGGGTGATTGGGCTGAGGCTTACCGCATTTCTCAACAGCGGAACCATGCAACTATTGCTGCAAAGATGGCCAGAGACTACGAACGAGAGCGAAGACAATTAGATCGTACCGCGAAGACCATGGGGAAGCGGGAGGTGCTGTCGATTGAAGGGGAGTACCGCTCACATATTCAAGATATCCTGACCCGGGTCGGGTACAAGACAGCTCGGAGTGTGGCCAATATCCAAGAGAACATAGGACGTCAGGCCGAGAAGACCCTGGAGCAGTTCCTTCAGGCGAAGCTCACTGAGTCAATGGGCCTCCGAGACATGCCCTTGGCAGATGTCCTTCAAGACCCTTCGTTCAAGAAGCCCCTAGACCAACTTCCGTACAAAGACTTCCGCGATGTGAAGAACACCATCGATGGCCTTGTGACCAATGGTCGAGACGAACGTAAGGTCTATCGTGAGGGCGAGGCCTTTGACCGTGCACAGACCGTGGAAGAGATGAAGGATCAAGTCCGAACCTTCCCTGAGAAGAAAATCCCTTCCGGCTACGAACCCGGCCTTGCCAAGCAATACATTGCTGGGTCTACGGCGATCCCAACGTTAATGAACCGCTTCGACCGCAACGATGCTCGTGGGTTGTTTCATAAGTTCGTCACCTATCCCCTCACCCGTGCAGCTAATGGCGAAGCCCGGCTTTCTCGTGAAACTGCTGTGGCCTATCGCAAGCTGGGTGACTGGGGGGATATGAAGAAGCTTGTCGACTCTCCACTTAACCCGGACGTCTGGCGCTACACAACCTTCACCCGCGAGAACGTTCTAGCCCTCCTCCAGAACGCCGGTAACAAGTCGAATTGGAAAGTGGCCGCGGCAGGTTGGGGCGCTGATCCAGAAGCACTTATGTCCTGGCTCCATAAGAACACTACGAAGGAAGACTGGGATCGGGCACAGAAGATGGGAGACACCATCTGGAATGACCTGGTGAAGAAGGCTGATCGGGAATATGAGCGGTTGAATGGCCAGACCATCGACAAGATTCCACTCGAACTCATCGACACTCCCTTCGGAACATATAAAGGTTGGTACCATAAGCTAATCCCTGACCCGATCTGGTATTCGGAGAAGATGAAGATTCGTGGCGGTGCCTATAACGATGCCGACTTTGGCCACATCCTCACCTCCAACGGCTATACCCGTGCACGGACCGGGGCTGTCTATCCAGTCGATCTGAGCTTCAGCCAAGTCCCGAAGCATATAGAACAAATGATCCATGACATCTCCTTCCGGGGACCATTGTTGGAAGTGCAGAAGATTCTCAAAGACCCCTCCCTTCAAAACATCATCACCAAACACTATGGCAAGGCCTATGCAAACCTCCTGATTCCTTACCTTGAAGACCTTGCAGGGAAGCAGTCCATCAACGGCAAGGTCTGGGCCAAGATCGGTGAGGCCTCCGAGACACTTCGCCAGAACACCATTTCCACTTACATCGGAGGCAACCCCTTCACCGTTGCCAAGCACGCTCCAACAGCCTTCTTTATGTCTGCTCGGGACGTTGGCCCAGTGGCTCTTGCACAGGCTTACAGCAAGCTCTTTGGCCAAAGCCCAGAGGTGGGCAAGACATGGTGGAAGTACGCTCTCGAACATTCAGAAGAACTCCAGCGCCGTGAACGCAATTGGCAAGAGACACTTGGTGGGGCCTTGTCAGAGCAATATGGCTATCCTTCCATGCGCGAACGTGTGATGCAATGGGGAGCATGGCCGGTGGCAATGTCAGATAAGCTGTCCGCGGTTCCGCTGTGGATGGCACGGTTTGAGAAGTCTCTGGCTGAGGGCTCGTCTCATGGCGAAGCAGTCGATATTGCCGATCGTTCCGTACAGCGTCAGCACGGTTCCACCGCCCGTACTAGCCAGCCCGAACTCGTCCGTGGCGGAGGTCCTCTTCATGGATGGCTGACCTCGGTCTATGGCTTCTTTGGCACAGTCATGCAGCGTCGGATTGAGCTGATGCATTCGATGAACGACATCTACCAGCTCGGGAAGGAACGTGAGATCAAAGCGGCCGCAGCGCGCACACCCGGCCTGTTTATGGACTTCCTCACCTACGTTGTCATCCCGACCTATATTGAAGAGAAGGTCACAGGACTGACCACCGACGACCGACGAGGCTGGGGTGAACACCTTGCTCTCGCCTCAGCCCGTGGCATAGCCTCCTCCTTCCTTTACCTCCGTGACCTCGTCGACGCCTTCGCCTCTGGCCATACCCCAGGTGTGGGATTGCTCTCGAGTGTGGCCGGGGACCTGGACAAAACTGTCCGTGATGCTTTCAAAGGCAAAGCCGCCCTCTCGCGTCAGCACGCAGGAAAGACCGTCGGTGACTTCCTCACGACCTTTGGTGAAGCCACCGGCACAATGCCAAAGGTCGTTGCCAACGCAGCCCGCTTTGGTATCGACGTCGCCAATCGCCAAGCCAATCCCAAGGGCCCTGGCGATGCTGCTCTTGGAATAACCCGTGGAAGTATGAAGAGGAGAGTTGAAAGATGAGTGCAGAGAATTTCCAAGCCAGCCTGAAGCTCTTGCTCGCAAGCGAGGGAGGAAATGACGACGATCCATCCGACCACGGAGGACGCACGTCCCGTGGAATCACCCAACGCGAATATGACGCTTGGCGTTCCGAGAAGCGGTTGTTCAAGCTCGATGTCTGGAAGGCCTCGGATCAAGATGTTGGAGATATCTACTATAGTGAATACTGGCAGCCGTGGTGTGACCTGATCCCCGTTGGCACCGATTATATGTTCTTCGATATGTGCGTTAACGCAGGCCCGAGCCGGGCCATCATCCTGGGCCAGCGTGCGCTTGGGGTCACGGCTGATGGCCGAGTTGGTGCTGTGACCCGAACCGCGTTCCGTGCTGCGATGACCGCTCCTCGTGACCTAGCCAAGAAATATGCCGAGGAAAAAGAATCCTTCTACCGCTCCCTCCACCAGCCAAAGTTCCTCCGGGGCTGGCTCATTCGCAACAAGCGTGTTCTGGGCGAGGCCTTGACCATGATCCAAACCCCAAAAGGAGACACCGCATGAGCTACGTTCCGTCCCAAGACCAGGTCATGGGCCAGCTTCGAATCATCATCCCTGCCCTTGGTACCATCGTCACTGCCTTTGGTGTGACCTCAACCCAGGCTGGAAGCTGGACCCAGATCGGCCTCTCGATGGTTGGGCCTATCTCTTACCTGATCGTCGCCATCTGGTCCCTGGCCGCCAACTCCCGTGAATCAATCATGAAAGCCGCGGCGAAGCCTGTGGATAACAACACCCCAGCTCCGCAGATCATCCTTCCAAAGCAAGAATCCGATCTCGCTGCAAAGCTTCCGCCCAACGTCAACACAAACGAAGCCGTGAAGGTGGTGCCAAAGTGAACACTCCCTGGATCATCGGTATCCTCTTGGCAATTGCCTTCTTTGCCTACTTCGAACATCGCGCGTTTCGTTACCCTGACAGGGAACACACACTTTCCAGCTTCATCTACTTGATGGGTTCAAAATGGCCCCTATCGATCTTCTTGATGGGCATGCTTTGTGGCGGTCTTGCAGTTCATTTCTTTTGGCACTGGTGCCCAGTTGGTTCGGTTTCAGGGGGTTAACATGAGACTTTTCTTCGCCTTTACCTTAGTCATCCTTGGCATTCTCTGGGTTGGGATCAACTCTGTCTGGGCCCAAGCTCCGCGGCCACGAGCGCCTGCGGCACAGCAGGGCCCTGTGTTCACCGGGGACCTCCCTTCGGATATCAAGAACAAGTTCCAAGGCGACCCATCAACCGGCATCCAACTCACTGGCAATCTGAAGAAAGACGCTGTGGCCTTATGGGATAAAATCCAGGCCGCGGCCCTGGTCGATCTTCAATACGCTTCGGCCCTGGCCGCGGCCGCTAACACCAACGGAGGTGCCATCCGGAAGCAATGTTGGGATGCCATCATAATCGTGAACCAACAGGCCAACGGTGTGGGGTTGAAGAACCCCGACGGCTCACCCATGACCAAGCCTGATCCCCATCTCTTCACCGATGTGGAAACGGCCGCGGAGGTTTTGGACAACCTCTCGCCTCAAGGCAAACTGTTCACGAGCTGTGCTGGCGCGGCGCAGTTGGCTCAGGCCAACGTTATCCAGTTCATCTCTGCCGCAATCGCCGGTGTAGCCGGTATGGCCAAGCTAGCTCCAATTCCTGGCTTGTGAGATGCTTGACCCACACCTGATCGCCACCGGGGTCCAGACCCTGCTGTTCCTTGCAGGCATCTATGCGTTGATACTAAAGTCTGGCTGGACTGCCAAAGACGTGAAGGCTGAATTGGAGGCGGTGAAGTTGGAGCTTCATGAGCTGAAGAAGATCGTGGTCGTTCAGGCTGTGCAGGCTCGAGATATTGAACACACCCGTAGCCAACTCCTAATGCTCCAGCGGACTGTGGAAGAGTTACGTCGGGGGATTGGTTGGGTTCAAGGACCTCAAGGGGTAGATAGGCAATATCCAGATTAAATCAAATTCCCATCTGTATCAATCTCCGGGACTTCCGCTTTGAAGAACCTCTGCTTCAGGCGGAAGTCCTCTTTCACCACCCGAATCATCCCGCCCATGACCATGATCTGGATCACTCTTTCGATTGAGTTTAGCGGCACGAAGTTCTTTGCAAAGCGAATGATCTTCCTTTCCGCCACGGGCCCTTTGGCCCCATCCGTTAAGACATAGTGATAAATCTCGTCCATCGCTTTCGCGTCCGCATTCCCTGCCCCGGCCTTGAAAATATCCGGCATGTGACGTTCCGCCTCAGTCATCCAATTCATCGCCCGGTTGAAGTCTTCCCTTCCAAGCACCAACAGGTCACTTCGATCGATTGCGCTGACCATCGCAAGTTTATAAAGATGCACCCTGCGTCGGGTGCCATAGTGTATAAGCTTTGGGTGAGATATGACTGGGGGCTCTCCAAGCTGTCGCCATTGGGTGACAAGGTCCCGGAACTCCTTGGTGATTTCAAATTGGCCCACAAGCCCAGATATACTGCGAAGGTCGTGAATAAGGTCCGGACTAAGATTCGAATCCACTTCCGCAAAGTCATCGCCGATGGTCCTTTCGTCGCTGAAGACAAAGATGAAGCGTGAGGTGAAGCCCTGCTCCCAGGCGGTTTCAGGCATGTAGCGGAGAAGGTTGGTTGGGGTTGTGCCAACGATGATGTTTAGCTGTGGGGATTTCATTTTGATCTTTAGTTCCCCATGGCGACGTTCGTGGCCATAAGGATCGGGGTCGTAGAATGCAGACATGGTCCCGACTGCAGCTTGGTCATGCACACCCATAAAGGCGTTGAGTTCGTCCGCGGTGATATACATGGTGTTGTATTCGAACACCTCGTGGTCTGGAGGCATCATCACGCTGCGCTTGCGGGCTGTGAGGGCATCGATCATTGACGCTTCTGTCAATGAGGTTGGTGCGTTAAACGGAGTATCGGTTTGGTTGTAGTAGGCCCTGGCCTTTCGAATCGACCGGGTCTTGCCCACACCCGGATGGGCAATCAAGCCACAGTACAGATTGGCGTTCAGCTTATCCCCACCGGAGATCATGAAGACCCGTTGTTCCAACGCAGCTGCTATCGCGCTGATCGCCGCCCATCTACGGAAAATTAGCGGCGCCTCAAGCGGCTCAGTACTTTCGATGAAGGACTCTATGAACGATGGACACTTTCGGCTGGCGTCGCCGTTTGTCTTCGCCTTCGTAGTCTTTAAGCCCGTCGAGGTTGGCTTCGCCCCGACAATTTTGGCACCCAGGATTCGATCTATTCCCACAGCAATACTGCCCTTTGTTCCATCCGGTTTTGCAATCATAAGGAATTCTTAGCGTTCGGCCGTGCTGAAGTGGGAGTTCCTCTTCAAGCATTCCCTGTAACTTTGTGATGACTTCATCTTCCATTTCTTCTCTATACATAAAGGTTAAAGCGTCGTGGTCCTGCATCATCAAGAGGCAGGGGCGCTGCCTCCAGATGCGGAGCATGGCTCGGTTTACGATGTCGGCTAGGCTTCCTTGCGGATCGTAAGCAATAGCTTCCCTGAGGGTTGAAGGTTCCGTACGCCTTCCGAAGAACCAGCGTTTACGCCCTGTGAGAGTAACCAAGAAACCAACTCTTCGTAGTTGATCCTCGGTCCAAGAATGCCAGCGTAAATGAGCAGGGAAAGCTCGGAAGTACTTGGGTTGAAACCCGATGACGATTGGTTCTGGGAGGGTGGTTTGGATGGCGAGGGTGGCTGGCTGGCCTCCGTAGTTACTCCCGTGTCCGAGTTTCTTACACATGAAACGGTAAGAGTAATGTCGATAGAACGGCCGTTCCGCGATGGCTTTATCTTTTTTAATGTCGCCTGTCCATCCAAGCTCAGGCCAACACATTCTAGCAACCGTAGTATGAACGTCTCCTGACTCAACCGCATCGAGGTATCTCCAGTCATTGAACAGATTCCCTTCTATTGCTCCGAC
>WNGJ01000440.1_pt1 | contig 42087 bp, 35 predicted proteins | sample 5400611 | NCBI WGS metagenome assembly WNGJ01 (sample SAMN13153375, study PRJNA577476) | soil metagenome | isolation source: 40 cm soil or saprolite under Garry oak tree replicate 1 | place: USA:California | collected 2016-06-15
GCCTGGTTCGGGCATTCGCGCGAGACTTCAAGGTCGACTTGCCATCGGATGCAGTGGAGTTCAAGGGCGACTGGGCGCCGGTAGCCGATGTCGTCAGGTGGTTGAAGCCGAAGGACAGCTCGATCGACGCGGCAAGGGTGCGGCAGAGCTATTATACCAGCAGCGTCACAACCAACGGTGTGGCAACCGAAGTCGCGCTGCTCGGCTTTCATTTCGCCACCAAGCAGATCAAGAACTGGGTGTGGTCGGATTTCGAAGGCCAGTTGAATCCAGGTCGATGCGATGTCATCGGTTGCCACGACGGCTTTGGCGCCGTGATTTCCGACGTCAAACCGAAAGACCAGTCCTATCAGTTCTACGGTGAGTGCCAGAAGTCGGACGCGCTGACGGCCATGCTGCAAAATGCGGGCACCGATCCGATCTGGAGCAATTACTGCCTGAAGGGCTCGCAGGTGACCTTCGTTCAGGACGGCAAGCCGACCTTGCTCGGCAATTCCATCATCGAACCGCTCGCTGCGGACGTCCCTATCGCGAAATCGTCCTGTATCACCTGTCACGGTTATGCGTCGTTCAACAGCGCGGGTAGGGCCAACTTCCAAGCGCTCGGTTCAAACCCGGTCGGCGATGTCGATCCCGCGAATATGCAGGGTTTCCGAGGCTATGATTTCTTGTGGGCGCCTGCCATCAGGATGAAGCCATAGCGCGCGATACGGGCGAAGTGCGTTGGCGGAATAGCGCGGCTTATTCCGCTACGTCGATCGACCTTGGCGACGAGAGCAAACCGGGCGGCAATAGATGCGGGTCGTCCGCACGCCCGTCAAGAACACGCCGTCAAACGCTGGATCGCGCGCCAGTCGCCTCGATCACATAGCTGCCGGTCCATCATTGTGATCGGGTCGGGTCGATAGAGTCGTTATCCCGAGCATCCGCCGTCACGGCGTGAAACCGCTCCGCCGATCCGCGACAGGGATACCGTCTGAAAATGGCCAGTCCTGGCCGCGAGTGTCGTGTCCCCGACATATTGGACGGACCGCAGCCCACACCTCGGAGCGAGGACAGTCTAGTATGCGGACGAAGTGCCGTGCGATAATTTGCGCTCGATGATGCGCAAGTAACGAGGTGATCCGAGGCCTAAGTTCGGTTCGAACGGCTGAAACAGTCGTGAACGCGGATCGCCCGGACCAGCCCGCATGAGTTTGGGACGCAATGTTATGAACATGGCTGGAAAAACAGTGTTGATCACGGGCTCGACCGACGGCGTCGGCCGTTATGTCGCGGCCCGCCTCGCGGCCGATGGCGCCAACGTCCTGATCCACGGTCGCGACGCGGCGCGCGCGCAGGCGCTGATCGGCGAGATCAAGCGAAGCGGACACGAGGCGCCGATGTTCTATCAGGCCGACCTGTCGTCGCTTGCAAGCGCGCGCCGGCTTGCGGACGCCGTGACCGCCGACCACCAGCGGCTCGACGTGTTCGTCAGCAATGCCGGAATCGGCTCGCAGAACGACGGACCGGAACGGCAAACCAACGCGGACGGCCATGAGCTTCGATTCGCGGTGAACTACCTCTCCGGATTTTTGCTGGCTCGCCGTTTGCTGCCGCTGTTGAAGGCGGCCGCGCCCTCGCGCATTGTCAATGTCGCCTCGCTCGGCCAGCACCCGATCGATTTCGACGACGTGATGATCACGAAAAACTACAGCGGCAGCCGCGCCTATGCGCAGAGCAAGCTCTCACAGATCATGTCGACCATCGATCTCGCCGAGGAACTCAAGGGCACCGGCGTCACCGTCAATTCGCTGCATCCGGCGACCTACATGAATACCACGATGGTGCGCGCCGGCGGCATCACGCCGATCTCGACGGTGGAGCAGGGCGGGGCGGCGATCTTGCATCTCGTCAACGGCGACGACGTCGCGGGCAAGAGCGGGCTGTTCTTCAACGGCATGAACGAGGCGAAAGCCAACCCGCAGGCCTATGATAGCGCGGCCCGCAAACGCCTGCGCGCGCTGAGCCTCGAACTCACGGGCCTGCCAGCTTAAACTCGTCCGCCGGTCTCGCGCCAACCGCTGCGCCCGCGGTTACGGACGCCGGCTGCTGCGGCAATCCGTGAGCCGAGCGGTTGAGAAGACCGTCGCGATCGGAGCGGCGCGAAATGCGCTGAAGCGGAGACGGCAGTGGGACATGATCGCCTATGGTTAGCAGACAGTTGCGATCGTGTCTGGATGCAACTCGGAGAACCCCTGTTGGAGCTGCACACGCGGCCGGCCAACTTAACCTTTACGCCTCTTTAATGGCGGCGACGTAGGGTCTCCCAACGCGGTTCCCGGGCGAGCCGCGCGCCGTCCTGGATGGCCGGCACTTCGCGTACACGCTGGAGTCTTCCATGGATATCATGACGGGCGTTGGGCTCGTGACGGGCATCATTGTCATCGCGACCATGATGCTGCTCGGCGGCGATGTGGGCATGTTCGTCAGCGAGCACGCCGTCATCATCATTTTCGGCGGCTCGATCGCGGCGACGATGATCCGCTTTCCGCTTGCCGCGATGCTGCACGGCTTGCCGCTCGGCGCGAAATTCGCCTTCACGATGAGCCGGCTGTCCGCGCGCGACCTGGTCGATGAACTCGCCCGCATCGCCGAGATCGCCCGCAAGCAGGGCCCGGTCGGCCTGGAAAAGGTCGAGACCGACGAGCCGTTCCTCGCCAAGGGCATTCGCTATGTCGCCGACGGCTATGATCTCGAATTCATCCGCGACAACCTCGAGCGGGACCGTGACAATTTCCTGATGCATCTGGACGAGGGCAGCAAGATCTATCGCGCGATCGGCGACTGCGCGCCGGCGTTCGGCATGATCGGCACCCTGATCGGCATGGTGCAGATGTTTGCCAACATGACCGACCCTTCCAAGCTCGGCCCATTCATGGCGACCGCGTTGCTTGCCACGCTTTACGGCGCGCTGGTCGCCAACCTGTTCTGTCTTCCGATCGCCGACAAGCTGCATGGCAAGCTGCTCGACGAGGAGACCAACCGCACGCTGATCATCGACGGCATTCTGATGATCCGCGATTCCAAGAGCCCGGCATTGGTCCGGGAGATGCTGCTCGCCTATCTGCCGGAAAAACACCGCCACGAGGAGGGCGAGCCGGTACCGGCCTGACGGCAGGTCACGGCAATCCGGAGCTTAAGCGATGGCCAAGAAAAAGCGCGGCGATGCTCACGGCGGCGGGCACGGCTGGTTCGTGACGTTCGCCGACCTCATGGGCCTGATGATGAGCTTCTTCGTGATGCTCGTGGCCTTTTCCACGCAGGACCAGGCCAAGCTGAAGATCGTGGCCGGTTCGATGCGCGACGCTTTCGGCGTGCAGACCCAATCGCGCTTTTCCGGCATCATCGAATCCGACGGTATCCCGACGCGCCCGAAGCTGAAGAACACCGACCATATCAGCCCGGAGGAATCGTCCAATACGCCGAGCCCGGACGAGCAGGAGCGTAACCATATCAATGGCGCCAGGCTCAAGATCGATCGCGAGTTCGCGCTGGCCTCCGCCTCGCTGCGGCAGGCGTTGCAGGACATGCCGGAACTGACGGAAATCTCCAAACACATCATGTTTGAGGAGACCAAGCAGGGCCTCAATCTGGAGATTGTCGACCAGGACGGCCGGTCGATGTTCGCCGACGGCTCGAAGGTTCCTTACGAACGCACGCGCAAGCTGATCGAGAAGCTGGCGATCCCGCTGAAGCAAACGCCGCTGCGCCTCCAGATTACCGGACACACGGCAGCGGGGTTCGTGCCGTCGCGGGGCGACTACGGGGCGTTCGATCTGTCCGCAGATCGCGCCAATGTCGTCCGCCAGATCCTGGAACACGAAGGATTGCCGGCGGCTCACATCTTCGCGGTCTCCGGCAAGGCCGACAGCCAGCCGCTGTTCCCCGACGATCCATCGCTGTCGTCGAACCGGCGCGTCACCATTACCCTGATGCGCGAGGATCCGGCGTTGCCGCCCGATCTGAAACCCTAGCGCCTTGCGCGACTATCCTACTACCGATATTCTCTGACGCTTTCCGGACAAAATTCGCTCTCTTTCTCGGATGAATTGACAGGCTTCGAAGAAGTGTCGATAGCCGTCGGGGTCCCACTCATCGAGCGTCCTTCCGCCTCATGGCCGTCACCGTCGCATCGAACGAAGCCCAGGACGGATCGGTCACCGCACGCTTCTGGGCGCTGACGCTTGGAAGCATTGGCGTCGTCTTCGGCGATATTGGAACCTCGCCGCTTTATGCGTTTCGCGAGGCCGTGGCGGGCGCAGCGCAGGGCCAGCCGGCCACGCGCGTCATGGTGCTTGGCGTGCTCTCGCTGATCCTGTGGGCGCTTCTGGTCGTCGTCACCGCCAAATATGTCTTGCTTCTGCTGCGCGCCGACAACAACGGCGAGGGCGGCACGCTGTCGCTGATGGCGCTGGGCCAGCGGGCGCTCGGCCGGCGAAGCCTGTTTCTGCTGGGGCTCGGCGTGGTCGGCGCGTCGATGTTCATCGGCGATTCCATGATCACGCCGGCGATCTCGGTGCTGTCGGCCGTCGAAGGTCTCAAGCTCGCAACGCCGGCGCTCGAGCACTATGTGGGGCCGGTGACCCTGTTCATCCTGGTCGTGCTGTTTTCGGTTCAGAGTAGCGGCACGGCGCGGGTTGCGTCCGCCTTCGGTCCGGTGATGGTCGTCTGGTTCTCCGCGCTTGCCGTGATGGGGATCGTTCACATCAGCGACGACCCCTCGGTGCTGGCCGCGATCAATCCCTGGTACGCCATCCATTTCCTGCTCTCGCACGGGACGGTCGGGCTGGTGACGTTGGGCGCGGTGTTTCTCGCGGTGACCGGCGGGGAGGCGCTCTACGCCGATCTGGGGCATTTCGGCCGCAAGCCGATCCAGGCCGGATGGCTCTACTTCGTGCTGCCCTCGCTTCTCATCAACTATTTCGGGCAAGGCGCGCTGGTGCTGTCCAATCCCGCCGCGATCGAAAACCCGTTCTATCGCATGGTTCCGGACCTCCTGCTGTTGCCGCTGGTGGGGCTGGCGACGGCTGCGACGGTGATTGCAAGCCAGGCCGTCATCACCGGAGCTTATTCGCTCGTCCGGCAGGCGGTCCAACTCGGCCTGCTGCCGCGTTTCGAGGTTCGCTACACGTCGGAGACGCATGCCGGACAAATCTATCTACCGCGCGTGAACAGGTTGCTGCTGATCGGCGTGATGCTGCTGGTCTTGATGTTCCATACCTCCAGCGGCCTCGCCTCGGCCTACGGCATCGCCGTTTCCACCACCATGGTCGCCGACGGCATCATGGGATTTGTGGTGATCTGGAAATTGTGGAACTGGCGCGCGGCCAGCGCTGCCGCGATCATTGTTCCGCTCGTGGTGGTCGATACGACCTTCTTCAGCGCCAATCTGTTGAAACTGCTTGAAGGCGCATGGGTGCCGCTGCTGTTCGGCGTTGCCATGGCGATCATGATCTGGACCTGGCGCCTCGGCTCGGTGATGCTGATCGACAAGACGCGGCGGACCGAAGTTCCGCTGGACGACCTGATCACGAGTCTGGAGAAGCGCCCGCCCCACATCGTCAAGGGCACCGCGATCTTTCTCACCAGCGATCCCGGCTTCGTGCCGACGGCGCTGCTGCATAATCTGAAGCACAACAAGGTGCTGCACGAGCACAATGTGATCTTGACGGTGGAGACCACGCAGACCCCGCGGGTCGATCCGGCCGAACGGGTGCGGATGGAAACGATCAGCAACAAGTTCGCCAAGGTCCGGTTGCGCTTCGGTTTCATGGAGTCGCCGAACGTGCCCAAGGCGCTGGCGATCGCGCGAAAGCTCGGCTGGCAATTCGACATCATGTCGACGTCGTTTTTCGTCTCCAGGCGTTCGCTCAAGCGGTCGTCGCATTCGGGAATGCCGCGATGGCAGAACCACCTCTTCATCGCGCTCAGCCGCTCGGCGAACGACGCGATCGATTATTTCCAGATTCCGACCGGGCGCGTGGTTGAAGTCGGGACCCAAGTTACGATCTAAGTCGGGATCTCAAGTCACAATCCAAAGTCGAGGTCCCGCAAGACATGATCCACCGAGCTATGCATTTCTGCATGGCGTCGACCTGAAATAACGCTATGCTATGCCTGAAGCGCAAGACTATAAGCCGCCCGCTTCGCTGCAGTGAAGCATTTTGAGGCCCGCTTCCCATGAATACCGATGTAGTAGCTCCCGCCCCGGAAACGACGGCGGCCAATGCGCATGGCGATGCCCATACGACCGCTGGCTTTGGCGCGCTGACGCTGGGCAGCATTGGCGTCGTCTATGGCGACATCGGCACTAGCCCCCTCTACGCCTTTCGCGAAGCGGTGGTCGCTGCCTCTAGCGGAGGGGAGCCAACCTCCCAGGCCGTGCTCGGGGTCATCTCGCTGATCCTCTGGGCACTGATCATCGTGGTGACCCTGAAATACGTCGTGGTCCTGCTCCGCGCCGACAACCACGGCGAGGGCGGCACATTGGCGTTGATGGCGCTGGCGCAACGCGGGGTCACGCGCGGCGCCGGCGTGATCGTCCTCCTGGGCATCATCAGCGGGGCGCTGTTTTACGGCGATGCCGTGATCACGCCGGCGCTGTCGGTACTTTCGGCGATCGAAGGCATCAAGCTCGTCACGGCCGCGTTCGAACCCTATGTCGTGCCGCTGACCGTCGTCATCCTGTTCCTGCTGTTTGCGGTGCAGTCGCGCGGCACGGCCCGCGTGGCCGCGTTTTTCGGGCCGGTGATGCTGGCGTGGTTCCTCATCATCGGATTGGCGGCGTTTCCCCCGATCTTCCGGCACCCGGAAGTGCTTTTCGCGATCAATCCGCTCTACGCCGTCGCTTTCATGATCCATCACGGCATCATCGGCTTCATCACGCTTGGCGCGGTGTTTCTTGCCGTCACCGGCGCCGAGGCGCTTTACGCCGATCTCGGCCATTTCGGAAAACGGCCGATCCAGACCGCCTGGCTGTTCATTGTGCTGCCGTCGTTGGCGGTGAACTATCTAGGCCAAGGCGCGCTGGTCATCGCCGATGCCAAGGCGGTCGAAAACCCGTTCTTCCTGATGTTCCCGGATTGGGCCTTGCTGCCGATGGTCGCGCTTGCGACCGGCGCGACCGTGATCGCAAGCCAGGCGGTCATCACGGGAGCTTATTCGCTGACGCGCCAGGCCATTCAGCTTGGCTTGCTGCCGCGCTTCGAAATTCGCCATACGTCGGAAGCGCATTCCGGCCAGATCTACATTCCGCGCATCAACAAGCTGCTTTTGATCGCGGTGGTGCTGCTGGTGCTGATGTTCCGCTCTTCAAGCGCGCTGGCGTCGGCCTATGGCATTTCCGTCACCGGAACCATGGTGGTCACGGCGATGATGGGGTTTGTGGTGATCTGGAAGGTCTGGAAATGGTCGCCGTTCGCGGCCGCCGCGCTGATCGTGCCGTTCCTGCTGCTCGATCTCACCTTCCTCTCGGCGAACCTGCTGAAGGTGCTGGAGGGCGGCTGGGTGCCGCTCGCGCTGGGCGGCTTCGTGATGCTGTTGATGTATACGTGGCGGCGCGGCAGTCGGCTGTTGTTCGAGAAGTCGCGCAAGCTGGAATTTCCGCTCGCCGATCTCGTGACGATGCTGGAGAAGCGGCCGCCACAGCGGGTGTCCGGCACCGCGGTGTTCCTGACCAGCGATCCCGCCAGCGCACCGACGGCGCTGATGCACAGCCTCAAGCACTACAAGGTGCTGCATGAGAAGAACGTCATCCTCACCATCGAATCCGCCCCGACGCCGCGCATCGATCCGTCGGAGCGGGTGAGGTTCGAGCCGATCAGCCCGACCTTTTCCAAGGTGACGCTGCGCTTCGGCTTCATGGAATCGCCCAACGTGCCGAAGGCGCTGGCGATTGCGCGCAAGCTCGGCTGGCAGTTCGACATCATGTCGACGTCGTTCTTCCTGTCGCGCCGCGCGCTCAAGCCTGCAGCCCATTCCGGCATGCCGCGCTGGCAGGATCACCTCTTCATCTCGCTGAGCCGCACCGCCAACGACGCCACCGACTATTTCCAGATTCCGAGCGGGCGGGTCGTCGAGGTCGGGACCCAAGTCACGGTTTAAGTCACAGTTTAAGTCACGGTTTAGGTCACTCTCCGGGTTCGATTATTGATCTAACCACCTCGCAGCGCTTGATTTTCCGAGCGTCCGGGGCGAGGTTGGCGCCGCTGGACGGGGCTGGCGCTGCCGGGATCGCCTGTCAGAATGGGATCGTTGGGAGGACTAGCGTGGCGGACCACAGGGTGCACGACTTAATGCCGGACGAGGTCTCGAAGGGAATGGCGGAAGGGCGCTATCTTCTCGTCGACGTCCGTGAGCCCAACGAGGTCGCAGCCGAAGCCTATCCGGGGGGCGTCGTCGTTCCGCTGTCGACCTTCGACCCGAAGGCCATTCCGGACCCCGAGGGCAAGCAGGTCGTGTTCGCGTGCCGCTCCGGCAAGCGCTCGGTGACGGCCTCGCTCGCCGCCCAGGGCGTGGGGCTGCCCTACGACAAGCATTTGGCGGGAGGCATGCTCGGCTGGAAGGCCGCAGGCCTGCCAACCAAGACCGGCGGCTGACGTCCTGCCATGACGTCCATGAACAAGGTCTTCGCGGATCTGCCCGTCACGATCTTCGAGGCCATGTCGCAGCTCGCGCGCGACAACAACGCCATCAATCTCGGCCAGGGTTTCCCCGACGATCCCGGTCCGGAGGACATCCGCCGCGCCGCGGCGGATGCCGTCATGAACGGCTACAACCAATACCCGTCGATGATGGGGCTTCCGGAGCTTCGCCAGGCGATATCGGCCCATTATGGGCACTGGCACGGGCTCAAGCTCGATCCGATGACCGAGGTGATGGTGACCTCAGGCGGCACGGAGGCGCTGACGTCGGCGATCCTGGCCGTGGTCGAGCCCGGCGACGAGGTCATTGTCTTCCAGCCGGTCTATGATTCCTATCTGCCGATCATCCGCCAGGCCGGCGGCATTCCGCGCCTGTTGCGGCTCGAGCCGCCGCATTGGCGGCTCTCGGAGGAGATGCTGCGCGGCGCATTCAACCGCAAGACCAAGGCGGTGCTGTTCAACAATCCGCTCAATCCGGCCGCGGTGGTCTATCCGCGCGAGGATCTGGAACTGCTCGCGCGTTTCTGCCAGGAGTTCGATTCGATCGCGATCTGCGACGAGGTCTGGGAGCACGTTGTCTTCGATGGCCGCGCACATATTCCGCTCATCGCCATTCCCGGCATGCGCGAGCGCACCATCAAGGTCGGCTCCGCCGGCAAGATCTTTTCACTGACGGGATGGAAGGTCGGATTCGTCTGCGCCGCGCCGCCGCTGTTGCGGGTGGTTGCGAAGGTGCACCAATTTCTCACCTTCACCACGGCGCCCAATCTTCAGGCCGCCGTCGCCTATGGGCTCGCAAAGCCGGACGACTTTTTTTTCGGCATGCGCAAGCAGCTCGCCAAGAGCCGTGACCGCTTGACGAAAGGGCTGGAGAGCATCGGCTTCCCGGTCCTGCCCTCGCAGGGCACATACTTCCTCACCGTCGACCTGTCGCCGCTCGGCCTCAACGAGACCGACGAGGCATTTTGCCGGCGCATCGTGACCGACTACAAGGTCGCCGCCATTCCGGTGTCGGCCTTCTACGAGCAGGACGCCGTGACCTCGGTGGTCCGGTTTTGTTTCGCGAAAAAGGATGCAACACTCGACACCGCGCTGGAACGTCTCGCCGACGCGGTGCATCGGAGGTAAGCGTAAGAGGGCAACATGAAACGCCGTTCAAGCCGTCCTCTCACGCATCTCAGGATCTTGCATCTCAAGATATTGCATCTCGGGATCTTGCATCTTGGGATCTCGCATCTTGCGACCGTGACGGCCGCCTTGCTGGTGCTGTTTTCGCTGCCGGCTAAAGCGGACGAGCGCATCGTCAATTTCTACAACTGGTCGAACTACATGGCGCCGGACGTCCTGGAGAATTTCACCAAGGAGACCGGCATCAAGGTCGTCTACGACACGTTCGATGCCAATGAGACGCTGGAAACGCGGCTGCTCGCCGGAAAGTCCGGCTACGACGTCGTCGTTCCCACCGCCTATTTCCTGCAGCGCCAGATCACGGCGCACGTGTTTCAGAAGCTCGACAAGTCGAAGCTGCCGAACCTCGCCAATGCCTGGCCGGTGGTGCTGCAGCGGCTCTCGACCTACGATCCCGGCAATCTCTACGCCGCCAACTACATGTGGGGCACGACCGGCATCGGCTACAACGTCAAGACGGTGCAGAAAATTCTCGGGCCCGACGCCAAGATCGACAGTTGGGATATCGTCTTCAAGCCGGAGAATCTCGCCAAGTTCAGGGATTGCGGCGTCCACATCCTGGATTCCGCCGACGACATTTTCCCGGCGGCGCTAAGCTATCTCGGGCTCGATCCCAATTCGACCGAGCAGGCGGACCTGGAGAAGGCTGCCGATCTCGTCGGCAAGATCACGCCTTCAGTCCGCAAGTTTCATTCATCGGAATATCTGAGCGCATTGGCCACCGGCGAGATTTGCCTGGTCGTGGGCTGGTCGGGCGACATCATGCAGGCGCGCAGCCGCGCCGCGGAGGCCAAGGGGGATGCGAAGGGGGATGTCGAGATCGGTTACAGCATTCCCAAGGAGGGCGCGCAGATGTTCTTCGACAATCTCGCGATCCCGGCCGATGCCAAGAATGTTACGGAAGCCTACGAGCTGATCAACTATCTCTACCGGCCCGACGTCGCCGCCAAGAACTCGGATTTTTTGTCCTATGCCAACGGCAATCTGGCGAGCCAGAAGCTGATCGATCCAAAAATTCTGGGCGACAAGAACATCTATCCGGACGAGGCGACGCTTTCGAAGTTGTTCGTCATCACCGCGCGAGATCCGGCGACACAACGCATCATCAACCGGCTCTGGACCAAGGTGAAGACGGGGCGGTGACGCAGTCATTCCGGGATGGTGCGTAAGCACCAGACCTCAGATGTGCAATTGCACATCTGGGAAACTCGAGATTCCGGGTTCGATGCGTTGCATCGCCCCGGAATGACTTCCTGAATCGCTACCGCCAGCGGCGGTGCAGCCACAGCCACTGATCCGGATATTCGCGGATCCAGCCTTCGACCACCGAGGTGACCGCCTGCGTGGTGCCCTGAACGTCGATCTTCCCGTGCTCGTCCCGCACCGGCTTGACTTCCTCGGTCAGTTCGGCGCGAAACTGGTGGCCGGGCAGGCGGATGATGCGCACGCCATGGATCGGGCATTCGACCTGACGGAGCAGCCTCGCCAGCATCGGATTGGCCCTGGTCTTGCGGCCGAAGAAGGTGACCTCGACGCCGCCGGTCAGATACTGGTCGACCAGCATCGCGACATGCTGGCCTTTCTGCAGAGCCTCGGCGAGCCTGAGCGGCGCATCGCGCCCGGCCGGAATCAGCGTGCCCATCTTCACCTGCCGCATCTCCTGGATGATGCGGTCGGCGGACGCGATGTTCGGCCGGCGATACAGGATCGCGGTGTCGAGCCCGTGCGCGACGGCGGCCAGCGCCGGCATTTCCCAGTTCGCGAGATGGCTTGCGAAGATCAACGCCGGCTTGCCGTCCAATCGGAGCTGGTGAAACAGCTCATGCGTGCGCCGGGACAGTTGAGTGCGGCCTTCGTTCGGGCGCGCTTCGTCGAAGTCCCAGATGTGATCGATATGAGCGAATTCGGCGCCGACCCGGCCGAGATTGTCCCAGACGCCGGCGAGGATGGTCTCGATCTCCTCGGGCGTCTTTTCCGGGAAGGCGGCGGTCAGGTTGGCGCGGCCGATCCGCTGCTCGCGCAGTTTTGGCCCGATCAGCCCGGCGACCCGGGCGAACAGGTTCGCGGTCTTGTCCGGATCGAAGTAGCGGGTGGTCCGCAAGAGGCCAACAGTCAGCGCGCCGACGGCGGCTTCGCCGAGCGGCTTGGTCGCGTGCCGAAGCCGCGCGTTGGTACGAGCCAGCAGAGGATGCATGTCAGTTGCTAGCCGGTTACACCGGCTCGCGCGTCAGGATCAGCGAGGCGTTCTGGCCGCCGAAGCCGAACGAATTCGACATCACCGCGGTGACGCGCGCGTCGCGCGCCTTGTTGCCGACGACGTCGAACTGAATCGCGGGATCCGGGATATCGTAATTGATCGTCGGCGGGATCCGCTGGTGTTCGAGCGTCAGCAGCGAGAACACGGCTTCAACCGCGCCCGCCGCCGAGATCGTATGGCCGACCATCGATTTGTTCGACGACACCGGAATCTGCTTGGCGCGTTCGCCGAACACGGCGGATATCGCCAGATATTCCATCTTGTCGTTCTCCGGCGTCGCCGTTCCGTGCGCATTGATATGGTCGATCTGCTCGACCGTCATGCCGGCATCCGCCAATGCCTTGCGGACGCAGCCGATGATCGGCTTGCCGTCGGGGCTCGAGCGGGTGCGGTGAAATGAATCGGTCAGCTCGCCGCAGCCGGCCAGCACGCCGAGGATCGGCGCGCCGCGGGCAGTCGCGGCCTCGTAACTTTCCAGCACCAGCGCGCCGGCGCCTTCCGCCATCACGAAACCGTCGCGGTTCTTCGAGAAAGGTTTTGATGCCCCCTGGGGCGGATTGTTCTGGGTGGACAAAGCGGACAACAGCGAAAACCGCACCAATCCTTCCGGATTGACGGAGCCTTCGGTGCCCACGCACAAGGCGGCGTCGGTTTCGCCGCGGCGGATGGTTTCGACGCCGAGCTGGATCGCGGTTGCGCCGGATGCGCAGGCGGTGGACAGCGAGATCGGCGATCCCTTGGTGCCGAACTTCTCGGCGAGAAAATCGGCGACCGAGCCGAACTGGAACCGACGGTGATAGGAGGTGAACTTTCCGCCGCCGGAGATCCTCAGCAGGTCGTCATAGGTGACGTCGGTGGTGCCGACTGCGCGACCGAGTTCGCCGCGCTGCGGCCACTCGACCTCCACGGGCGCGACTGCCAGAAACAGCGGCCCTGGAAAATCGCCATTGTCTCCAATAGCGGCCTGGGTGACCGCCTCTTCGGCGGCAAGGCTGGCGAGCCGTTCGGAAAGTCCCGTCGATGTGAAGGGGTCGACATCAAGAAAATCGACCGTTCCGGCCATCGTTGTCCTCAGGCCTTCGGTCGGAAAACGAGTCAACGTCCGGATGCCGGATTCGCCCGCGGTCAGCTTCGCCCAATTATCGGTCTTGCCTGCGCCGAGGGAAGTGACGACGCCCATGCCAGTGACAACGACGACCGGTCGTCCGAATTTATCGCGCGCTGCAGTCATGTTGTCCCCGCCCGTCTAGCTAGAGCATGATCCGGAAAATCATCGCGCTCCAACGCCGCGTTACTTGATCGCCTCGACCAGGGCCATGCCTTCACCCCGCCAGTGCCCGGTCCCGACCACCACAATCTGGGTCGGCGGGACAGACATTTCAATCTCCACGCCCGAGGAATCGCCGGGCGGAAACAACGTGCCGCGCGACAGCGACAGCGCCGCAAGGCCTAGTCCCAACGGAAACTGGGTCTCCATGGTGTGGCCGAACCGTGTGCCGGTCGCACGCACCGCGAAATCCGGATGCTCGGCAAGGAAGGTGCGCTCTTCCGAGGTCACGGGCTCTGCGCCGGTTGCGCCGGTGATGATGGCTCCGCCGCCCTCGAGCTTGCCGAGCTTCGACCAGAGCTTTTCCAGCGTCGTGGTAACATCGCCCGCGTGCTTGCGCTGGCTGTGGTCGGCGACCACGCTGGTCAGGCGTGCGAAGGGTTTTGCCCCGCGCGCGGTGGCGTGCGCCTTGGACTCGATGACGAGAAAGGCTCCGGCCGAGCCGAGCGCGAAGCCGGAATGCTCCTGGCGCGCCCAGACCGGCACATATTTGCTCCTGAGGTTGTAATCGCCGAACTCATAGAGAACCAGGAGATCCTTGCGCTCGCCATTATGCGAACCCCCGACCAGCGCAATGTCGCTTTGGCCGGCGGCAATGCGCGCGAGCGCAATTCGGGTAGCGTCGACGCCGGCGACTTCCTCGCCCATGAAGGTGCGCGACGTCCCGCAGACCCCGTGCACGATCGCGATATTGCCGGCCAACAGATTGGAGAGCTGCGCCAGGAACAGCGTGGGGCGCAAGTCGCTCATCAGCCGTTCGTTGAGGAAGCCCGGGGCGGAATTGCCTCTCGCCTGCGCGTTGAGAATGTTCGTATCGACCGACAAGTCGCGCTCGCCGCCGCCGGCGGCGATGACCATGTCCATCCGGCCCAGGATGTCCTTGTCACCCTTGACGCCCGCGGAATCGAGCGCGAGGCCGGCGGCATAGGTGCCGATCCGCTGCCAGGCTTCCATCTGGCGCTGATCGCCCTTCTTCGGGATCTGCGTATCGAAATTGACGGGGGCCCAGGGGTGAACGACATAGGGCGCCAACGCTTTCTCATCGACGTTGACGCGTCCCTGGTTGAGAGCTTCCCAGTTTGTGTCCAGTCCTTCGCCCAGCGAGGTGGCAAGACCAATGCCGGTGATCCAGACTTCCGCCGGTCCCGAAACTGACGCGTCCGTCATGGCAGCAGCGCCTGTTTCGGAAAGCCGATGCGTTTGGCCACCGCATCCATGTGTCCGCGCAGATCGGGGTTGGGGAAGGGAACGTGGGTCAACATGATGGTCGAGTTGCACCTCAGTTTGCCGGCGACCTTGATCTTGGCGTCGGTGATCGCATAGCCCGAGCCTTCGTGAACGAGGTTGGCCTCGACAGTCAGCACTTCGCCGGGGGTGACAAAGCCGCGCATCTTGGCTTCCTTGACCGCGGCCAGAAACGGCATTCGTTCGAAGTTCATCAGCGCGAGCAGCAGCCAGCCGGAGGCTTGCGCCATCGCTTCAATCAGCAAGACGCCGGGCATGATCGGATAGCCAGGGAAATGCCCCTCGAAGATGGTGCTCTCCTTGGGAACCTGCGCCTCGACCGAAATGGTCTTTTCTTCCATATTCAGGTCGAGAATGCGGTCGATAAGCTGGAAATATTCGATTCTCATGACGCGCTATGAAGCGCCCGCGCCTTTGGCGGCGACCAGTTCATCGATACGGGCGCAGAGATTTTTCAGGACAAAATATTGCTCGGTAGTGGCCTTGCCGTCATTGACTTCCTGCGTCCACTTTTCCAGCGGCAGCTTGATGCCGAACGCCTTGTCGATGGCGAACGCGATGTCCAGAAAATCGAGACTGTCGATCCCCAAATCGTCGATGGCGTGGCTATCCGGCGTGATCGTGTCGCGCGGGATGTCGCAGGTTTCAGCGATGATCGTGGCGACCTGATCGAATGTGGAAGACATCACTAAGCCTTTGATATATTGGAGATAAATTCCAAAACGGCGCGGCGGGCGGGCGCTGCGCCCCGGACCACCCGTTTCCTGCCGCCCGGGAGTCGAATGCCCGTATAACGGAGCGCCGCACTTAGTTCAATGGAGGCGGGGAGGGCGAACCAGAGCCAATTTGAGGCAAGCCGTTCGGCCCGATCTGGGCGGAAATCTTAAGGGGCGGAAATGCGCACGCAGTCGCGCCGGCCCATCAGCACGCAGTCCTGGGTCTTGCGCAGGTCGGCGATACTCATGACAAGCCAGATGCCGATCGCCATCAACGCGATGGTAAACGCAAACCCCGCGATATTGCCCAGCATGCGCTGGCGGAAATCGTCCGGCTCTTGCCGCGGCCGTTCATAACGCGACAGGTCGAGCGGTTCGAGGGCTGCATCCTTTTCCTGGCGTCGGAGCTGCGCGGCCACATTTCCCCGCCAGCTCGGCAAGCGAACCGAATTGCGCGGACGAAACTGCAGCACGCGATGCTCTTCCTCCGTTGCGATGGGCCGCTGATTTTTCACTTTCCGGCTCCGGAAGTCCTTTACCGCCATGTCTAGCACGTGCACCGCGCCTTCTTACAGAAAATGTTGTCATGGCAGGGAGGCGGCAATCTCATGTCGCGCCAGCGTTCGCAAGCCGCACCGGCTTTGGCAAGCCGCGCAAGCCTTCGCAAGCCACGCTAGCCTTCGCAAGCCGCGCTAGCCTTCGCAAGCCGCGCTAACCTTCGCAAGGCCGCGCTAGCCTTCGAACGTCTCATGGAACCTCCCGTAATCGATCCTGACACGTCCGTCTTGCGAGGTGCTCAGCACGTCCGCATAGCGATGACCGAAACGAATCTCGGGATGCGCGTAGGATTTTCGCGCGTGGACGGTTTGCGCTGCAACAACATCATACCCGGAAACCACCACGACGAGCGAAACGTCCGCGGCGTCGAAATCCTCCGCACTCAGTCCGTAGAGCGGGCTCTCCTCGTCCAGCACGTGGAAGAGCGTCCAGCTCAGGGCGAGCGCGGGGCTCTCGTTCCGCAGCAGCGGCAGTTCGTAGAACCTCCGGATCGGGTGACCTTCAGCGGTCACGACAGTCTTGAACATCCACAGCCTGGCGCTGGCATTGCCGATGATGTTTTGCCGCTCGTTGGCGAAGCGAACCATCAGGGTCGGCACACCCTCATGGTTCGAGATGACCGGATTGTTGGCGAACAGCAGCCGGGCGTTGGGACGCGAGAACCGGGCGAAGACCAAGCCCGTCATCAGCGACATCGAAAAGATGCCGGTGAAGAGCTCCACCGTTGCGATGAAATGGCCGTAATGGGTCTGCGGATGCATGTCGCCGTAGCCGGCGGTCGAGAGCGTCTCGATGCTGAAATAGAGATAGTCGATATAGGCACCGCCTGGCACGTTGGAGATCGGCTGATCGCCGATCCAGTAGAACACCGCGAAGACCGCGTTGAAGACGAGAAACACCAGCGCGGCGCCGGCGATGAAGGCCGGCCAGGACGCCGTCATGCAGCGATGGCTGATGTCGGCCCAGAAACTGAGACGGAGGCCCTCGGTCACGATTTCACGGCCGCCAAGCCGGACCACCCGTACCCTTGACGTCCATTCGCTTTGGCCTCCCATCATCTTCCCGATCCGTTCGGCGCAAAGGGCATTTGAAGGCCCGCGCCGCCATGTCATAATTGCACGATTTCAAGGACTTATCTGGCAGTCAACGATAGGAGTTTCAAGTTATGGCCAATACGCGCGAGCCGACGCTGCATCCGGTCCCGATCCTTTCGCTGCGTCCGACGCAGGTGACCGTGGGAATGCGCGAGGTCAAGGAAAAGCGCAAGCGCTGGCGGGAGCATAAATCGAAGAAGAAGCAGGAAGAGCTGCTAGGCAAGCACATGATCCCCGTGGTGCACGGACCGGACGAGCACTACTACGTCGTCGACCATCACCATCTGGCGCGCGCACTGCACGATGAGGGCATCAAGGACGTTCTTGTGACCGTGATCGGCGACCTCACCATGGTCGGACGCGACGCGTTCTGGGGCGTGATGGACAACAAGCGATGGGTCTATCCTTACGATGCCAAGGGCGAGCGCCTGCATTTCAAGGATCTGCCGAAATCGGTCACCGGGCTGAAGGATGATCCTTTCCGCAGCCTCGCCGGCGAATTGCGACGCGCCGGCGGCTTCGCCAAGGATACCACGCCGTTCAGCGAATTCCTGTGGGCGGATTTCCTGCGCCGCCACGTGTCGCGCAAGACCGTGGACGAACATTTTTCCAACGCGATGGAGAAAGCTCTGGAGCTGGCCAAGAGCAATGATGCCATCTATCTGCCGGGCTGGTGCGGCCCGGCGTCGGACGACTAGAGCGCGATGAGTTCAGGATGAGTCGTCATCGCGCGTTCTAGCTTGTTGTTTGAGCATGATCTCCGCAAACGCGTTCTGCGTTTGTTAGCTAAGGGAAAACCGGTACCCACCCGTCGGGTCGTAGCCCCAGGATATGCTTTTGGGGCCTGCTCTTCCGGATCATGCTCTGGGTGGCGTCTCAGTTTGACACTATAGGCCCTTGACGGCGGTCGCGCCGTTCCGGTTCCTGTGGTAGCCTGGCGGAAAGCAGGGAGTGGACGCCATGACGGTCGAGAGTCCCAATGTCAAAGGCATCTGGACGACGCTTCAAGTCGACGAAGGTGGTGTGGAGACAGTCCTGGTCGTGGAAACCGATCTTGAACTGAATGCTGCCCATCCCGCTTTTGATGCTGCCAAGGTCGATGCCTTGATCGATGCCGCAACGAAAAGTTTTGCCGCGAGTGGCGGAACGGTCGATCGCATTCACTTGGTTCCAGTTCGGTGAGAACGACGCCCAAAGGGCCGGAAGGCAAGAGCGCCCCGCCGAGCTGATCGGCGCGTCTGCACGGAGATCATACCCTATTTCGGCAGGCGCCCCATCAGGTAGAACTCGTCGTTGGGACGCATGCCGGTGACATTGGCCATCCGGTTCGACAGTGCGAAGAAGGCCGATATCGCGGCGATATCCCAGATATCCTCGTCGCTAAAACCGTGGCTTGCCACCGCGGCGAAATCGGCCTCAGAAACCAGATGCGCTTCGAGGGCAACCTTCATTGCGAAGTCGAGCATGGCGCGCTGCCGCGCCGTGATATCCGCCTTGCGGTAATTGACGGCGATCTGGTCGGCGATCAGCGGATTCTTCGCCCGGATACGCAGGATCGCACCGTGCGCAATCACGCAATATTGGCACTGATTGGCGCTCGAAGTCGCCACCACGATCATCTCGCGCTCGGCTTTGGAGAGGCCGCCCTCCTTGTCCATCAGCGCGTCGTGATAGGCGAAGAAAGCGCGGAATTCGTCCGGCCGGTGCGCCAGCGTCAAAAACACGTTGGGAACGAAACCGGATTTTTCCTGCACCGCGAGCAGGCGGGTGCGGATATCCTCCGGCAGCGTGTCGATGGCGGGGACGGGAAAGCGCTTTGCGATCGGCTGGGTCATGGAGGAATTCCGGCTGAGCCATGTGAGGTGGCCTTCCCAGAAACCATAGTTCATGACGCGATCGACGCAAGGCGCCTAACGCCTCGCGGAAAGCTCAGATCCGGAGCGTTTTCGAGCGAAAGCCTGCCCCGCACTTGATGCGGGGTGGGTACCGGTTCGCGTGAAGAAAATGCGTCAGAACAGGAGGCCTTAGCGCAGCGGCTTCTTCAGAACCGAGAAGCGGTCGGGGTCGAAGCCCTGCGACGGCTGCAGCATCGGAGATTCCACGGCGAGGGGGCGCGGGGCCGGCCGGTCGTTTTGACCCGGATCGTTCGGAACGTCGCGTTGCGAGGTGGCGCCGCGCCAGCGTTCGAGAACCGCGCTGACGAAATGCATGTCATGGCCGGCGGCAACGGAGGGCACCGTGGAGATGGTGGCCTCGCTACGCGGCCGTTGATGCGGCGGCACTTCCTTGAAGCGCAGGCGCGTCGGGAGCGCGACGCCCTCGCCGAACGCCAGCACTTCGCGGGTGCCGAGCGAGGGGACAAAGGAGAGCAGGTTGGCGGCGGCATCCGATACCGCCGAGCGCAACAGCGCCTGGTCGCGATCGTTGGCAAGCCGCATCGAGAACAGCGTGTTGCATTGGGAGATGATGGTCGCGTCAAGTTCGGCCGGACGCTGGGTGACGAGCCCGAGATAGACGCCGTATTTGCGGCCTTCCTTGGCGATCCGCGAGATCGCCTTGCGCGTCGGCCCAAAGCCGACGTTGCGATCGGCCGCGGCATAGCGGTGCGCCTCCTCGCAGACGAACAAGAGCGGCGAGACGCCGTCGCTCCACAGCCCGAAATCGAACGCCATGCGGCACAACACCGACACCACGGAATCGACGACTTCGACCGGGAAGCCGGCGAGCTGCATGATGGTCATCGGCCTGCCGTTGGCCGGCAGGCGGAACAGGTGGCTGATGACCTCGGCCATGGTGTCGCCGCCGACATTGGCGTTGTCGAACATGAAGGTGTAGCGCGGATCGTTGCGCACGGTCTCAATGCGCGAAATCAGCTTGTGATAGATGATGCGCGACGAGCGGTTTTCCAGTTTGCCCATGCGCTCGTCGATCAGCGAGATCAGGTCGACCAGGCGATAGGGCACCGGCGTATCGACGGTATAGATCCCTTTGGGGTCGACGCGTTTCAGTCCGAGACGGTCGGTGTTCTGGTATTGGGTGTAGACGCCCTTCGCCATCGGAATCACTTCGGCGAGGATGTCGAGTTCCTCGGGAACGCCGGGCCGGCCGGCGAACAGCACGTCGACGATCTCTTCGAAATTGAACAGCCAGAACGGCAGTTTCAGATTGCGCGGATTGAGCACCAGGGAGCGATCGCCGAAGCAGCGGCCATATTCGTTGTGGACGTCCAGCAGGAAGATCCGCAAATTCGGCCGCGACTTGAGAATTTCGTTCAGGAGCAGCGACACGCCGGTCGATTTGCCGACGCCGGTCGAGCCGAGCACCGCGAAGTGCTTCGAGAGCATTTCCTCGACGTCGACATAGGCGGTCACCGAGCGATCCTGCTGCAGGGTGCCGATATCGATCTGGTCCGAACCGCTCGGAGCATAGACCGTCCGGAGCTCCTGGTTGCTGATCAGTTCGACGGTGTCGCCGATGGTCGGATAGTTGGTGACACCGCGTTGGAATTTCGCGCGATCGCCGCTGAGGATTTCGCCGAGCAGGTCGACGCCGGCGGTTGCGACATAATTGTCGGAGGTCGGCAGATCCTCGCAGGTTGCGTCGGTGATCATGGCGACGATGGTGGAGGAGTGGCAGCGGATGCTGACAAACCTGCCGACGGTTGCCCGTATCTCCGAGACCGGCGTTTGGCTTGTCGCGAGCAAGCCTACTCGGGCGAGGGATCCACGCACGGAAATCACACGTCCGAAGGATGTCACGGTGGTTGAACCTGGTATTTCGTGATTGGGCCGGATCGCCACTATGCCGGCCGTCCTTGGACAAAGGGTTAAGCCGGTGAAAGGCCCGGTCGGTCAAATCGTCGGCATTTCGGGCCGATGTCTTGGCGGGCTCGCGCGGCACCCTGGAGAATTCAGGAAAAGTCGAGGATTTACATTGGTGCGGCGCGGCGGCTGACCGCTTAATCCCGTGTTTACCTTCCGCAAAAGGAGACGGCGCGGCGTTGAAACTCTCGCCATCGCCTCGCGCGCAAATATATACGGCGGCGCGCTCACCCGGATCGATCTACCTCCCAATCCACATCCGCCTAAAACCGTGATACTCGCGGGGTGGGACCCAATGCGGCAGGCATGCATCGCGAGAAGCCCATGAAGGCTGACATGCAAGCGGATCGTTACGATGTCTTGATCATCGGCGGGGGGATCGCGGGCATGGCCACCGCGCTGGATTTGCTCGACGGCGGCAAGGACAACGGAAAGAACAGCAGCAAGAACACCGGCAAGAACACTGGCAAGTCGGTGCTGCTGCTCGACCGCGACGAGGAAAGCGCCTTCGGAGGTCTTGCGCGGGAGAGCTTTGGCGGGATGTTCTTCGTCGGCACGCCCGAGCAGCGCCGCCAGGGCATCCGCGATTGCTGCGATCTGGCCTTGCGCGACTGGCGGAGCTTTGCCGAATTCGGCCCCGAGGACCGCTGGCCCAAGGCGTGGGCAGAGGCTTATGTGCGGCGCTGCACGGCGGACGTCTACCAGTGGGTGCGCGGTTTTGGCGTGAGCTTTCTTCCCGTGGTCAACTGGGTCGAGCGCGGCGAATTCCGCCCCGGCAATTCGGTGCCGCGCTTCCACATCGCCTGGGGGACGGGCAAGGGACTGGCGGAAGCCCTGATCGCGGCCTTGCGTGGACATCGCAATGCGGGGCGATTGACCATCCGCTTCAACCAGCGGGTCGAGCGGCTGTCGATGGGCGCCGGAAAAGTCGATGGCGTCGAAGGCGTCGACGAGACAACCGGCGCGCCGTTCGAGGTCAGAGCTCACCAGGTGGTGGTGGCGGCCGGCGGCATCAATGGCGGCGATCTCACAAGGGTACGGGAGCACTGGCACCGCGACTGGGGGATGCCGCCCGCGGAATTGCTGAGCGGCTCGCACCGCTTCGCCGATGGCCGGCTGCATGATGCAACGGCAGCCGTCGGCGGCGTGCTGACGCATCTGGACAAGATGTGGAATTATGCGGCCGGGGTGCATCACCCGCGCCCGCGCAAGCCGCTGCACGGCCTTTCGCTGGTGCCGCCGCGCTCGGCGCTGTGGCTCAACTGGCGCGGGATGCGGATCGGGCCGCAACCGCTGGTCTCGGGCTTCGACACACGACGGCTCGTCACCGACATCTGCGCGCAGGAGCGGCAATATTCCTGGCAGTTGATGAACATCCGCATCGCGCTGAAGGAATTGGCGGTCTCCGGCGCCGAGCACAATCCGTCGATCCGCGAGAAGCGAAAAATCGGATTCCTGCGCGATATCCTGTTCGGCAACCGTTGGCTGGTGAAGGAGATGATCGATCATTGCCGGGATTTCGTTACAGCCAGAACGCTGCCCGAACTCGTCGACAAGATGAACGCGCTGCAGGGCGATCGGGCGGTTCAACTCGATGCGGTGGTGGGTGCCGTCAGTCAATATGACGACACCATCGCCCGCGGCGAAAGCCTGATGAACGATGAGCAGTTGCGCCGCATCGCAGCACTGCGAACCTATCGCGGCGACCGGATCAGACTATGCAAATTCCAGCCGATCAACGACGCAAAGGCATTGCCGCTGATCGCGGTTCGTGAATTCATCATCAGCCGCAAGAGCCTCGGCGGCATCATGACTGATCTGGAGAGCAGGGTGCTCGACGCGGCCGGACAGCCGATCGTGGGACTCTATGCGGTGGGAGAAGCGGCCGGCTTCGGCGGCGGCGGCGTGCACGGCCTGCGCGCTCTGGAAGGCACCTTCCTCGGCGGCTGCATTCTGTCGGGGCGGATCGCCGCGGCGTCGATCGACGGGCGGACGTCGTTCCTTGAGGGGGGTTAAGAGGGTGACATGAAGAGAACCGGAGCCTGGCTTGCGGTCTATGCGCTGGAGCAGATCGGCGCGCGCTTCACCTTCGGCATTCCCGGCGTGCACACGACCGAGCTCTACGACGCGCTGAACAACTCGAACCGCATTACCCAAGTCCTGGTCACCCATGAAGGCGGCGGCGCGTTCATGGCCGACGCGGTCGGCCGGCTGTCGGATTCGATCGGCGTGCTGACCGTGGTGCCGGCTGCCGGCCTGACCCACGCCGCAAGCGGGATCGGCGAAGCCTTTCTTGACGGCGTGCCGATGCTGGTGATCAGCGGTGGGCCACGCACCGATACCGCGCATCGGTATCAACTGCACCAGATGGACACCCACAAGTTCATGGGCGGATTGACCAAGGCGACCTTCCGCGTCACGCGTCACGACCAGGTCGTGCCAATGCTGTTCGAGGCTTACGCGATCGCGACCTCCGGCGAGCCCGGGCCGGTGTTCGTCGAATTGCCGGTCAACATTCTGCTGATGACGGAGGAGGCCGGTGAGCTGCCGCAATTTCAGTCGCCGCGGCCACAGCGCTTGGACGCGGCAACCGAGATGGCGCGCGCGATCGAGCTGTTGCGTGATGCCAAGCATCCCTGCATCTTCGCCGGCTGGGGCGCGCGCGACGCGCCTGATGAACTCATTCGTCTTGCCCAATTTCTGGATGCCCCCGTCGCGACGACCTTGCAGGGCTTGTCGGTTTTTCCCGGCAATCATCCGCTGCATGCCGGGTTCGGGTTCGGCGCGTCCGCGGTGCCGTCGGCGCAGGGCGCTTTCAGGGATTGCGACTGCATGATCGCGATCGGAACGCGGTTTTCCGAGATCGCGACCGGCAGCTACGGCACCAAGGTGCCGGAGAACCTGATTCATATCGACATCAATCCCGACGTATTCGGCGCCAATTTTCCGGCCAAGGTCAGCATCGCCGGCGATGCCGGCGCGGTGCTGAAACAACTGATGACGGAGCTCGAGGCGAAGCTGCCGCGGCGGTCCCTGCAGACCGCGTTGCGCGAGCAGATCAAGAAGGACAAGGCGGCCTATCGCGAAAGCTGGTACCGCAACGATGCCGAAGGTCTCGTCAACCCCGTGCGCTTCTTCGACGAATTGCGGCGCCAGATGCAAGATGACGGCATCGTCGCGATCGACGACGGCAATCACACCTTCCTGACCGCCGAGCTGATGCCGATCCACAGCCCCAAAAGCGTGATCCTGCCGACCGACTTCAACTGCATGGGATACGCGGTGCCGGCGGCGATCGGCGCCAAACTCGCATGTCCCGATCGTTCCGTGCAGGCGATCGTCGGCGACGGCGCCTTCATGATGACCTGCATGGAGATATTGACGGCGGCCAGCAACAATCTGGGCGTGATCTATTACGTCTTCAACGACGGCGAGCTGGCGCAGATCGGCCAGGCGCAGGCGATCCCCTATAACCGCAAGCCCTGCACGCAGATCGGAAAGCTCAACATCGAGGGCGTGGCGCTGGCAACCGGGGCTGCTTTTCTGCCGATGAACGACAATACCGCAATTGCCGGCGTGATCGGCAAGGCCAACGAGATTGCAGGCAGCGGCAGGCCCGTCATCGTCGCCGTCAAGATCGATTACTCCAAGCGCACGGCGTTTACGACAGGCGCGGTCAAGACCAATTTTGGCCGTTTCCCGCTGAACGAAAAATTGCGCTTCTTGACCCGCGCCGCTGTCCGCCACGTGACGGGATAGGTGTTTCGCTGGCTGGCAGCCGGTGGGTCGGATTGACAGTGCGAAGATTTGTGGCCTCCGCACGCGCCTGAGAATGCGAGGTAGGCATTTGCTGGATCTTGGCAGGCGCGGCGTCCGGGGGTCGTGAGGGTGGTATTCCATCAAAGATGGTGCGACAATTATGATAATCTCTGTAATTGTAACACTTCAGGCGTTGGGCTACACTTCGGTTTCGACGTCTGTGTGACCCAAGAACTGTGTGACCCAAGAACTGTGTGACCCAAAGAACTGTTCGCGCCTTTCGTCTTCGATATTGATGGATCAGCTCCGGGAATTTGACCGGCTCTAAATGTTATATTGGACCGATTGCGATGCAGCGTATTTTGGTGAAGGCTGCGCCGGGCCTTTCCGCGCCCCAATTGACCTTCGGTGCTTCGACCGTAGCTTTCACGGCCACGCCGCTGTTTTCGAGTATCGGTCCGCAGCCCGCGCTTGGCGCAGCCGCGGGCGACGTCTGGTACGTTCTCACTCCGCCGCCTGGATTGGCCGAGGAAAACGCCTGGGACGTCTGTCATTCCGTCGTACGACAAGGCCTCGGTATCGCCGGAGTTTCGGCGCCGACTTTCGCCGAACCGGACCTCGAGCAAAGATGGTTGACGGGAACGTCCGCCGAGGGCGGCCAATCGCTGGTGCAATCCTGCGAAAAGCAGGATCCGCAGAATCCCGCTTTCCCGCGCGACGACAATTATCCTTACTGGTTTCGCAATTCCGAACATTCCCAATTTGACGACGCCATCGCCGCGATCGGCGGGCCGGAGATCGCGTCCAAGGTTCGGATCGCGCATTTCGACACGGGGTACGATCCCGATCATCACACGCTGCCCAAGCACTTGCGGCGCGACCTCGGGCGCAATTTCGTCGATGACGATCATCCGAACGATGGGAGCGACCAGACCAGCGGGCTGTTCACCAATCTCGGTCACGGGACGGGCACGCTCAGCATTCTCGCCGGCACGGCAGAGCCCGGCGCTTCGCTGCTGGGCGGCGCGCCATTCGCGGAAATCGTGCCGGTTCGTGTCGCCAATCGCGTCGTCCTGTTCAGCAACAGTTCGATCGCGCATGCGTTCGACTATATCCACGCCTTGAACGTGCGGGGTGCCGACCGGGTCGACATCATCACCATGAGCATGGGCGGCCTCGCGTCGCAGGCCTGGGCTGATGCGGTCAATGCGCTTTACGAGCAGGGTGTCTTCATCGTCACCGCGGCCGGCAACAATTACGGCAACCTGCCGACCCACAACATTGTCTACCCCGCGCGTTTCGGCCGCGTGGTCGCGGCGTGCGGCGTCATGGAAGACGGCAAACCATATGCCGATCTCGGCATCCGCCTGATGGCCGGCAATTATGGGCCGCTCGGCAAGATGGGCACCGCGATCGCCGCGGCGACGCCGAACGTCCCGTGGGCGCGGCTCGGTTGCAGCGACATCATCGATCTCGATGGCGCGGGAACCTCGGCGGCGACGCCGCAGGTCGCTGCGGCCGCCGCCATCTGGCTGCAAAAGAACCGCGCGGCCTGCGATGCCTATCCGCAGGCCTGGATGCGGGTCGAGGCGATCCGGGACGCATTGTTCGAGAGCGCGAAACTCGGCGGCACGACGTCGAATTCCGATGACGTCAAGCTTCGGCTCGGACGCGGCCAGCTCCGCGCGAATGAAGCGCTCGGCAGAACGCCGGCGGCGGAAGGGGTGCTTCGGCGCACCGCTCAGGACTCGGTTTCATTCCCGATCGAGCAGATCTTGACCGGTCTCGGGATGCAGGCGGCGGCGCCAGGGCCGCGGCAGCGGATGCTCGAACTCGAGGTGCTGCAGCTTTCACAGAGCGCCACCATCGACAGCCTGGTGCCGGCCGACCCGGCCACCGCTCCGCCGTCCGATCTTCGCCGCCTTGCCGATGCCCTGATCGCGGACCCGCGGGCGTCAAAGGCGCTGCGCGCCGCGCTGACGAGCGAACCCCGCAAGGAGACGACCAGTCTTCCAAGCGCGCCGCCGCGCGGACTGAATGCCGTCGAGCAGCTCCATCTCAACAACGCGATCGCTCCGCGTGTGCCGGTTCCGGCCTCCCGTCCGTTGCGGGTCTATGCCTATGATCCGTCGCTCGGCGCCAAGCTTGATACGCTCGGCATCAACGAGGCGATCCTCGAGATTCGCTGGGAAGACAATCTGCAGCCGGGTCCGATCGGGGAATATATCGAGGTGGTCGACGTCGACCCCGCGAGCCAGTGCTGCTATGCGCCGGTTGACCTGAATCATCCGCATATTCTGACCCGATCGGGGCTCATGCCCTCGGAAGCCAGTCCGCAGTTCCATCAGCAGATGACCTATGCGGTGGCGATGAAGACGATCGAATATTTCGAAAAGGCGCTCGGCCGCGTGGCCCTGTGGGCGCCGCGCGAGATCAGAGAGCCTGGAAAGGAAATGAAGACAGAGTATGTGCAGCGGTTGCGAATCTATCCGCACGCGCTGCGTGCCAAGAATGCCTATTATAGTCCGGACCGCAAAGCGCTGCTGCTCGGCTATTTCAGCGCGACCGATTCGGCGGCTGAGGGACTAATGGAAGGCAGCGTCGTCTTCACGGCGGTTTCGCACGATGTCGTCGCCCATGAGACCACGCACGCCTTGCTGGACGGCATCCACCGCAGATTCCGCGAAGCGACCAATCCGGATGTCTTTGCCTTCCACGAGGCGTTCGCCGATATCATCGCGCTGTTTCAGCACTTCACGCTTCCCGAGGCGTTGAGCCACCAGATCGCGGCCACGCGCGGTAATCTCGAGCAGCAGAACCTGCTCGGACAGCTCGCGATCCAGTTTGGCGAGGCAACCGGCCGTTATGGCGCCCTGCGCGATTATATCGGCAAGGTCGAAGCGCCGAAGGACGGCAGCGCGAGCGACGGGAAATGGGTTCGGCGCTTGCCGAAGCAGACCGACTACGATAACGCGACGGAGCCCCACGACCGCGGCGCGGTGCTGGTCGCCGCAGTGTTTGATGCATTCCTGCAGATCTACAAGCGCAGGACAGTCGATCTCCTGCGGCTTGCCACAGGCGGCACCGGCATTCTGCCCGCGGGGGACATCTCGACCGACCTCGTCAACCGCTTGGCGCGGGAGGCCAGCAAGGTTGCCGGACAGATCCTCAACATTTGCATCCGCGCGCTCGATTACTGCCCGCCCGTCGATATCGTGTTCGGCGAATATCTGCGCGCGCTGGTGACGGCCGATTTCGACCTCGTGCCCAACGACCGGCTTGGATATCGCACGGCTTTCATCGAGTCGTTTCGTAACCGCGGCATTTACCCGCACGACGTCAAGCATTTGTCGCCCGGCAGCCTGTTCTGGGAAGCGCCGCCTCTGCCTCTGCGACCGGAAAAGGTGCGAGACATCCTCAAGAAGATGTCGACCGGTTGGGATTTGAACAGCAAGCGCAAGGACGCCTACGATCTGTCCAACGAGAATGCTGGCACGTTCTGGAAGTGGCTGATGAATCCCGACGAGGTGCGGGACGATGAGCTGGCGGCGCTCGGCCTGGTCCGAATTTCCGACCCGAAGCCGTACAAGATCGGCGATCAGGAGGGCGAGCTCCGCAGGATCGAAGTCCATTCGGTGCGTCCGGTCCGGCGGGTCGGGCCTGAGGGCAACATCCGCGCCGACCTTGTCGTCGAGATTACGCAGAGCTTCAGGCCAACGAAGGTTCCTGGGGCGCGATTCCGCGGCGGCTGCACCCTGTTGATCGATCTGGCGACGGCGGAAGTGCGTTACATGGTGCGCAAGAAGGTCAATAGCGGCGATCGCCTCGCCGATCAGATGCAGTTCGCCCTTGATGCCAGCGACGGCCTGCACGTCAATTATTTTGACGATCCGTCCGCCGTTCGCGAGCCGTTTGCGCTGATGCATCACGTGCACGGATAGGAGACGTCCATTGGCACGCCCGTCGAAGAAGAAACGCGCGGTCAAGAAGTCGGCAACACCGCGGACGCCGGGCAAGCCGGCCGCGCGGCAAAACGCGCCCGAAGCGGCGATCACGGCAGCAGGCTACCGGGCCAAGATCAGGATGTATCGCCAGGGGCTTGGCGACTGCTTTTTGATTTCGTTGCCGCGCACGGACCGGAGCGACCGGCCATTCTACGTCATGATCGATTGCGGCGTGGTTCTGGGCACTTCCGATCCCGAGACGATCATGACGCAGGTGATCGAGGACATCGTCAAGGCGACCGGTGGCGCGATCGATCTCCTGGTCGCGACGCACGAGCACTGGGATCATCTTTCCGGCTTCGTGCAGGCCAAGGAGTCGTTCGACAAACTGAAGGTCGGCCAGGTCTGGCTCGCCTGGACGGAAGATCCCGATGACAAGCTGACCCAGAAATTGAAGGTGGAGAAGGGACTCGCGCTCGACTCGCTGCGCATGGGATTGAGCCATCTGCAATTGGGCGGGAATTCCGACGGCGCGGAGGAGCTCAACGGGATTCTTGAATTTTTCGGCGCCGCCAAGGGCACGACGACGGGGGATGCGCTGAAGAATGTCCGAACCAAGACCTCCAAACCGCGCTACTGCCTGCCGACCGATGCGCCGGTCGTGCCTCCAGGCACGAGTGCGCGCTTTTATGTGCTGGGACCGCCTTACGACGAGAAGATGCTGCGGAAGATCAATCCGTCGGCGGGTGACAAGGAGACCTATGGCCTGGCGCTCGGGAATTTCCAGATGTTTCTGGACGGCGCCGGCACGGCTCTCGGGGAGGTGGATATCGACCGCCCGTTCGACCAGCAATACGAAATTCCGTTCACCTATGCGCAGTCAGCGCCCGAACTGGAATTCTTCCGCGAGAACTATTGGCAGGCCGACAACGCGGCTCCCGACAAATGGCGCCGGATCGACACCGATTGGCTGGATGGGGCGTCCAACTTGGCCCTTCAGCTTGACAGCTTGACCAACAACACCAGTCTCGTGCTCGCGATCGAACTGCCGGACGGCGACGTCCTGCTGTTCGCGGCCGACGCGCAGGTCGGCAATTGGCTGTCGTGGCAGGAGCGATCGTGGACGGTCGACGGCAAGGCCGTCACCGGGCCGGACCTGCTCAAACGGTCGATCTTCTACAAGGTCGGTCACCACGGCAGTCACAACGCGACGTTGCGGACGCAGGGCCTTGAGCAGATGGAGCGGCTGCGGGTGGCGATGATCCCGGTCGACCACGCGATGGCGGTCAAGAAGCGCTGGGGAAAAATGCCGCTCGACGACCTCGTCACGGCCCTTAAGCGGCGTGCCAAGGGCGTGGTCCTGCGCGTGGATGAGCCAAAGCCGCCGACGCACGAAAATGTGGTCGAGGAGAAACTGTATTTTGAAGTGACCTTTTGACGGTCATCGAATCCGACATTTCGAACAGCGTCGCAGGCGGTTGCCGGCGCCGTTCGGTATCAGCGACCATAATTTTCGTTGACGTGACCTGATCTCTTGTACGATAGTACAAATATGGTCCGCAAGCCGTCCAGCAGCAAATCTTCCAGCAACGGGCCTTCCAGCAACAGGCCTTCCAGCAACGAAGCGACGGCGCGCAAGCCGAATATGCGGGAGGCGATCCTCACCGCGGCGGAAGAGTTGTTCTCGCGGAACGGCTTCAACGCCGTGTCGGTTCGCGACATCGCGCAGGCCGCCGGCGCCAATCCCGGCAGTGTGACCTATCATTTCAAGACCAAGGACGGCCTGCTTCTGGAAATCTATCGCCGTCACTGCGGACCGATGAATCGCAGGCGGTCTGAGCTGCTTGCGGAGGGAAGGCGCGTGCGCGACCTGCAGGACAGGCTGGAGGCGATCGTCCGCGCCTATGTGCTTCCGGCCTTTTCGTCAGGCAGCGATCTTGCCGGCGGCGGGGCGCGGTTCACACGGTTGCGCGCGGTCATGTCGGCTGAAGGAAACGAGGTTGCGCGCCGGATCATCGCCCAGACGTTCGATGATACCAGTCACGCCTTCATCGACGCGATCCATGAGAGTCTGCCGCACATCCCGCGCAAGGACATCGTCTGGCGCAGTCACTTCCTGCTCGGCGCGCTTTACTACACGTTGGTCACGCCCGAGCGCGTCGCGCGCCTGTCGCGCGGCAGCGCCGACGGAGCCGACGCGGGACATGCGATCGAGCAATTGGTTTGCGCGACGGTTGCTTCGATGCAAGCACCCGCGCTCGATCAGCCGGAGACGTCGCGTCGACGAACTGCGGTCCAGGCCAAGACGTAAGCCTCGCCCGCGGATGGTGGCAACGATTGCCACGGACATCGCGGGTGCGGGTAACAAAGCGGTCCATCGAATGAGGCCGCAAATGACACCAGGGAGACTGTCATGAGCACATCGCCGTCACACGACACAATGTGGCCGACCCCGGTTGCGACCGCCGCCAGCGCGGAGCCTAGGCAGGTGATCCGTGCCGGACTTCTCGGAGGTCTGGTCGGAGGCGTCATCATCTGGATCTACGAAGCGATCGTCTGGGTCGGGGTGCAGCATCTGATGCCGATGGCCGGCATTCCGCGCAATGCGACGGGCTTGGTGTTCGGCAAGGACGTCCAGGAGCAACTGGGCGCGTTGGCTTACGTTGTCGGCACAGGAATCCACTTCTTCTTCGCGCTCGGCTGGGGCGTGCTGTTCGCCTTCGCCTGGCCGTACTTCCGCCGGCGCGGATATGAAGCAACGCTCGTGGCGTTGTTCTTCGCCGTCTTTCTCTGGATCGTGATGCATGTCGCGATCGCGGTCGCCTCGAACAATCATCCGGACTACCTCGATCCGTTCGTGATCATTGGCGGCTTCATGTCGCACTTCTTCTATGCCGTGCCGCTCGCATTGGTCGTCAAGCAAAGCCTCCAGTGACGCAAGCGATATGTCGGCAGGCACGTCCAGATAGCGAATTGCAATAATCAACGAACGGCAAGAGACGAATGAACAGGAGGGAGTGTCTGCATCTGCCGAGCGGTGTTGCCAAACGACGGTGAGATCGTCGATCTGATCCCGCTCTACGCGCCGGATCCTGCCGTGCAGCACAAGCTTCTGGTTGCAAATCCCGCAAGACTCTTCAGGTTCAACTGACAACCATGCTCAAGCCGACAATCCCCGGACCCGATCCGGATACAAAGACGCCGAAGTTCAAGCTGCCGCCGCTCGCGTGCGATGCGCACTGCCACATCTTCGGACCGGATGCGAAATATCCCTATGCCGCGGACCGGCCGTATACGCCTCCCGATGCGCCGCTGGAGGATTTCCGGGCGCTGCATGCCAAGCTCGGCGTCGGCCGCGCGGTGATCGTCAATGCCAGCGTCCACGGCACCGACAACCGGGTCGCGCTCGACGCCATCGCGGCGAGCGGAGGCGCTTACCGCGCCGTCGCCAACATCGACGACACGATTACGGAACGAGAGCTGCGAGCGCTTCACGAAGGAGGTTTCAAAGGTTGCCGGTTCAACTTCGTCCGGCATCTCGGCGGCGTTCCGGACAAGCGGGTGTTCGATCGGGTGATCCAGATGATCGCGCCGCTTGGCTGGCACGTCGATCTGCACTTCGACGCCGTCGATCTTCCGACATATGCGGAGATGCTGGCTGCGCTGCCGATCCGCTACACGATCGATCATATGGGACGGGTCAAGGCATCCGACGGCCTCGATCAGCTTTCGTTCCAGACGCTGATCGATCTGATGAGGCGCGACGACAAGTGCTGGGTCAAGGTCTGCGGTTGCGAGCGCGTATCGTCGGCCGGTCCGCCCTTCGTGGATGCCGTGCCGTTCGCCCGGCGCATCGTCGAGACGGCCCCCGACAGGGTCATCTGGGGCACCGACTGGCCGCATCCCAACGTGAAGGCGATGCCGAACGATGGCGACCTCGTCGATCTCGTTCCGTTGTTCGCGCCGGAGCTTGCGTTGCAGCAAAAGATATTGGTGAGCAATCCCGCGACGCTCTTCGAATTCGACAGCTAGGGCCAATCAATCAAGGCGGCGTGTCTTGCCGTGACGGGACCTGTGGACGGAGTAGATGACAACTCTCGCAATCGAAAAGCGAAGCACGAAGACGTGGTGGAGCGAGCTCTGGGTCCAGGTCCTGATCGCCATGGCTCTCGGCATTGCGCTCGGCATGATCAATCCCGATCTTGCGACCAAGATGCAGCCGTTCGGCGATGCCTTCATCAAGGCGATCCGCATGCTGATCGCGCCGATCATCTTCTGCACCGTCGTGCATGGCATCGCGCGCATGGCCGATATGGCCCGCGTCGGCCGTGTCGCGCTGAAATCGATCGTCTACTTCGAGATCGTCACGACGATCGCTCTCATTATCGCGCTGATCATGGTCAACCTGCTGGCGCCCGGCGCCGGGATGAATGTCGATCCATCGACCATCAACGCCAGCGCGGTTGAGCCCTATGTCAAGCAGACCGCGGCCGTCGGCGTCGTCCCGTTTCTGGTGAACATCATTCCGGGCACGTTCGTCGGCGCATTTGCGGAAGGGAATATCCTGCAGGTTCTTTTCATCTCCGTTGCCTGCGGCTTTGCCCTTGTCCAGTTGGGTGAACGAGCGGCCGGGCTCGTCGACATCATCGATGTCGGCGCGAAGATGATCTTCGCGGTTGTCGGGATCGTGATGTGGGCGGCGCCGATCGGAGCGTTCGGCGCGATTGCTTTTACCGTCGGAAAATTTGGCGTGGGCTCTCTCGCCTCACTGGGAAAGCTGATCGGAGAGTTCTATCTGACGTGCGTGATCTTCGTGATCGTGGCGCTTGGTCCCGTCGCGTGGCTCTGTGGTGTGAGCCTGATCAAGTTGATCGGCTACATCAGGGAAGAACTGCTGATCTGCATCGCCACAACATCGTCGGAAACCGTGCTGCCGCGCATCATCACCAAGCTCGAACGGCTTGGATGCGAACGGAGCGTCGTGGGATTGGTAATCCCGACCGGCTATTCATTCAATCTCGACGGGACCTGCCTCTATTTGGCGATGACGAGCGTGTTCCTGGCGCAGGCGACAAACACGCCGCTTGATCTCAGCCAGCAGATCGGACTTCTCCTGATCCTGCTGCTGACGTCCAAGGGCGCGGCGGGGATCGCCGGCGCCGCTTTCGTGGTACTTGCGGCAACACTTGGCGCCACCGGTGCCATCCCGGTCACCAGCGTCGCGCTCGTCCTCGGCATTCACCGATTGATGTCGCAGGCGCTGACGCCCACGAACCTGATCGGCAACACGGTGGCGACGATTGCGATTGCCAAATGGGAGAACGCGCTTGATGAACGCCGTCTGCAGGCGGTTCTGAACGGGCAGGTCTTGCCCTCGGCTCCGGAGTAGTATCGCATCTCAAATCCAGCAAAAAGGGGAGTCAACATCCCATGAAAACCGGACTTGTTATTTCAGCCCATCCCGGCGATTTCGTCTGGCGCGCGGGCGGTGCGATCGCGCTGCACGCCAAACGAGGCTATCGCGTCAAGATCGTGTGTCTGGCCTTCGGCGAGCGCGGCGAATCCCAGTTCGCCTGGAAAGAGCCGGGCATGACATTGGAAAAGGTCAAGGCCGGCCGCAAGGGCGAGGCGGAGCGGGCGGCGGCTGCGCTTGGCGCCGAGATCGAGTTTTTCGACGCCGGCGACTATCCGCTGCGGTTGACGCCTGTGCATCTCGACCGGCTGATCGACATCTACCGCGAGCTCAACCCGAGCTTCGTGCTGACGCATTCGCTCGAAGACCCCTATAATGTCGACCATCCGGCCGCGACCGCGTTTGCACAGGAAGCGCGCATCCTGGCGCAGGCGATGGGGCACAAGCCGCAGGCCAGCTACAGTTACAATGCCCCGCCGGTATTCCTGTTCGAGCCGCATCAGCCGGAGATGTGCAACTTCAAGCCGCAGGTGATCCTCAACATCGACGAGGTCTGGGACATCAAGCGCAAGACGTTCGAGATTCTGGCCGCGCAAAAGCACCTGTGGGCCTATTACGAGCGCGTCGCGCTGCAGCGGGGCATGCAGGGCGGGCGCAACTCGGGCAAGGCCATGACCTATGGCGAGGCCTATCAGCGGCTGTTTCCGATGGCGGTGGAGGAATTGATATGAAGACGGTCGTTGTCCGCAACATCAAGCGCGCCGATGCGGAACTGGTGAAACGGCTCGGCGCGCTCGGCGTCGCCACCGTGCACGAGGCCTATGGCCGCGGCGGCCTGATGAAGCCGTATCTGCGTCCGGTTTGGGCTGGCGGCGAGGCCTCGGGGACAGCGGTGACCGTGTTGGCGCATCCCGGCGACAACTGGATGATCCACGTCGCGGTCGAGCAGTGCCGGCCCGGCGACATCCTGGTGGTCGGCTGTTCCGCCGACAATACCGACGGCATGTTTGGCGATCTGCTCGCGACCTCGCTGATGGCGCGCGGCGTCGAGGGCCTCGTCATCGATGCTGGCGTGCGCGATGCGAAATCGCTGCGCGAAATGGGCTTTCCGGTGTGGTCGAAGGCGATTTCCGCCAAGGGCACGGTGAAGGCCTCGCTCGGCGCGGTCAACGTTCCCGTGGTTTGCGCCGGCATCAATGTCATCCCCGGCGATGCCGTGATCGCCGATGATGACGGGGTCGTCGTGGTCCGCCTCAAGGATGCCGCCGAGGTCGTTGCCAAGGGCGAGAAGCGCCACGCCGACGAGGAGGGCAAGCGCAAGCAGCTCGCGGCAGGCGAGCTCGGGCTCGACATGTACAACATGCGCGAGGCGCTGAAGAAGGCGGGCCTCGTCTATGTCGATGAGCCGGAGTCCGACTGAGATGGCGATGCGTTTGCGCACCTTGCTCGGTGACCATCCCTGTACGGCCGGGCTGAAGAGCGGGTCAATCACGTCTGACTTGGTCGCGTTCGACTTCGTCGACTATTCGCCGACTAACAAGGGTTTCAAGCCGATGGTCCGCGAGCTGGCCTTCGACGTCTCGGAGATGGCGATCGTCACCTATCTGATGGCGCAGAGTTTCGGCAAGCCGATGGTGCTATTGCCGGACGTGGTGGTGGCGCGGTTTCAGCACGCCTACGCGCTTTACAATGCGAAGCACGGCGCGATGAAACCCGCCGATCTCAACGGCAAGCGCGTCGGCATCCGTTCGTTCACCACGACGACCGGCGCCTGGCTGCGCGGCATCCTGGCCAACGACTATGGCGTCGATCTCGGCTCGATCGATTGGGTCACCTTCGAGGAGGCCCACGTCGCCGAATTCGTCGATACGACCAAGCGGGCGCCGGCGGGCAAGCAGATCATCCAGATGCTGCTCGATGGCGAGCTCGACGCGGTGCTGGGGGAGAAATCCGAGCATCCGGAGTTAAGACCGCTGTTCGCCGACGCGCCTGGGGAAGAAAACGCCTGGTTCGCCAGGCACGGCGTCGTGCCGATCAATCATATGGTCGTGGTCAGCCAAGAATTGTCCGAGTCGCATCCCGAGGCGGTGAGGGAAGTGCATCGGCTGCTTGGCGAGGCCAACAAGGCGTCCGCGTCGTCGCCGCGGTATAGCCGCGAGGAGATGCGCCGTTCACTGGAGCTGATCATATCCTACACCGCGCAGCAGGGCCTTATCCCGCACCCCTTCACATTCGATGAGCTGTTCGATGACGTGACACAGGCCTTGCTCTGATGGAGGCTTCGATGAATCCTGAGCCTATCTTTGATCTCGCGCATCTCGGCCACGTGGAGTTGTTGACGCCAAAGCCCGACGAGAGCCTGAAATTCTTTGTCGACGTGATGGGCATGACTGTCAGCGGCCAGAACGGAGATTCAGTTTACCTGCGCGGCTGGGACGATTACGAGCGCTATTCGCTGAAATTGACCGCGTCGAAAACCTCAGGCATGGAGCACATGGCGCTTAGGGCGCGCAGCCCGCAGGCGCTTGAGCGCCGGGTCGCGGCGCTGAAGGGTTCTGGCTTCGAGATCGGCTGGGTCGATGGCGACATGGGGCAGGGGCCGGCGTTTCGCTGCCGCGATCCCGACGGCCACATCGTCGAGCTCTATTACGAGACCGAATGGTATCAGGCGCCGCCGGAATTGAAGCCCGCACTGAAGAACCAGGCGCAGCGCTTTCCCGCGCGCGGCGTCAATGTCCGAAGGCTTGATCATCTCAACTGCCTCGCGGTCGACATCAAGGCCAACCGCATCTTCTTCGAGCAGTATCTGGGCTGCCGGTTGACCGAGCAGATCGTGCTCAATGACGGCACGGAAGCCGCGATGTGGATGACGATGTCGAACAAGAGCTATGACTTCGCCTACACGCGCGACCATTACGGCAAGATGGGCCGCTTCCACCACGTCACCTATGCCCTCGACAGTCGCGAAGAAATTCTGCGCGCCGCCGATATCTTCCTGGAGAACGGCGTCCATATCGAGACCGGCCCGCACAAGCACGCGATCCAGCAGACCTTCTTCCTTTATGTCTACGAGCCCGGCGGCAACCGCGTCGAAGTCGCCAATGCCGGCGCGCGCCTGATCCTGGCGCCGGACTGGAAGCCGATCGTGTGGACCGAGGAAGAGCGCAAGAAGGGCCAGGCCTGGGGCCTGAAGACGATCGAGTCCTTTCACACCCACGGCACGCCGCCGGTTGAATAGGTGACGTCGCAAAAGAGGCTATTTCGACAAGCGCAACGATGTCCGGCCAATCGATGACAAAGTATCTGCGAAAAGCATCGGGCGAGAGGCCTCCAAGGCTCGCGTTAAGCCTCGCGTTAAGGCTCGCGTTCCAAGGCTCGCGTTAAGCCTCGCGTTAAGGCTCGCGTTCGCGACTGCGTTATCGTGCCTCGGCGGGCTGAGCTTTCTGGGCGGTGCCTTGGCCGAGGAGCACACGCTGTTTGAAAGCCATCAGCTCACGCCGTCCGGAGAGTATACGCAAGGTATCGAAGGCCCTGCCGTCGACGCCTCCGGCTCGCTGTTCGTGGTCAACTTCGGGCGTCAGGGAACGATTGGAAAGTGGAGACCGGGAGCGTCTCGGTCTGAATTGTTCGCAACGCTGCCTCCCGGCAGCATCGGTAACGGCATCCGCTTCGATCGCGAGGGGCGCATGTTTATCGCGGATTACAAGAAGCACAACGTACTGGTGATTGAACCCGGCGACTCTGCCGCGAAAGTCTTTTTTCACAGCGATCATTTCCATCAGCCGAACGATCTGGCGATCGCCGGCGACGGCACGCTTTTCGCGAGCGATCCGCGCTTTCCCCATTCGGGGCAGATCTGGCGCATCGCGCGCGGCGCGGACGGAAGGGGAAGCGGCCAACTCATGTCCAGCGAGCGATCGATGGGCGCGACAAACGGCATCGATCTCAGTCCCGACGGTGCAACACTCTACGTTAGCGAGTCGGACACCCGCGAAGTCTGGGCTTATCGATTGGAGGGCACAAAGCTGACGTCACCGCGTCTGGTGAAAAAATTCGATGGGGCCGAGCTTGATGGGCTGCGGACCGATCTCGACGGCAAGATCTATGTCGCTCGACCTTTGAACGGAACGATCGCCGTGCTTGCGCCAGATCAGCCGGCAGAATCGGCGCTTGTTCGCGAAATCTCGCTGCGTGGAACGGAGCCGACCAACCTCACCTTCGGTGGTTCGGATGGTAAGTCTGTGTTCGTTACACAACGGCAAGGCAGATTCATCGAATCGTTCCGCGCCGACAGACCCGGACGCGAGCCATGTTTGCAGGCTCCTGACCGTTGCCGGGAGTGACGGCAAGCAGGACTATGATGCGGCCCCGGCAGTCTGATCATCACGGAGCTGCGACCGGCCACGTGACAAGGCGCGGCGCGCGCCTCATTCTGGTGCCGGATTCGATCCTGGCCCCGTTCACCGCTCTTGAATGGCACGACCGGCTTTGCCTTGTCGTCATCGGGACAGGTCACGAGGCTGCCGGCGGCGGCGGGGCCGTGAGCCAAACTGGCCCAAAATTGACGTGCCGACGGCCGCAAATCTGGTGCGCAAGGGACTGGTCGAAATGGGAAAGCTGCCGCCGTTGGCGGCATAGCGGCGGCGTCTCGCGCAGCCGTCGCCAGCCCTGTCATGTGACGGCATGCAGCGAAACAAACGGCTGGGCTTTTTCGCTGAGAAATCTGGCTTTCATCACATCCAGGTTCGCCTTCTTGACCGCTTCGCCCCAGCCAAGATTGATCAGCTCACCGATCTTGTCCGCTGTCGCATCGTCCAGCGAAAACTGGCCTGGGAGGGTCGACACGTCGATCCTCAGGACGCCTTTTTTCAAAAGCAGGTTCGCCTGCGCGGTCGCGGTCTGGGCCTGCGCCTCGAACATCAGGTCGATCATTCCGACATTCCATTTGATGATGCCGGCGTTGCGGTTTTTCGCAATGCTGAACGGCGCGAACGGCGTGCCGATGCTCAGCACGTCGATCTTGTCCAGGGGTTGGTCGAGGAAACAGCTCAGAACCGAAGCGGTGAAGGCGCCCTTGATGCCGCCGCCGTCGAGGCTCAAAATTCGAAACATGCAATTGCGCCGCCTATATCAGTGTTGAACATCTGGTGCGGCGACGAAGTGCGCGCGGCCTTCGATCGCCGGGCTTGTTGCAAAGTCAAAAGTCAAAACAGCAATCGGCTTTCCGCATGCTGTGCGGAAGCAAATGATCATCGGGATCGTAGGCGTTCCACAACATGACCATATCGATCAGAGGTTGTGAATGGGGATTTTTGCAAATGTGAGGACCGGCCGTCTTCAAATTGCCCAGCTCGGAGAGCCAGGGCCATCGCCTGCCCTTGCATCCAAAAGCGCCGCGCACCATTTTCGTGGCGGGGCTGAAAGAGCAGCGTGGAACGACCGATGGCCTCCAGTATCGATTTCAAGAGCGAAGCGTTTCTTCGCGATCCCGGCGCCACGATCGCGTCGCTCCGCGCGTCCGCGCCCGTCGTTGCGACCAGGTTTCCGATGGTCGGCAAGGTCTGGGTCACCACGACCTATGAGGCGACCGCCCGTGTCCTGAAGGACACCGCCATATTCAGCTTGCGGAAGGAAGGTGGCGCGGTGGCCGGGCTTCGCTGGTGGATGCCCGCATCCGTCGCAGCGCTTGCCAGCAACATGCTGACCACGGATGAGCCTGATCACACCCGTTTGCGCAGCATCGTCGATGAGGCGTTCCGCCGCCGCGCCGTGCTCGGCATGGAACCGCGGATCAGGGCCATCGCGGATCACCTCGCCGGCGAATTGTTCGCGCAAGGCACGCCGGCCGACCTTGTCTCGCGCTATGCGCAGATCCTTCCGTTGTCGGTGATTTGCGAATTGCTGGGCCTGCCGCAGGCCGACCGGCCGCAATTCATCGCCTGGGCCAATGCGACGGCGCGATTCACCAGCGCCTTCGGTTTCCTGCGTGCGATGCTCGTCTTGAGAAAAATGCGGCGCTACTTTGAGGAGCGCTTGCGGCTGGCGCGCGAGCAGGGCGGCGAGGGACTGATCGCCGAACTGGTGCGCGTTGAAAGCGAGGGCGGCCGCATCAGCGCCGATGAATTGGTGTCGATGCTGTTTCTGTTGCTGGGAGCAGGCTCGCAAACCACCACGCACCTGATCTCGGGAACGGTCCTTGAGCTTCTCAAGGATCCCGCCCGGCGCGATTGGCTCGAACAGGACTGGAGCCGGGCAGGGCTGGCAATCGAAGAATTCCTGCGCTTCGTCTCGGCGGTGCAACTCTCCAAGCCGCGCATCGTGCGGCAGGATGTGGACCTCGACGGCGTTCGTTTGAGGAAAGGCGACAAGGTCATGGCCATGATCGTGGCTGCGAACATGGACCCGCAAGCGCACGAGCATCCCGAGACGCTCGATCTGGAACGGCGGCCGAACCGGCACATGTCGTTCGGAACCGGAATCCATTTCTGCCTCGGCCACCAGCTCGCGCGCATCGAGGCGATGAGCGCTCTGGAGGCGCTGTTCACGCGCTGGCCGAAACTGCAATTGGCGGTCGATCCCGAGAGCATCCACTGGCAAAGGCGGCCCGGCCTGCGATCGATCGAGAGGCTGCCGGTGATGGCGGAGCAGAGCTCAAGCCCAAAGACTTAGAGCGGGATGATTTTTGATTGAATCAGTCGGCCTGCGGGATCAGTTCACCTCTCCCCGGCGGGGAGAGGTCGATTTGCGCAGCAAATCGGGTGAGGGGGCTCAGGACTAACGAGGGACCGGAACCCCTCACCCCAACCCTCTTCCTATGGGAGAGGGAGCACGCCTGCGATTGCCGCTACAGTTCGATCCAATGTCATCCCGATCTAACTCTTTCGATCCGACTGCGGCGGATCGATAAATTCCACCGGCGTTCCCTTCTTGACGCTCTTGCCCAACAAGTTGACATCCCAGTTGGTCAGTCGAACGCAACCGTGAGATTCGGTTTTGCTCACCTTGGAAGGGTTGGGCGTGCCGTGGATGCCGTAGCCTTCCGCCGAGAGACCGATCCAGAATGAACCCGCCGGGTTGTTAGGCCCGGGCTTGATGTCGAATATCTGTTTCGATTTCACGCCCTTGAATTTGTAGTCCGGATGATACCGATAATTCGGGTTGGCGTCGGCGGACTCGACTTTCAAGGTGCCGCTGGGAGTAGGCTTTTCCTCGCTTCCGACCGTTGCCGGAAAGAACGCGACAAGTTCGCCGGACCGGGAAAAGGCCTTCAGCGTCTGACGTGCCTTGTCGATTTCGATCCGGCCAATCTTCAATCTGGTGTCGTTCTTCGGCACGTTGGTGACAAGCACCGTGTCATTCGCTTGATCGAATTTCTTTCCGGGGTTCAAGGCCTCGAGCAGGTCCTCGCTCATGTGAAACTTTTCAGCGAGGGCCTCGCGAGGGCTCGTGTAGCTGAGAGCTTTGAGATCCTTCATGTCTTCCATCTTTGCGGGAAGTTTTTCGAGAAAGGGCCCCTTAACATCATCCTTGGTGATCTTGTACTCGGTGATGACCGCGTCCGAGCTTGTCGCCGCGAGTGCCTTCCAGACGTCAGCCGTTAGCGGCCGGTTCGGAGACAGGCCCTTGGCGTCGGCGAAGGCTTTCAGCGCCTTTTGCGCGTTCTCGCCGAGCTTGCCGTCGATCTCTCCCGGGGAAAACCGCGCGCGGTCCAGGAGAACCTGGACCTTCACGACGAGCGCGTTGATCCTGTCCTCGGACGGGGGCTTTGAGGCGCTGAACTCTGCATTGTTGATGGAGGCCGCGTCAACGCCGGCACCCATCGCAGGCGACGCCAGGCACATCCACGAAAGAAGCAGGATCAATGATAGGCGGATCATCTCGTTTCCCCGCAAGCAGGACGCCAGAAATAAAGCAGCCGAGAACGCGTAAGTTCCGCGTTGTCGGGTTGGGAAAGCCGCATCAACGAACAGCCCATTCCCAATCCTGGATACACCGGCACCGCACCGCGCGGCTGCTTGAATCGATGTAGGGCCCGTAATGGGCATTTCTTCGCTTAGGACGAGGCAACTTGAGGGGAGCTA
>WNGJ01000314.1_pt1 | contig 42024 bp, 37 predicted proteins | sample 5400611 | NCBI WGS metagenome assembly WNGJ01 (sample SAMN13153375, study PRJNA577476) | soil metagenome | isolation source: 40 cm soil or saprolite under Garry oak tree replicate 1 | place: USA:California | collected 2016-06-15
GCGGCTGCACCTGGTAAGTGCAGATGCCAACAGGGCTGATCAGGGCGGTGACCTGCGCAGACACTGATAAACCGGAAAGGGCTTCAGCGGATCGAGGCTAAGGCCCCGCAGATCATCAACACGCGGGTTTGATCTTGCAGTGACTGCCCGGCGGAGACCCTGAATGTGCCATCGCGGGTCTTACAGAACCCGCGATGGCACATTCACGGTCCCCGGGGACGGGACTGTGCCCGGGGGCAGGGGCTGGTGGGGCCAATGTGGTGCGCAGCGGGCAGAGTTGCGGGACGAGCGGGCGCCGGCCGCGCCTGTACCACAGCAACGAGGTCCGGAACTGAAAGCAGCGAGTTATTTCGCGACGTGCCCTAAGCCTGAATCCACCGCGTGAATAGGGGCTTTGGGAGCGCGTCGACGTGATAGGTGCCCCTTGACCAGGGACAATGGGAGTGTCTGAAGTTCCGTTTGCCCGGTCGAAGGAGCACCTGTCAAATGCGATTGTTGCATGATCTGGCCAAGATCCACGCGTCGTTTGATGACCCGAATCTGGTGTCGCGGGCGGGCCTGGTGCCGGTGATGGCGCTGGCCCAGCGGGCCGGACTGGCCGATCTGGCCGGTGAGCACGTCCGGCTCGCTGGCGCGTGCGGGGTGAACGCCCCGGTGAAGGTGGCGTGTGTGGTCGCCGGGATGATCGCGGGGGCGGACAGCATCGATGACCTGGATGTGCTGCGTCACGGGGCGATGAGCGCGCTGTCTGGCGGCATCCGGGCGCCGTCCACGCTGGGGTCGTTCCTGCGCTCGTTCACCTGGGGGAATGTGCTGCAGCTAGGCAAGGTGAGCCGGCTGCTGCTGGCCGAACTGGCCCGCCGCACCCCGCTGCTGCCCGGCAAGGACGTGCTGGCGTTCCTGGATATCGATTCGCAGCAAAAACGCGTCTATGGCCATCACAAGCAGGGCGCGGCGTTCGGCCACGCCAAGATCGGGGGCAAGAGCCTGCTGGTCCGCGGGCTGAACGCGATGGCCGCTACGGTCAGCACGCCGCTGGCCGCGCCGGTGATCGCCGCCACCCGGCTGCGCGGCGGCAGCGCCGCCTCCGCCCGCGGCGCCGCGTCGTTTGCCAGCCATGCGGTCCGCACCGCCCGCGCCGTCGGGTGCACCGGGATCCTGGTGGTGCGGGCCGACTCGGCGTTCTGCTCCGCGGCGTTCACCGGGGCGGTGCGCGCGGCCGGGGCGTTCTTCTCGGTCACGGTGCAGATGAACCCGCATGTTCTGGCGGCAATCGCCGCCATCGGCGAGAACGCCTGGACCCCCATCCGCTGTCCCCGGGCCATCTGGGATGACCAGCTTGGCTGCTGGGTGTCCGACGCCGAGGTGGCCGAGGTGGAACACACCGCCTTCACCTCGAAGAAGGGGCAGGCCATCACCGCCCGGCTGATCGTCCGCCGCGTCCGCGGCCTCAACCGCAAAGCCGCCGGAGGCCAGGACGGGCTGTTCACCGTCTGGCGCTACCACGCCATCTTCACCGACTCGCCGTTCGAGATGCTCCAGGCCGGGGAGCAGCACCGCGACCACGCGGTGGTGGAACAGGTGCTGGCGGACTGGACCGATGGCCCCCTGGCGCACCTGCCCCCGGGCTCGTTCCCGGCGAACGCAGCGTGGCTCGCGCTGGCCGCCATCAGCCACAACCTGCTGCGCGCCGCCGGCGCCCTGGCCAGCCTCGCCTGCGCCAGGGCCCGCGGGGCCACGCTGCGCCGCGACCTGATCGACGTCGCCGCCCGCATCACCCGCCACGGACGCGGCGAGATCACCTTGCACCTGCCCGCAGGCTGGCACCGCGAGCAGGAATGGATGAACCTGTTCGCAGCCGCCTGCGGCCCGCCCGCTCAGGCGGCCTGACCAGCCCAGACACCGGTCACCGCACCCCAGACGGCCCGCCGCGGCCACCCCGCCCCCATCCCCGGACCAGGAAAGCACCCGCAGGCCGCCGCCGAGGCGCGCGGCCAGGCCGTCATATCCGGATTCAGCAGGCGAAACTCCGCGTGCAAAGATCGAGCCGGAAAATGATCTACTGCAATTCGTCGGTGGATTCAGGCTAAGGGCCGCCGCGAAATAACTCGCTGCTTTCGGTTCTGGACCTCGTTGCTGTGGTACGGCCGCTCCCGGCACGCCCTCACCCCAGCCCCGTGCCGCCCACCTCGACCCCAGCACCCCGTCTCCCCTGAGCTGGCCCCGCTCCGCTACCCCATCAACGGGCCATTGATGGGGTAATACCAGCGCCGACGACCCGCTGCGAATGTGTTTGCCCGGGGGGCGACCCCCCGGGATCCCCCCGCATCGGTGGTTGCCGCATCCGCGGCCGCCGTTCAGGACTGTGTTTGCCCGGGGGGGCGACCCCGGGATCCCCCCGCATCGGTGGTTGCCGCATCCGCGGCCGCCGTTCAGGAAAAATGCCCGAATCTGCCGTGGCCCGCGCGGGTCAGCGGCCGGGCAGGCGCACGACCGATACGAAGAAGTCGTCGATCTGCCGTACGGCGGCGATGAACTGATTGACGTCGACCGGTTTGGTCACGTAGGCGTTGGCGTGCAGCTTGTAGCTGCGCATGATGTCCTCCTCGGCCGAGGACGTGGTCAGGACCACCACGGGCATGTGCGTGAGCTCCGGATCCGCCCTGATGCGTTCGAGCACCTGCCTGCCGTCATACTTCGGCAGGTTCAGGTCGAGCAGGATGAGGTCCACCCGCGGGGCGTCGGCGAAATCCCCGCGCCGGTAGAGGAAGTCAAGCGCCTCCTCCCCGTCGTGGGCGACGTAGAGCTGGTTACCGATCTTGTTGTCCTCGAATGCCTCACGGGTCATCAGCTCATCGCCCGGGTCGTCCTCGACGAGCAGGACTTCGATGGACTGCACATGGACGGTCATGCGGGGATCCCTTCGGCGCTGGTCGGGGTGGCGCCCCGGTCCGCGTGGCCGCCCGGCTCCGCTGGCTCGGCGCGGGGCAGGGTGAAACAGAACCGGGCGCCATCGGCGTGGCTGGTGTCGAGGCTGATGTCGCCGCCGTGGTACTCGACGATCCGCTTGCAGATCGCGAGACCGATCCCCGTCCCGGGGAAGGAGTCGCGGCCGTGCAGGCGCTGGAAGATGACGAAGATTTTCTCGGCGAACTCCGGGCCGATGCCGATGCCATTGTCCTCGACGCACAGCGACCAGGGGCCGCCGGGCTCCGCGGAGACCGTGATCCGCACGACCGGGGCCCGGCCTGCCACCTGGAACTTGATCGCGTTGCCGATGAGGTTCTGCCACAGCATGGTGAGCAGCGTCGGATCTCCTGTCACCTCCGGCAGCCGCGCTGGCCGCTCGATGGTCGCGCCGGACTCCTCGATCTTCGCGGCGAGCGCGGCGACGGCGCCGTCCAGCGCCTGGTCGAGCGATACGGGCACGTGCACGTCGCTGACCCGGCCGACCCGGGAGAAGGCGAGCAGGTCGTTGATCAGGATCTGCATCCGCTTGGCGCCGTCGACGGCGAACCCGATGTACTGGCGAGCGCGGTCGTCGAGCTTGTCGCCGTAGCGCTGTTCGAGCAGCTGGCAGAATGACGCGACCTTGCGCAGTGGTTCCTGCAGGTCGTGGGAGGCGATGTAGGCGAACTGCTCGAGCTCGGCATTGGAACGGCTCAGTTCGGCCGCGTGGGCGTCGAGCTCCGCGGCCTGGCGGGTCGCCGTTTCCGTCGCCGCGTTGGCGGCATCCAGGGCCGCGACGAGCGCGCCGCGCATCTCCTCGACGTCTTCGGCGACGGCCTGCAGGTCCGCGGGGCCGGTCGGCTCGATCCTGTAGCCGAAGTCGCCGTCCACGACCTGACGGGATGCCGCGCGCAGGCGGCTCAGCGGCTGGGCGACCGCGCTGCGCCACACGAGCGTCAGCGCGGCGGCCGCGGCCAGCAGGATGGCGAGGATGAGGGTGAAGATCCAGGTCTGGACGGCGCGGACATGGTTCACGCTGGCACGCCCGCGCGTCGCTGCCGTGGCCAGATGCGCATTCTGGGTGGCGAACAAGGTGCGCAGATGGTCGAATGCCTGCTTGCTGCGGCCCAGCAGCCCCGCGTCGCTCGCGTTCAGTGGCCCGTGTCGGGCGCGGGCGATCAGCGGGGTCGCGTCCGACCGGTGCCACCTGCCCGCTGCCTGTTCGATGCCGTCGAGGTCGGTCGCCAGCGGCTGTTGCCCGCCGGCGAGCCGGCGAAGCCGCCCCGCGGCGTCGGCTTCTGTGGCGAGGCCTTGCGTGTATGGCTGCAGGAACTGTGCGTCACCGGTGATGCCGTACCCCCGCAAGCCCGTCTCCTGGCCAAGGAGCGCCGACTGCAAGCGGTACGCCTGTACCTGCGCCGGCAGGATGGTGTCCTGCAGACGGTCGGTCAGTGTGCGGGCGTTGCCGACCACCGCGGCAATGATCGCGGCGGAGCCGACGACGAGCAAGGCCATCACGACGATCACCACACGGAACCAGTTCTGGACCGTCAGGACCGGAAATCCACGCACGCGCCGCCGCGGCCTGCCTGAGCTCACCCGGTGGCCTTCCAGCTCAGGTGGACGACAGCGACGTCGTCGGCGAGCCCGCCGTAGCTGGCGGCCGCCGCTTCGGTCCTCGCGATCAGGGTGTCCACGAAGGCGGCGGCGGGCAGCGCGGTCATCTCGCCGGCCAGGGTGAGCAGGCCCTCCTCGCCGAGCCGCTCGCTTCCCGGCCCGACACGCCCTTCGAACAGCCCGTCCGTGAACAGCACTAGGCGCGCGCCGGCCGGCAATGGGATCTGGTCCTCTTGCCACGCGAGGCCGGGGATCAGGCCAAGTGCCGGGCCGCCTTCCCGCTCGATCAGCTCGGCGCCGGCGGCGGTGCGGAGCAGCAGCCCGGGGTGGCCGGCCCGCACGATCCGCACGTGGCTGCGGTCCGGCGTCAGCATCAGGTGGGTGAGCGTGGCGAACACATGCTCGTCTTCCCGCTCGGCGACCAGTATTTGCTCGAGCAGCTCGATCATCGGGAGCGCGGTCGCTCCGGCCAGCACCAAAGATCGCCAGGCGACCCGCAGGCAGACGCCGATCGCGGCCTCGGCCGCGCCGTGCCCGGACACGTCGCCGATCACCGCGTGGACGGTGCCGTCCGGCGTTTCCACGACGTCGTAGAAGTCGCCGCCGAGCAGCGAGTATGCCCGTCCGGGCCGGTAGCGCGCGACGACCTGGAGCTGGTCGGTGCGCAGCAGCGGGGTCGGGAGCAGCCCGCGCTCCAGCCGCGCGTTCTCCTGTGCCCGTAGCTGGCTGAGCTGCAGTGCCGCCGAGGCCTGCTCCACCTGCTTGCGCTGCGCGGCGTAGCGGATCGCGCGGCCGAACACGTGGGGTGCGGCCTGACCCTTGATCAGGAAGTCCTGGGCTCCTGCCGCGACCGCCGCGAGCCCGGCGCTCTCCTCGGCGAGCCCGGTCAGCACCACGACCGCCGCGCCCGGTGCGGCCGCCAGGACCTCAGTGACCGCGTCGAGGCCCTGTATGTCGGGGAGGTGCAGGTCGAGCAGGATGCATCCGGGTACGGCGCCGCCCCGCAGCAGCTTCTTCGCCTCGGCAAGTGAGCGCGCCCACGACAACGTCGCCCGCACGCCGCTGTCGGCGAGCAACTCCTCGACCAGCAGGGCATCGCCGTCGTCGTCCTCGATGAGCAGCAGCGTCTCGGGTTCCCCGAGCCAGGCCGGGCGTGCGTCCTGCCCGCTCCGGTCCTGCGGATCCCGGCCCGTCGCGGCCAGCCCCGCAGGGCCGCCCTGGGCGGGAACTTCGGCCCAAGCCGCCACCCGTCACCTCCTTGCCTCGGGCCGCGCGCCGGGCCGGCCCTGACCTGTTCCGCGAGAGAATACTGGTCACTCTGGTCAGGTGGAACAGTTCAAGGAAGCCTTCCGATCTTCGCGATAGCGGGCGCCAAGGCAGCCCAGCGCCCGCCGGCGGTGTCGGCCGGGTGGCTTCGAGTGTATTTCGCCCCCGCCGCCGACACTGCCCATCCGGTGACGGGTCAAACAATCCAGCTTGACCACGCCGACGCCTGCGGCGCGTGCCGGGCGGGTGCGGGTTATCCCCAGATCTCGTTCCCACTCCCGCGGCTATCCCCAGAATCTCGTTCACCCTTCCCGTGGCCCTTGACAGGATGGCAAGATCGTCAGTAGGGCAGCGCCCCCAAGGGCGGGCGGGCTTTGACAGGGAGCGGCGCACGCGGGCTGCCGCAGGGACCTGCGTGCGCCTGGCCGCGGAGCCGTTCGGGATCCGGGGTTTCGGCACCTGCAGGCGGGTGCCACGGCGGGGCTCGGCGGCGCCTGCGGGCGGGTGCCACGGCGGGGGGCGCGCTCGTGAAAGTGCCGCGGAGGTATTACCGTTCGGTCATGTCGGCCGGTCGGCAGGGAGTCGGCTATCTCGCCGGAAGCGCAGGTCTGTCATGGAAGTGCCACTCACCCCGCTCGAGTTCGCCCGCCGCACCCGCCGCCTGCATGGCCAGCGGGAGGCCGTGGTCGACGGCGACGTGCGCCTGTCCTACGAACAGTTCTTCGACCGCTGCGACCGGTGGTCGTCGGCGCTGGCGGGCATGGGTGTCCAGCGGGGGGACCGGGTGGCCACCATCGCGCCCAACACCCATGCGCAACTGGAGTCCTTCTACGCGGTGCCGCAGGCCGGCGCGGTGCTGGTGCCGATCAACTACCGGCTCACCGCCGACGACTTCACCTACATCGTGAACCACTCGGGCGCCACCGTCGTCTGCGCCCACAGCGACTACCTCGACGTGCTGGACACGGTCAGAGACCAGATGCCTGGGGTGCGTCATTTCGTGGCCTTCGAGGGGGCCCGCGAGGGCTGGGCCGACTACGAGGCGGCGACAGCCGCGGCCTCCCCCGGCTTCCGGCGGGCCGAGCCCGACGAACGCGACCTGCTCACGATCAACTACACCAGCGGCACCACCGCCCGGCCAAAGGGCGTCATGATCACCCATCGCAACGCCGCGATCAACACCATCGGCACCCTGCTCCACCTGCCGATCGGGGTCGGCCAGCGCTATCTGTGGACGCTGCCGATGTTTCACGCGAACGGCTGGACCTACACCTGGACCGTGACCGCCGCGGCAGGCGTCCACATCTGCCTGCGCAAGGTGGACCCCGCGGTGGTGTTCGGGCTCATCCGCGAGGAGCACGTGAGCTGGCTGTGCGCCGCGCCCACGGTGCTGATCTCACTGGCCAACGCGGCCCCGCAGGCACGGGGCGAGGTGCCGTCCGGGGTCAACGTGGTCACGGCGGGAGCGCCGCCGGCAGCCGCCACAATCGAGCGGCTCGAGGGGGAGTTCGGCTGGGAAGTCACGCACGTCTACGGGCTGACCGAGACGGCGCCGTTCATCACGGTCTGCGCGCCACTGCCCGAGCACGAGGCGCTGACGCCCGCCGACCGTGCCGTGGTCAAGGCGCGGCAAGGCGTCGAACTGCTCACGTCGGGCGAACTGCGGGTGGTGGACGAGGCCGGCCGTGAGGTCCCCGCCGACGGCCAGACGATGGGCGAGATCGTTGTCCGGGGGAACGTCGTCATGGACGGCTACTACCACGACCCAGAGGCGACCAAGCGCGCACTCGGCGACGGCTGGTTCCACACCGGCGACGCGGCGGCCGTCCACCCCGACGGTTACGTCGAGATTCGCGACCGGATCAAGGACGTCATCATCAGCGGCGGCGAGAACATCTCCACGGTGGAGGTCGAGGGCGTGCTGCTGCGCCACCCGGCCGTCGCCGAGGTCGCGGTCGTCGGCTTGGCGCACGAGAAGTGGGGTGAGGCGCCGCATGCGTTCGTCCTGCTGCGCGACGGCGAACAGGCGAGCGAACAGGAGATCATCGCGTTCGTCCGGGACCGCCTGGCGCACTTCAAGGCGCCGCACGGGGTGAGCTTCGTGACCGAGCTGCCCAAGACGGCGACCGGCAAGATCCAGAAGTACGTCCTGCGTTCCGGCAGCCCGAACCTCGCCCCCCAGTAGGCACGGGCAATACCCGTTCGCCGGTTCGGTCGGCATCGGGCCGGGCGCGTTCGAGGTGTTCCTCAGCCGTCTGCCCGTGCCGCGCCGACCGAGGCTTATCTGCTCGGCTGCGGCGCTTTACACGAAATCTTTGGGTTCACGCCGAGGTAGTTAAGCGGGCCCGCGACGATCGTCACCGCGATCGTCGCGCCTTTGTTGCAGTTCAGGTGCGAGTCGGTGTAGTAGTGGCGCTGGCCCGCGGCGAAGGCCCCGATTATCAGCCACAAGACGAGCAGCGCCGTACCGATGTGCATGTTGCCTCCGTATGGTGAGCCCGCTAACACGTGGCTGGAGATGGCCCGTTCGCGATTGTAGCTATCGGCCGGGCGCGCTCGATCCCCACAGGTGTCCATACCCCGCCGCGGCAGGGCCGGTCAGCCCGCCGGGGTGCGATCATTTCCGCAGGCCGGTGGCAACGCGGACACTCTTGCCGGCGGCACGCAAACAGCGGCCATCCTGATCTTTCCGGCCGCGCCGGCGGCCGCCCGTGGCGCCGCCCGCCGCCCACCGGGTGCGGACATGAGGATCCGGGCGGCGTGGGCGGCCAGCGATAGCTCCCCTTATGCGCAGACAGGCCGCAGAAGCGCGGCGCACAAAGCCGGCCAGGTAGGGTCATGCCCGGCCCGTTCATTGAAATGGCAGGACCGAGGGTGCCGGCAAGGCCCGATCACGGCTCGGCGCGCGCCGAGATGCGGACTCGAAATAGACAAACACCAAAGGGGGATCGTCGATGTCTGTCGAAATGGATGCTGCCGTAGCGGCAAGTAATGGGTATCCGCCCGCGAGCCTGGGCACCGCGGCAGCGCGAAACCTGGCGACAACCACCAAGTCCGTGCCGCAGATGCAGGAGATCACCTCGCGGTGGCTGCTGCGGATGCTGCCGTGGGTGCAGGTGGCGGGCGGCACCTACCGGGTGAACAGGCGGCTGAGCTACGCCGTCGGCCGCGGGCGCGTGAGTTTCGTCAAGACCGGGTCGCAGGTCAGGCTCATCCCGCCCAGCCTGCGTGAGCTCCCGCCGCTGCGCGGCATCGAAGACCTCGCACTGCTCGGTGAGCTCGCCGACCGGTTCATCCAGCGGGAAGCCGAATCCGGTGAGGTGATCGCCGAAGCGGGCCGGCCGACCGACCAGGTATTCCTGATCGCGCACGGGAAGGTGAACAAGCTGGGCGCGGGAAAATACGGCAGCCAGAGCGTGCTCGGCGTGCTCGCCGAGGGCGACCACTTCGGCGAGCAGATCCTGGCGGAGGCCGAGAGCACGTGGGACGTCACGGTCAAGGCCGTAACCGGCTGCGATCATCGCCTACCTCGTCAGCGCCTATTACTCGGTGGCCATACTCGTGCCCGATGCGCTCGGCGTCCTCGAAAACGTCGAGATCTCCCGGCCACGCGAATAACGCCCTGGTGATCGATGACCTGTACGGCGCCGCACCGGACGGCCCCTGTTCTCATGATCGTGGTCCCGCACCCGCGCTATGTGCGGGTGCGGGACCACGATCACCAGCCAAGTCATATCCATCACCCCGAGCGGCGGCGCCAGGTCACGGGTTGCGCAGGGACCAGGTCACCGGTTGCGCAGGGAGATGCCGTCAGACTCGGCGATGCTGTCGGCCTCGATCGCCCGCAGTCCCTGCCCGAGACGCTCGCGAGCCTGCCGGAGCAGCTTGAGCGCGTTGGCGGAGGTGCTTTGCGTCCCCTTGTGGTCGGGAACAGCCCCATGCTCCTCGGTGAGGTGTGCCTGCAGCGCGCCAGCGATTTCGTCGGCGGCCTTGAGCGCCTGGTAGATGGCCCGTTCTCGCGCGATGTCTTCAACCATGGGAGAGGTATCCCCGCGAAGCATGATCTACACCAGTTGCCTGCACCGGTTGCGTTCCTGGCCGCGGCACTGGCAGATCCCGCGTCATTCGATCCGGGCTGTGACGGGCGTGGCCAGCTCGACCGTGCGGCCGACCGTGCAGAGCCGGTCGTGCGACTTGCGCACCACGTCGGGTAGCACCGCCCTGGCCTCCTCGCCCTTCTCACCGTCGGGAAATCTGATCCTGAAGGTCACCTCGATCGCCGTGAGGCGGTTGCCCTCGGTGTCGCGCACCTTGTCCCCGTCGACCCGCACCTCGAACGATTCGGGTTCCGCCCGGCGCGACGTCACGATGTCGACGTCGATCGCCGTACAGCCGCCGATGGCCGCGAGCAGCAGCTCGGTCGGGGTGAAGCCGGGGCCGTCCCCGGTGCCAAAAGCGATCCGGCCGCCCCTGGTGTTGGTTGCGGCGAACCGGCCGTTGGCGACGCGCTCGATGGTCACGCTGCGATGAGCAGAATCAGTCGCCATGTGCACACCCTGCCAGAACGCCCTATAAAATCCTTGCGGCGAAGCCATCCTGGGGGAATATCGAGCCGGGACACCGGTTACAGGTATGCTGACGTGCTGGCCCGCTGCCGCGTCGGCGGTGGCCGGCCGCTGCGGCGGAGTAGCTCAGTCAGGCAGAGCAAGCGGCTCATAATCGCTGTGTCGCCGGTTCAAGTCCGGCCTCCGCTACAAGTTCGCCGGTTCCGCTTCGGACCGGCGAACGGCATGCCCGAGCATCCGAACGACCAGCACCAGCGCAGTATCCGAACCAGCAGAAAGGCACTCCATCGTGGCTGCCACCGACGTCAGGCCGAAGATCACCCTGGCCTGCCAGGAGTGCAAGCACCGCAACTACATCACCCGCAAGAACCGGCGCAACGACCCGGACCGGCTCGAAATCAAGAAGTACTGCCCGAACTGCCGCAAGCACCAGGCGCACCGCGAGACGCGCTGACCAGCCGGCGCCAGGGCAGCGCCAGGGCAGGGGCCAACTGGGCGGGCGATGGGCCGCCGGACAGCCTTCTGTTACGGTCGGTTTCGTGCGGTACCCGCCGCGCAGGGGCGCAGGGCGCCGTGGCGCCGCGCCGCCGGATGACGGCGCGCACGTAATCGCCGCACCCGGCCGGCGCCGGGTCGCCTTGGCCTCGCGGAGGGTCGCATGGGAATCAACCGGGACTTCATCGGCCGGACGTACCCGCCGACCGAGCCGTACGAGATCAGCCGGGTGAAGATCGCCGAGTTCGCGAGCGCGATCGGCGACCCCAGTCCGGTCTACCGCGACCGCGGCGCTGCCCAGGGCGCCGGCCACAGGGATGTGCCCGCGCCGCCGACGTTCCCGATCATGCTGAGCATGGCGGCAAGCGCACAGGCGGTCGCGGACCCCGGGCTTGGCATCAACTACGCCATGGTCGTGCATGGCGAGCAGCGATTCGAGTACAACCGCCCGCTGTACGCGGGTGACGTCGTCACCTGCCAGTCGACGATCTCCGGGATCCGTGAGGCGCGCAGCAACGTGCTGCTGACGACCATGACCGAGATCAAGACCGTCGATGGGGAGCACGTGTGCACCGCGTACTCCACGATCGTGGAGCGCGGCAGGGGCGGGAGCTGAAAGGGGTGCTGACGGCATGACTGCGCAGGTCAAGTACGACGATGTCGAGCCAGGGACCGAGCTGGAGCCACGCACCTTCCCGGTGCGGCGCCTCGATCTGGTCAAGTACGCGGGTGCCTCGGGCGATTTCAACGTGATCCATTGGAACGAGCGGATCGCGAAGTCGGTCGGGCTTCCGAACGTGATCGCGCACGGGATGTTCACCATGGCGCAGGCGGGCAGATACGTGACCGACTGGGCCGGTGACCCGGGGGCGGTGCTCGACTTCGGCGTCCGGTTTTCTTCCCCGGTCGTTGTCCCTGACGACGACGATGGCGCGTCCATCGAGATCGAGGGCAAGGTCGAGGAGAAACTGGACGACGACCGCGTGGTGCTGGCGCTGACCGCGAGATCGGGTGAGGCCAAGGTCCTCACTCGCGCCCGCGCGGTCGTCAAGCTGGCCTAACACTGGTGACGGTCGCCGGAGCCGGCGATGCGGCCGCCCCGCCCGGTCATGTCCAGCGTGCCCGGGCCCAGCGCGACCCTGCCCAGGATGATCGTGGCCAGCCGGGCGGGGCGCCGGCCGCGGCGCACGGAAGCCAGGTGCGGCTGGCCAGCTACACAACGCTGCGGCTGGGCGGCCCCGCGGGGGCGTTCTTCGTGGCCCGCAGCGAGCGTGACGTGGTGGACGCCGTCCGGCGCGCCGACGCGGCCGGCGAGCCGGTCCTGATCCTCGGCGGTGGGTCCAACCTGGTGGTCGCGGACGAAGGTTTCCCCGGCACGGTCGTGCAGATGGCCACCGGCGGCATCGAGATCCGGCGGGATCGGCGCGATCGTGCCGCGACGGCGGTGACGGCCGCCGCCGGGGAGGACTGGGACGCCGTGGTCACGTGCTGCGTCACCGGGGGGCTCGCCGGGGTCGAGTGCCTGGCCGGTATTCCCGGCCGGGCAGGCGCCGCCCCGATCCAGAACGTCGGCGCCTACGGTCAGGAGGTCGCCGAGACCGTCACCGGCGTGCGGGCGTTCGACCGGGCCGCGGGCGCGGTCGTCATGCTGGACAACGCCGCGTGTGGTTTTGGGTACCGGACGAGCATCTTCAAACGCGTGCCCGGCAGGTTCGTGGTGCTCGCGGTGACCTTCAAGCTGGATCCCGAACGGCTGTCGCGGCCAATCCGCTACGCCGAACTGGCGTCGTCGCTCGGGGCCGAAACGGGGCAGCGGGTGCCGCTGGGCGATGCCCGTGACGCAGTCCTCGCGCTGCGCCGGGGCAAGGCCATGGTGCTCGATCCCTCAGATCCTGACACCCGCAGCGCTGGCTCGTTCTTCACCAATCCCGTGCTGGGCCCGGATCAGGTCGCGGCGCTTGCGGACGCGGTGCGCCGGCGGCTTGGCCCGGACGCCGGCTTTCCGCGGTTCGCGGCGCCTGACGGCGCCGTCAAGGTGCCGGCCGCTTGGCTCATCGAGCGTGCTGGCTTCGGCAAGGGCTATGCGGCCTGGGGCGCCCGGATCTCGTCAAGGCACACGCTCGCGCTCACCAACCCGGGCGGGGCGACGACCGCCGGCCTGATCGCGCTCGCCCGTGAAATCAGGGACTCGGTCCGCGACACATTCGGCGTGACGCTCGTCCCCGAGCCCGTGCTCGTCGGCGTGGAGCTCTAGGGCACGCGCCAGTCCCGCCGCTGCAGCCAGGAGCCGATCCCGGCCAGCAGGCTGGCGCGGATGTGGCCGGGCGCGGCCGAGCCGTGCACCGAGACGCGGGCAAACTCCGCGAGTTCCGCATCGGTGCACAGGTGCGTGCCCCTGGCGAGTTCGTACTGCGCGGCGAGCCTGGCGCCAAAGAGCAACGGGTCGTCGGCGCCGAGCGCGATTTTCACCCCGGCCTCCCGCAGCGTCCTCAGCGGCACGTCTTCGGCCCGGGTGGCCACGCCGAGCGCCACGTTCGAGGTGGGGCACACTTCGAGGACGGTCCCGCGGGCCGCGAGCAGACGGGTCAGTTCCGGGTCTTCCGCAGCGCGCACGCCGTGACCGATCCTGTCCGCGTTCAGGTGGTCAAGACACGCCTGCACGCTGTGCGGCCCGGCGAGCTCCCCACCGTGCGGGACCGCGAGCAGGCCGGCCCGCGCGGCGATGCGGAACGCTGGCGCGAACCCGGCGGGCGGGCCGCGACGCTCGTCGTTGCTCAGGCCGAAACCCACGACCCCCCGCCCGGCGTACCGGGCGGCAAGCCTGGCGAGCGTCCTCGCGTCTAACGGGTGCCTGGTCCGGTTCGCCGCGATGATCACCCCGATGCCCACGCCGGTCGCTGCCGAGGCACGTCTCGCCGCGTCGAGCACCAGTTCGACGGTGGGGGTAAGCCCGCCGAACCGGCCCGCATAGCCGAAAGGGTCGACCTGGATCTCCACCCAGCCGGAGCCCTCGTTCCGCTCGTCCTCCGCGGCCTCGTGCAGTAGCCGGTGCATGTCCGCCGGCGTGCGCAGGACCGAGCGCGCGATGTCATACAGGCGCTGGAACCGGAACCAGCCGCGATCGCCTGTGCCGCGCAGCACCGGGGGCCGGTCCGTGGTCAGGGCGCCGGGCAGGCCGATCCCGTGCTCACGGGCGAGTTCGATCAGCGTGGTGTGCCGCATCGCCCCCGTCAGATGCAGGTGCAGATGGGCTTTCGGCAGCGCATGGACCGGCCGCACGGCCCGGGCAGACGCGCCCACAGGCTGTGGATCCAGGCGCACACCATCCACATCCACGCGCACGCCATCCACAGAACCACGTTCACCCATCCCCATAGCCTTGACAGCCTGCCAGAATCACCAGTAGGGCGAAGCCCCCAGGGCGGGTGGGTCCTGCAAGAGGATGCCTTGCGGGCAGTTCTGCAGGACAATCCGGCAGGGCAGCTCGCCGGGCAGTTCCATCCAGGCCGTTTGCGGACGGCGCGCTGCACGGCGGCGCTTGCGCGTGGCTCCGGGTGGCCTAACGGGCCTCGGCGAGCAGCTTGGCCAAGCGGGTGATGCCTTCCACGAGGTCGCCGTCGCCCAGCGCACAGGACAGGCGGAAATAGCCCGGAGTGCCGAAGGCCTCGCCGGGTACCACCGCGACCTCCGCCTCGTCGAGGATGAACTCGGCCAGCGCGGCGCTGCTTTCCAGCCGCCTGCCGCGGATCTCCTTGCCGGTCAGGCCCTTCACGGACGGATAGCAGTAGAAGGCGCCTTGCGGCTGCGGGCAGGTGACACCCGCGATGTCGTTCAGCATCCGGGTCATGACCTGCCGGCGCCGGTCGAATGCCGCACGCATCTGCGCACAGGCCGACAGGTCGCCGGTGACCGCGGCGAGCGCGGCAGCCTGCGCGATGTTGCACACGTTGGACGTCGCGTGCGACTGGAGGTTCGCGGCAGCCTTGATGACGTCCGCTGGCCCGATCATCCAGCCGACCCGCCAGCCGGTCATCGCGTAGGTCTTCGCGACGCCGTTGACCACCACGCTGCGATCGGCAAGCTCCGGAACCTCGACCGGCATGGACGCGAACCTGGCGTCGTCATACACGAGGTGCTCGTAGATCTCGTCGGTGATCACCCACAGCCCGCTCGCCGCGGCCCAGCGGCCGATCTCGGCGACGAGCGCGGGCGGGTAGACCGCTCCGGTCGGGTTGGACGGTGAGACGAACAGCAGCGCCCTGGTGCGTTCCGTACGCGCCGCCTCGAGCTGGGCGACCGACGCCAGGTATCCGGAACGTTCGTCGGTGAGCACCGGGACCGGATGCCCGCCCGCCAGCTTGATCGACTCCGGGTAGGTGGTCCAGTAGGGCGCGGGCAGCAGCACCTCGTCGCCCGGGTCGAGCAACGCCGCGAACGCCTGGCAGACCGCTTGCTTGCCGCCGTTGGTGACCAGGACCTGGCTGGCCTCGACGTGGTAGCCGGAGTCGCGCGCGGTCTTCGCCGCGACGGCCGACCGCAGTTCGGGCAGCCCGGCAGCGGGGGTGTACTTGTGCAGGCGCGGCTCGGCGCAGGCTCGTTGTGCGGCCGCGACGATGTAGTCCGGCGTCGGGAAGTCGGGCTCGCCCGCGCCGAACCCGATCACCGGCCGCCCGGCTGCCTTGAGCGCCTTGGCCTTCGCATCCACGGCCAGGGTCGCCGATTCCGAGATCGCGGAAATCCGTGCTGATATGCGGGAATGCTGCGTTCGCATGGCACCTATGGTGTCATCCCACCGGCCCGTTCTGCGCGTATTCCCCCGTCCGCCGGCCGGCCACCGGACCCGCCCCGCAGCCTGCGGCGGTGCCCGGCGATCCGATGCTGCGGAAGATCGATCATCCCGAACGGCTGCGCCCGCGCCGCACCCGGTCGATCCCACGGCCAGCCCCGGGTTCGGGCACGGCGCCCACCGTCGTCGATCACCCACCCTGGACCCGGCCGCACCCCACCGAAGCCGCCCGTTCATCATGAACCAGCCCTTGGCCCGTCCGCCGGGCCGCTGGTGGCGCACGCCGCGCCAGCCGTTAAGCCTGGATCCACCGGGGTTGTGTTGATCGTTTGCTGGCGGCGCTGGCCGGGGTGCCGTGGTGGGCAGAGGTGTCTTTGGCGGTGGCGTTGGGGTGCCTGGTGGAAAGCCGGCCCTGCGAGTGGTGGGGGACCGCACCTGTGGGGTGTTCTTCTGGCTGAGGTCTGGTGATCTGGTGATGTGCCGATAGTGGTTCGTTTCTCGCAGCCCAGCGGGAATGTCTGCGCCAGCCAAGATCTGTTACCTCGGCCTTGACCGGTGGATCGAAGGTTAGTCCGAGGTACCCCCCAGACCCATAAGGCCTGTCATGTTTGCCCAGGTCATAGAGCTGCAGGTGCCGGGCTTACCTGCCTACCGTAGTCATGGCGCATCCACATCTTCCCTGGTGAACGCGGGTATCAGTTCATCCAGGGGGAACTCCGGGTCAAGGATCAGTGCCGCCCCCCGGGGGGACGAGCCGGGATCCCCCGCGTTGACGGCTGCCGCATCCGCGGCCGCCGTTAGTAGGCGTCGAGCATTAACCGGCAGGTTGATCTTGGTGGTGGTGGTGGCCAGCCCCGCAGGTCACCTGCGTGGCAGTCCGTCAGGAACCAACGGGTTATTCCACAGCGGGTCCTTAACGCCGATTTCCATGCAACAGGTTCGGCGCAAGGTTTGAGACGCGGCGTGACCGTGACGACGGCCACGCCGCCGGGGGCAGCCATGCGCTCCTGCCGCCGGGAGGTTGCGGTGACCGGCTGCTCACCCAGGATGGCGCAGGTGAGCCGTCCGCCCGGAAATCCGATAGTCTCCCCGTTCGTCCCGATCGCTGTGATCCGGCGGTGGCGGACCCGCATGCGCAGGCGGCTGACCGGAACCCGTACGCCTCTACGCGCGGCCTGGGGCCTATCATCCGGCCCGTCGCTGGCTGCCCAGGTCAGAACGCCGAAGATGCCACTACTGCAGGACGTGAGGGTTGTGCCGAACATCCTGCGTGGAAATCCGCGTTAAGACTGTGTTGCCCCGGAGGGACGACCCCCGGGTTCCCCTGCGCCAATGGTTGCCGCATCCGCGGCAGGCGTTAAGGATCTTGCTTGGGCCGCGGGTTCGACGGCTGATCGGGCCGCGAGTTCGACGGCGCGGCGCTCCGCAACGTACACTTGCGCCGCTGGCAGTCCACTGCATGGCCGCCGCATGTCCGCGGGTGGCCCGGCAGCGACCGCGGCCGTGGCTGCCTGTACAGTCCACCACGGTCGCCGGTACCCTGGGAAAATGGATAACAGGAACAATAGAATACGGTAAATAAAATACAGAGGGCAGTAGCTCAATTGGCTAGAGTCCCGGTCTCCAAAACCGGCGGTTGGGGGTTCGAGTCCCTCCTGCCCTGCGAGTGCGGCTCGCGTGTATTCCAGGCTCAGTTCGGTGCGTTCAGGTGAGGAAATGGCGACTCAGACACACGGCTCGCCCGCAGAGCGGCGGGGCAAGACGGGACCCAAGAAGGGATCCCGTACCACGCCTGCGCTCTTCTTCCGCCAGGTCGTCGCCGAGCTGCGCCGGGTAATCTGGCCGACCCGCCGTGAGCTGTTCACCTACACAACCGTCGCCCTGGTGTTCGTGTTGATCATGGTTGCGATAGTGACGGGCCTGGACTACCTGCTCACGAAGGCCGTGCTCGGAATCTTCGGCTGAGCCGGGGCCTGCCTGCGGCAGTGCGGCAGTGCGTGATCGCGGGGGAACAGGCTGAAGCTCGTCGCGTCGCCGCCAGTGACCGCGACGAAGCCTCCGGTCCGGCCACGGCCGGTCCGGCACGGACCGCGTTGGCGCCCGCTGACGAGGCCCTGACCATGCCGGCGGTCCCAACGGGCCCGCCGGCACCCACAACGAGAAAGAAAGAGTCACCGTGTCCGAGTCCCAACTGCATGCGGACGAGAGCGAAGCCGACGAGCAGGCTCTCGAACCCGGCGTGCCCGAGGGTCGTGCCGGGGACGTGCTTGACGAGCCAGAACCGGACGCGGCCGACGCGGCGCCCGGCTCTGCGCCGGATGGTGCCGAGCCGGAGACCGACCCGGTAACAGAGTTCAAGCGGCAGCTGCGGCTGCAACCGGGCGACTGGTATGTCGTGCACTCGTACGCTGGTTATGAGAACCGGGTCAAGACCAACCTGGAAAGCCGCACCGGCTCGCTGAACATGGAGGATTACATCTTCCAGATCGAGGTGCCGACTCACCAGGTGACCGAGATCAAGGGCGGCAAACGGCAGCAGGTCTCGGAGAAGGTGCTGCCCGGATACATCCTGGTCCGGATGGATCTCACCGACGAGTCGTGGGCCGCGGTGCGTAATACGCCGGGCGTGACGGGCTTTGTCGGGCTGTCGAGCAAGCCGTCGCCGCTCAGCCTCGACGAGGTCGCGCAGCTCCTCGCGCCCGAACCGGAGGAGCAGGCGAAGAAGAAGGAAGAAGAGCGCACGGTCGTGGACTTCGAGGTCGGCGAGTCGGTTACCGTTATGGACGGCCCGTTCGCCACCCTCCCCGCAACCGTCAACGAGATCAACGCCGACACCCAGAAGCTCAAGGTGCTGGTGTCGATCTTCGGCAGGGAGACGCCTGTCGAGCTCTCCTTCAACCAAGTGGAAAAGATCTGAAAGTTAGGATTCCGCAGACATGCCTCCACGGAAGAGGATCGCGGCGGTTGTCAAGGTTCAGCTGCCGGCCGGGCAGGCCACACCGGCGCCGCCAGTCGGCACCGCGCTCGGCCCGCACGGTGTCAACATCATGGACTTCTGCAGGCAGTACAACGCTGCGACGGAAGCACAGCGCGGCAACGTGATACCGGTTGAGATCACCATCTTCGAGGACCGCTCGTTCACGTTCATCACCAAGACTCCGCCAGCGCCTGAGCTGATCAAGAAGGCGGCAGGCGTGGAGAAGGGCAGCGGCGAGCCGCATACGACCAAGGTCGGCTCGATCACGGCGGCGCAGGTCCGCGAGATCGCGCAGACGAAGATGCCGGACCTTACCGCGAACACCATCGAGGCCGCCGAGAAGATCATCGCCGGTACGGCCCGCTCGATGGGCATCACGGTCGAGGGCTGACCCGCGGCGGCCGCCCGGTACGGCCGCCGCCGACAGCCGTGGCAGGGCCAGCGCTGGCCCGCAGACCACATCCTCCTCGGCAAACAGAAGGAGAACCACATGAAGCGCAGCAAGGCATACCGCAAGGCACTGGAGCTGATCGACCGGAGCAGGCTGTACAGCCCTGCCGAGGCGGCGACGCTGGCCAAGAAGACCGCGACGACGAAGTTCGACCCCACGGTGGAGGTGGCGCTGCGGCTTGGCGTCGACCCGCGCCGGGCCGATCAGATGGTCCGCGGCACGGTCAACCTCCCGAACGGCACAGGCAAAACCGCCAGGGTCCTCGTCTTCGCGGCCGGCCGGCGGGCGGAAGAAGCCGCCGAGGCCGGCGCCGACTATGTCGGCACCGACGATCTGATCGAGCGGATCCAGGGCGGTTTCCTCGACTTCGACGCGGTCGTGGCAACGCCCGACCTGATGGGCAAGGTTGGCCGCCTCGGCCGGATTCTCGGCCCGCGCGGCCTGATGCCCAACCCCAAGACCGGGACGGTCACCAATGACGTGGCCAAGGCCGTCACTGAAATCAAGGGCGGCAAGATCGAGTTCCGGGTGGACCGCCACGGCAACCTGCATTTCGTGATCGGCAAGGCGTCGTTCCCTGAGGTCGCGCTCGTGCAGAACTACGCCGCCGCGGTGGACGAGGTCATCCGGCTGAAGCCGGCCGCGGCCAAGGGCCGGTACCTGCGGAAGGCGGCGTTCACCACCTCGATGGGCCCGAGCATCCCCGTCGACCCGAACAAGACGCGCGGCCTGACTGACGAGCTCGTGGACGCGCCGGCCGGCTGAGCCGGCCGCCCCGGCCGGCGCCGCATCCGGCCCAGCGAGCTGGGCCACCCGCGTGCCGCCGGCCCAGCCGGACCGCGTGCCGCCTGGCGCGGCTGCTCGTATGTGCCAGTGAGCATGATCGATGATCATGTGTAAGGCATCGGTTTCATGATCACGGTCCCCCACCCACGTATAGCGCGGGTGGGGGACCGTGATCATGAGCCAGCCAACGCTGCGGGCCACCTGGCATCGTCAGTCTTGATCAACGGGACATTGATCGGGGTGGGCAGTGGCAAGCCGGGTTGTCCGGCAGGCTCGTGCGAGCGGATAAGTTGCATGATCCGGTTGTGGGGCGAACTCGACGTGACAGCGATCGTGGTTTGCGGCCAGGCGGGCCGCTGATTTGGCTGGCAGGCCGCCTGTTAGTAAGCTTCCTTGTACCGAAGACCGCTGGTCGCTGCTTCGACGCCCACACGGGTGCCGGAGCGGCCGAAGGTCCCGCCTCGAGCGGGCGGCCCGCGCAGGTGAGTTGTGAGCTGATCTCCGTTGCGGGCTGCCGATGCCCCCGACGCTGACACGCCCCGGCCAGCCTGCGCCGGGGCGCTTTGTTTCGACGGCCTCCTTCGCCGGTTTCTTCGCGTGCCCCGGGGCGCTGCCCCGGGCTGATACCGCGGGCCCAGGATTCGATCGCTTGCCCAGGAGCCGGTTCGTGCCGGGGCCTGACCCGTGGATCCGGGTCCCCCGGCTGGCAGAAGAGGAAGGAGGCCCATGGCGAGAGCCGACAAGGTGGCCGCGGTTGCCGAACTCACGGAGAAATTCCAGAGTTCGAACGGCGCCATGTTGACCGAGTACCGCGGGCTCACGGTGGCCCAGCTTGCCCAGCTACGCCACTCACTCGGCGAGAGCGCCACGTTCAGGGTGGTGAAGAACACCATCACCAAGATCGCGGCAAAGGATGCGGGGATCGAGGAGCAGATCTCCAGCCTGCTCAGCGGGCCCTCGGCGATCGCGTTCGTCGAAGGTGACGTGGTCGAGACCGCGAAGGGCCTGCGTGATTTCAGCAGAGCGAACCCGCTGCTCGTCATCAAGGGCGGCGTGCTCGACGGCGCCGCGCTGAGCGCCGCGGAGATCACCAGGCTGGCCGACGTAGAGCCGCGCGATGTGCTCCTCGCGAAGCTCGCCGGCGCCATGAAGGCATCGATGGCGAACGCCGCCGCTACTTTCGCCGCGCTGCCGACGCAGATGGCCCGGCTTGCCGAGGCGCTGCGCGTCAAGCAGGAGGAGCAAAGCGGCGCCGCGGCTGACGCGGACGCGCCGGCGGAGCCCGCAGACGCCGCTGGCTGACCCGGCCGGCCCAGGCACATGAGCGGGGCCAGGAACTTTAGGAACCAAGAAGAGAACAGGAAACCACCACCATGGCGAAGCTCAGCACCGAGGACCTGCTGGACGCGTTCAAGGAAATGACGCTCCTTGAGCTTTCCGAGTTCGTCAAGCAGTTCGAGGAGACGTTCGACGTCAAGGCCGCAGCCCCGGTCGCGGTCGCCGCACCGGCGGGCCCTGGCGCCTCGGCGGAGGCCGAGGTCGAGGAGCAGGACGAGTTCGATGTCCTCATCGAGGCGGCCGGCGACAAGAAGATCCAGGTCATCAAGGAGGTCCGCAGCCTCACGAGCCTGGGCCTGAAGGAAGCCAAGGACCTGGTCGACAGCGCGCCGAAGGCACTGCTCGAGAAGGTCAACAAGGAGACCGCGGAGAAGGCCAAGGCGGCCCTGGAGGGCGCGGGCGCCACGGTAACGGTCAAGTAGCGACGTCACCGCTTCGCAAGGGCGGCCACCTGACCAGGTGGCCGCCCTTGCTGCACGTGCCCGGCACATCATCCCTGTAGGCGAGCCCGCCGGCGGGCCTTGCCGGCGAAACCCTGCTGGCGCACCTGTCTGCGGCCCGCACGCCCGGCGAGCGGCGCACAGGCGCGGCAGCCGGTTGGGACGCGGTTTTGGGCGGGGAGGCGGCCCGGGACCCCCAAAGCGCCGGGCTGGCGCCGCGGTGCGCAGCCGCCGCAGTGCGCAGCCGGTTGGGCAAGTGCTGGCCCGGGGGGCGCGCACGGAACATCCGAAGCGCCGGGACGGCGCCACCGTGCGCAGCCGTTAGGGTGAACTTATGGTGATACCCGCCGTGATCGTGGCGTACACCTGCTGGCCGCTGTGGCGTCCGTCACCCCGCTGAGATGCCCGGATATCGGCGCGCGGGCTTGACGTACGGCCGCTAACGAGCGATGCTGCGGAGCAACCGTGAATCTTCATAGTGGCGTACAGTTGACAGCGGTATAGCCCTCGGCTATGCTGCCCATTTGCGCTGCACTCTTACGTCCTCGGCCCTCCTCGACTCCCGCGGTGAGTCCGCAGGGCGTTTTCCGTGCGTGCGATGATTGTCCGCCACAAGCTCGGAAGGACCCCGTTGGCAGCCTCGCGCAGCGCTTCAGCTAACACTATCGGTCCGCGTCGCGTCTCCTTCGCGCGCATCAAGGAGCCCCTCGAGGTTCCGGATCTTCTCGCCCTGCAAACTGAGTCGTTCGACTGGCTCCTCGGCAACGAGAGCTGGAAGGCCAAGGTGGCGGAGGCCAAGAAGACCAGCCGCAAGGATATCCCGGAGCAGTCCGGCCTAGAAGAGATCTTCGAGGAGATCAGCCCGATCGAAGACTTCTCGGGCACGATGTCGCTCTCGTTCCGTGATCATCGGTTCGAGCCGCCCAAGTACTCCGTCGAGGAGTGCAAGGACAAGGACATGACGTACTCCGCCCCCATGTTCGTGACGGCGGAGTTCATCAACAACAGCACCGGCGAGATCAAGAGCCAGACGGTGTTCATGGGCGACTTCCCGCTCATGACCCCGAAGGGCACCTTCATCATCAACGGCACCGAGCGCGTTGTCGTCTCGCAGCTCGTCCGCTCGCCGGGCGTCTACTTCGACCGGCAGGTCGACAAGACCTCCGACAAGGACATCTTCAGCTGCAAGGTCATCCCGTCCCGCGGCGCATGGCTGGAGTTCGAGGTCGACAAGCGGGACAGCGTCGGCGTCCGCATCGACCGCAAGCGCAAGCAGGGCGTCACGGTGCTGCTCAAGGCGCTCGGCTGGGACGAGGCGAAGATCCTGGACCGGTTCGGCGACTACGAGTCGATGCGCACCACGCTGGAAAAGGACCACACCTCCGGCCAGGACGACGCGCTGCTCGACATCTACCGCAAGCTGCGGCCGGGCGAGCCGCCGACCCGTGAGTCCGCGCAGACGCTGCTCGAGAACCTGTACTTCAACCCGAAGCGCTACGACCTCGCCAAGGTCGGCAGGTACAAGGTCAACAAGAAGCTGGGCCTCGCCGCGCCGATCGCTGTGGGCACCCTGTCCGAGGAAGACATCGTCGCCACGATCGAATACCTGGTCCGCCTGCACGCGGGCGAGGAGGAGTTCACCGCGAAGGATGTCACGGTGCCGGTCGAGACCGACGACATCGACCACTTCGGCAACCGGCGGCTGCGTACCGTCGGCGAGCTCATCCAGAACCAGGTGCGGCTCGGCCTCGCGCGCATGGAGCGCGTGGTCCGTGAGCGGATGACCACCCAGGACGTCGAGGCGATCACGCCGCAGACCCTCATCAACATCCGCCCGGTCGTCGCGTCCATCAAGGAGTTCTTCGGCACCAGCCAGCTCTCGCAGTTCATGGACCAGACCAACCCGCTGGCCGGGCTGACGCACAAGCGGCGCCTGTCCGCGCTCGGGCCCGGCGGCCTGTCGCGTGAGCGCGCCGGCTTCGAAGTGCGGGACGTGCACCCGTCGCACTACGGCCGGATGTGCCCGATCGAGACGCCCGAGGGGCCGAACATCGGCCTGATCGGCTCGCTGTCCTCCTACGGGCGGGTGAACTCGTTCGGATTCGTGGAGACCCCGTACCGCAAGGTCAGTGCGGGCAAGGTCACCGAGCAGATCGACTACCTGACGGCCGACGAGGAGGACCGGCACGTCATCGCGCAGGCGAACACGCCGCTGTCGGCTGACGGCTCGTTCGCCGAGAACCGCGTGCTCGTCCGGCGGAAGGGCGGCGAGGTCGACTACATCCAGCCCGACGACGTCGACTACATGGACGTCTCGCCGCGGCAGATGGTTTCTGTCGCGACGGCGATGATCCCGTTCCTGGAGCACGACGACGCGAACCGGGCGCTGATGGGCTCCAACATGCAGCGCCAGTCGGTTCCGCTGCTGCGCAGCGAGGCACCGCTGGTCGGCACCGGCATGGAGTACCGCGCGGCGACCGACGCCGGCGACGTGATCATCGCGGAGAAGGCGGGCGTGGCCGAAGAGGTCTCGGCCGACTACGTGACGATCGCGGCGGACGACGGCACCAGGACCACCTACCGTGTCGCCAAGTTCCGGCGCTCCAACCAGGGCACCTGCTTCAACCAGAAGCCCATCGTGGACGAGGGCCAGCGGGTCGAGGCCGGACAGGTCATCGCGGACGGGCCGTGCACGTCCGGCGGCGAGATGGCGCTCGGCAAGAACCTCCTCGTGGCGTTCATGCCCTGGGAGGGGCACAACTACGAGGACGCCATCATCCTCTCGCAGCGGCTGGTGCGCGACGACGTGCTCTCCTCCATCCACATCGAGGAGTACGAGGTCGACGCCAGGGACACGAAACTCGGCCCTGAGGAGATCACAAGAGATATCCCTAACGTCTCCGATGAGGTGCTTGCCGACCTCGACGAGCGCGGCATCATCCGGATCGGTGCCGAGGTCGTCACCGGCGACATCCTGGTGGGCAAGGTGACGCCAAAGGGCGAGACCGAGCTCACCCCGGAGGAGCGGCTGCTGCGGGCGATCTTCGGCGAGAAGGCGCGCGAAGTCCGCGACACCTCGCTGAAGGTGCCGCACGGCGAGGAAGGGAAGGTCATCGGTGTCCGGGTCTTCACCAGGGAAGACGGCGACGAGCTGCCCCCAGGGGTGAACGAGCTCGTGCGCGTCTACGTGGCGCAGAAGCGGAAGATCACCGATGGCGACAAGCTCGCCGGCCGGCACGGGAACAAGGGCGTCATCGCCAAGATCCTGCCCGCGGAGGACATGCCGTTCCTCGAGGACGGCACGCCGGTGGACATCGTGCTCAACCCGCTCGGTGTGCCCGGCCGGATGAACGTCGGCCAGGTGCTGGAAACTCACCTCGGGTGGGTGGCACGGGCCGGCTGGAAGGTCTCGGGCGACGGCGGCTGGCAGAAGCGGCTGCACCAGATCGGCGCCGACGAGGCGCCGTCTGGCACGCCGGTGGCCACGCCGGTGTTCGACGGCGCGCACGAGGAGGAGATAACCGGCCTGCTCAGCGCCGCGCTGCCGAACCGCGACGGCCAGCGCCTGGTCGGTGGCGGTGGCAAGGCGCGGATGTTCGACGGCCGGACCGGTGAGCCGTTCAAGGACCCGATCGCAGTCGGTTACATCTACATCCTCAAGCTGCTGCACCTGGTCGACGACAAGATCCACGCGCGGTCGACGGGCCCGTACTCGATGATCACCCAGCAGCCGCTGGGCGGTAAGGCCCAGTTCGGTGGCCAGCGGTTCGGAGAGATGGAGGTCTGGGCGCTGGAGGCCTACGGCGCGGCGTACGCGCTGCAGGAGCTGCTCACGATCAAGTCCGACGACGTCCTCGGCCGGGTCAAGGTCTACGAGGCGATCGTCAAGGGCGAGAACATACCGGAGCCGGGTATTCCCGAGTCCTTCAAGGTGCTGATCAAGGAGATGCAGTCGCTGTGCCTCAACGTCGAGGTGCTGTCGAGCGACGGCGTGTCCATCGAGATGCGTGATACGGACGAGGATGTCTTCCGCGCCGCGGAGGAACTCGGCATCGACCTGTCCCGGCGCGAGCCGAGCAGCGTTGAAGAGGTCTGAGGTATGCCCGGCAGGCATGCTCCAGAAGCCGCGATCTACCCAGGGGATAAATAAGTGCTCGACGTCAACTTCTTCGACGACCTGCGTATTGGCCTAGCCACCGCTGACGACATCCGGCAGTGGTCACACGGCGAGGTCAAGAAGCCCGAGACCATCAACTACCGCACCCTCAAGCCCGAGAAGGACGGCCTGTTCTGCGAGAAGATCTTTGGCCCGACCCGGGACTGGGAGTGCTACTGCGGTAAGTACAAGCGGGTCAGGTTCAAGGGCATCATCTGCGAGCGCTGCGGCGTGGAAGTCACCCGCGCCAAGGTGCGGCGTGAGCGGATGGGCCACATCGAGCTTGCCGCGCCGGTCACGCACATCTGGTACTTCAAGGGCGTGCCCAGCCGGCTCGGCTACCTGCTCGACCTGGCGCCGAAGGACCTGGAGAAGGTCATCTACTTCGCCGCTTACATGATCACGTTCGTGGACGACGACGGCCGCGCCCGTGACCTGCCCTCGCTCGAGGCCAAGATCTCGGTGGAGCGGCAGCAGCTCGAACAGCGCCGCGACAGCGACATCGAGGCACGGCAGTCGAAGCTCGAAGCCGACCTCGCCGAGCTCGAGGCGTCCGGCGCCAAGGGCGACGCGCGGCGGAAGGTGCGTGAGAGCTCCGACCGCGAATGCCGCCAGATCCGTGACCGCGTGCAGAAGGAACTCGACAGGCTCGAAGAGGTCTGGAACCGGTTCAAGAACCTGAAGGTTCAGGACCTCGAGGGTGACGAGCTGCTCTACCGCGAGATGCGGGACAGGTTCGGCAGGTACTTCCGCGGCGGCATGGGCGCGCAGGCGATCCAGGAGCGGATCGCCAACTTCGATCTGGAGGCCGAGGCACAGAAGCTGCGGGACACCATCCGCACCGGCAAGGGCCAGAAGAAGGCACGCGCGCTGAAGCGGCTCAAGGTTGTCTCCGCCTTCCTGAACACGCGCAACAGCCCGATGGGCATGGTGCTCGACTGCATTCCGGTGATCCCGCCGGACCTGCGGCCGATGGTTCAGCTCGACGGTGGCCGTTTCGCCACCTCGGACCTGAACGACCTGTACCGGCGGGTCATCAACAGGAACAACCGGCTCAAGCGCCTGCTCGACCTCGGTGCGCCTGAGATCATCGTCAACAACGAGAAGCGGATGCTGCAGGAGGCCGTCGACTCGCTGTTCGACAACGGCCGCCGCGGCAGGCCGGTCACCGGCCCGGGCAACCGCCCGCTCAAGTCCCTGTCCGACATGCTCAAGGGCAAGCAGGGCCGGTTCAGGCAGAACCTGCTCGGCAAGCGCGTCGACTATTCCGGCCGCAGCGTCATCGTCGTCGGGCCGCAGCTCAAACTGCACCAGTGCGGCCTGCCGAAGCAGATGGCGCTCGAGCTGTTCAAGCCGTTCGTGATGAAGCGCCTGGTGGACCTCAACCACGCGCAGAACATCAAGTCGGCCAAGCGGATGGTGGAGCGCGCCCGCGCGGTGGTGTGGGACGTGCTGGAGGAGGTCATCACCGAGCATCCGGTGCTGCTCAACCGTGCGCCGACGCTGCACAGGCTCGGCATCCAGGCGTTCGAGCCGCAACTGGTCGAGGGCAAGGCCATCCAGATCCACCCGCTGGTCTGCACCGCGTTCAACGCGGACTTCGACGGCGACCAGATGGCGGTCCACCTGCCGCTGTCCGCCGAGGCGCAGGCTGAGGCCCGCATCCTGATGCTGTCCACCAACAACATCCTCAAGCCGGCCGACGGCAAGCCGGTCACCATGCCGACCCAGGACATGGTCATCGGGCTGTACTGGCTCACCGCGGAATCGCCGGACGCCACGGGCGAGGGGCGGGCGTTCACCTCGCCGTCCGAGGCGATCATGGCTCAGGACCGTGGCGAGATCGACGTCCGCGCGAAGATACAGGTCCGGCTCAAGGGCGTGACCCCGCCGCCGGGCTTCGAGCTGCCCGAGGGCTGGGTGCCGGGTGAGCCGATCCGGCTGACCACCACCCTCGGCCGGTGCATCTTCAACGAGACGCTGCCCGCCGACTTCGCGTTCGTGAACTACGAGGTCGGCAAGAAGCAGTTGTCCGCGATCGTCAACGAGCTTGCGGAGAGCTACCCGAAGGTGCAGGTCGCCGCGGCGCTCGACGCGCTCAAGGACGCCGGCTTCCACTGGGCGACCAGGGCAGGGCTGACCATCGCCATTGAGGACGTGGTGGCGCCACCGCACAAGCAGGAGATCCTCGAGTCCTACGAGAAGCGCGCCGACAAGGTGCAGCGCGAGTACGAGCGTGGCCTGATCACCGATGACGAGCGCCGTCAGGAGCTCATCGAGATCTGGACCCACGCGACTGCGGACGTTGCACAGGACATGGAGGCGGCCTTCCCGCCGACCAACCCGGTCTGGATGATGGTCAACTCCGGCGCCCGCGGCAACCCGATGCAGGTACGGCAGATCGCCGGCATGCGCGGGCTGGTCTCCAACCCGAAGGGCGAGACAATCCCGCGGCCTATCAAGTCCAGCTTCCGCGAAGGGCTGTCGGTGGTGGAGTACTTCATCTCCACCCACGGCGCACGGAAGGGCCTCGCCGACACCGCGCTGCGCACCGCGGACTCCGGCTACCTCACCCGGCGGCTGGTGGACGTGGCGCAGGACGTGATCGTCCGGCAGGAGGACTGCGGCACCGACAGGTCGATCCCGATGCGGATAGCGGCGAAGGTGCCCGGCGGCGGGCTGCGCAAGATGCTCAACGTCGAGAACACCGGAACCGGCCGTACCCTGTCGGCCGACGTGGAGGCCGAGGGCCTGGTGCTCGCGAAGGCGGGCACCGACACCACCGAGGCGATGATCGACAAGCTGGTGGCCGCCGGGGTGGAGACCATCCGCACCTACAGCGTCCTCGTCTGCGAGTCCAGGATCGGCGTGTGTGCCAAGTGCTATGGCCGCTCGCTGGCCACGGGCAAGCGCGTGGATGTCGGCGAGGCGGTCGGCATCGTCGCGGCCCAGTCGATCGGTGAGCCTGGCACGCAGCTCACCATGCGGACCTTCCACACCGGTGGTGTGGCCGGCCAGGACATCACCCACGGCCTGCCCAGGATCCAGGAACTCTTCGAGGCCCGGATCCCCAAGGGCATGGCGCCCATCAGTGAGGCCGAGGGCCGGGTCCGGATCGAGGAGACGGAGAAGACCCGCAAGCTCGTCGTTGTTCCCGACAACGGCACCGACGAGATCCCCTACCAGGTCCCGATGCGGTCGCGGCTGCTGGTCGGCGAGGGCGAGCATGTCGGGGTGGGGCAGCAGCTCATCCAGGGCGCGGTGAACCCGCACGAGGTGCTGAGGATCCTCGGCGCCCGTGAGCTCCAGCTCCACCTGGTGGCTGAGGTCCAGGAGGTGTACCGCTCTCAGGGCGTGTCGATCCACGACAAGCACATCGAGATCATCGTCAGGCAGATGCTCAAGCGGGTGAACGTGCTCGAGTCGGGCGACACCGAGTTGCTTCCGGGTGAACTGGTCGACCGGCCCAGGTTCGAGGAGGTCAACAGGTCCGTGGTGGCCGAGGGTGGCCAGCCGGCATCCGGCCGGCCGGTGCTCATGGGCATCACCAAGGCGTCGCTCGCGACCGAGTCGTGGCTGTCGGCGGCGTCCTTCCAGGAGACGACGCGGGTGCTCACCGACGCGGCGATCCATGCCAAGTCGGACTCGCTGCTCGGCCTCAAGGAGAACGTCATCATCGGCAAGCTCATCCCGGCCGGTACCGGCATGCCGCTGTACCGCAACATCCGGGTCGAGCCCACCGAGGACGCCCGTTCAGCCGTGTACCCGGTCGGGGTCTACGACGACACGACCGACTACTCCTTCGGCCAGGGCACCGGAGAAGCCGTACCGCTGGAGGAGTACGACTTCGGCTCCTACAACAGGTAATCAGTCCACAGCATCGTCAAGCCAGCACCGCCCCCCGTCTCCCGCGGCGGCGCAACAGCCGGCGGGCGCCCCACCCGGGGCGCCCGCCGTCGCATATCCGTGTGGAAAAACGTCTGTCGAGCCGGCGCTGCCACGGCACGTGCGGCCCGGCCTCACCGCGTCGTAGCTGCCGCCCCCAGTCACCGACGCTGGCTGGGATGTGCGGCGCGCGCTGATAACCCGAACGCGCTTGCCGCACACCCCGGGCCAGCGCCGGCAACGCGATCTGCGGCCGGGGATCGGGGACTCTTCGACAGATCCTGGACATCGTGCACCGCACGATTCAACGAGCAGTTTGCAGATCACCTGTGAGCTGCTGACATCGCGAAGACGCCAGGTGCAGGGCAGGATCCTCTCGGGGAGGAGCAGCATGCGCTGGAAAGTCAGGTCCGAGCAGCCGCTGTACCACGATGAGTGGCTCGACATCAGGGTCGCTGACGTGGAGCTTCCTGATGGTCGGCATCTGCAGCATCGCGTCATCCGCACGCCGCCAGGTGCGGGCTGCGTCGTGATCGATGATGCTCAGCGCGTCCTGCTGATGTGGCGGCACCGCTTCATCACCGATACCTGGGGCTGGGAGATTCCGGTCGGCAAGATCGACGACGGCGAACTGCCCATCGACGCTGCCCGCCGTGAATGTGAGGAGGAGACCGGCTGGCGTCCTGCCCGGCTCCGACCTCTCATCTACACTCAGCCCACACCCGGGCTCAGCGACTCCGAACATCACATCTTCCGCAGCGACGGCGCTTCATACACCGGTGAGCCGGTCGAGGCATTCGAGTCGCAGCGGATCGCCTGGATCCCGCTGGCAGAAATCCGCTCGCTGTTGCGAAAGCGCGACATCGTCAGCGGCACAACCCTCGTGGCGCTGCTGTACGTGCTGACCGAAGCCGACGCCCAGCTGTAGCCGGGCACTCAGAAGGTGACCTTCGCACGCTACGGTGGATCTCATCGGGCGGACAATTTGGGGAGCCTGGGCCGTGCCTGAGCTTGACTTCATGGTTGTCGCGGATTACGTGCGCGCCGAAGGCGGCGTGCTGCACATGATCGCCGCGGGGTTCGACACCATGTACGCGGCGTCCGTCCCCGTGATGCGGCAGATCGGCGTTGGCATGCGCCTCACGATGACGACCACCGAGTTGGTCTACGAACACGACGTTGAGCTGGTTTTCCAGGACGCGGACGGCAAGCGGATCAGCCAAGTCCACGGCACGATCAACCCCCAGCCAAGCGCTCAGGCCCCACCTCTGGGCCGGCCGCTCGGCATCGCGATGGCGTTCAATCTCGTCGTGCCCGTACCGGCCTACGGCGACTACTCGCTTGAGCTCCTCATCGACCACTCGCACAAGAAGACGATCCCGATCGTGGTAACCCAGCCACCGGCCGCCCCGCCTCCGGCATTGCCGGCCGACGCCTAGTAGCAGGGCACCGACGGGCCAGGCCGGTCCGAGGGCTTCGGCACAACCTGGGTGCCCGGTGGGCGCCGGGGCCTGCGGGTAAGCGGCGTTCGGGTTTTCAGCCGCGTGCCGCACGTCCCCGGCGGCGCGGCGGGCCCGGGTGAACACGCACACACCGCCGTTGAGGAGATCGCTGCGCGGACGAGGCCAGCCCGCGACGGTGCATGGTCAGCCGTGGGGCCGGTGCGGGGCGCGGTTGGCGTTGGCGAGGATCGCGTCGTGGACGTAGTGGGAGAAGCCGGGGGCGATCTTGTCGTAGCTCTCGGTGTAGCGGGGGTCGGCGATGTACATCTCGGCCAGGCCGCGGTGCATGCCGTAGCCACAGTCGTAGAACCACCGGGATATGTGCTGGCAGTGCGCCCCGGCGAGATCCATCGCCACGTCCGAAGCCGCAGGCTCACCGGCCCGCAGCGTGTCGGCGAAGTGCTGGATGTTGCCGTCGGCCTCGCGCCTGATGGCGATCCAGTCGTCCTTCGTGTAGGCGGCCGCTCGCGGCTGCTGCTTCCATGCGTCCGTATCACCCCGGCGCTGCTCCGCCTCCTCGGCATCCCCTCCCGCTACGTGAGGGTCAAGCGCGTTTGCGCGCACAGTCACGGTCATGGTCGCTGCGCGGGAGCAGGCGGCGGGTTTGTCGTACCGTCATGCCAGGCTTCGGAAATGGCGCAGACGAATGATCGCGTAGAGGCCGCGTTAGCCAAGCAGTTGCGTCAGCAAGATCATGTCATTGCGCGACGCCAGGCTACGGCGTGCGGGATGAGTGACCAGATGCTCAAGCACCGCCTGTCCCCTGGCGGGCCATGGCAAAAGCTGCTCCCGGGCGTGTACCTGGCTCTCACGGGCACCCCGACCCCCGATCAGCGGGAGATGGCTGCGCTGTTGTACGGGGGCCCAGGCAGCGTGATCACAGGTGCGGCGGCCCTGCGCCGCCAGGGCCTGCACCCACCGGACGACGGGGTGGTAGACGTCCTGATCCCGGCTCGCTATCGGCGCAGCAGTGCCGGTTTCATCCGCGTCCGCAGGACTACCAAGATGCCCGGCCAGGTAGCCGTGATCGCGAGGCGTGATTACACGATGGTGGCGCGCGCTGTCGCGGACGCCGCTCGCATCATGACAAGCCTGTCCGATGTTCGTGCGCTGGTCGCGTCGGCGGTGCAAACCCGCCGCTGCCCGCTCGGGCTGCTTGCTACGGAGTTGCGGGAAGGGCCGGTGCGGGATTCCGCGTTGCTGCGCCGGGCGCTCGCGGAGGTGGCCGATGGCGTCCGGTCGGCTGCTGAGGCCGACCTGCGTGATCTGATCGGACGCGCCGGCCTGCCAGCACCCATGTTCAACGCGCGCCTGCTGATTGGGCCCGGTTCGTTGCTGGCCGTCCCTGACGCCTGGTGGCCGGATGCCGGAGTCGCCGTCGAGGTGGACTCGCGCGAGTGGCATCTTTCGCCCGACGACTGGCAGCAGACCCTTGCCCGGCATGCCACGATGACCGCGCAAGGCATCCTGTTGCTGCATTTCACGCCGTGGCAAATTCACTCACGGCCGGGCGAGGTCGTCTCTGCCCTCAAGCAGGCACTTGCCGCTGGCCGCGCCCGCCCGCGCCTGCCGATACGAGCGCTCCCCGCCACCGCATGACCATCGCCCCGTCGTCGGCGGTGTCCTCCTGAACCGTGAATGTGCCATCGCGGGTCCTCCAGAACCCGCGATGGCACATTCACGGTCATGGGCGGTCTGGGGCGGCTGGGGGTTGCCACGGTCATGGGCGGTCTGGGGCGGCTGGGGTTGCCCGGAGGGGCGACACGTGAGTGGCGGTCAGCACAATCGCGTCACGGCGGGCACGGGGGGGCCTACAGGTGGGAACCCCGGGAACCCCCGCCGGGATTATCTGGGGCGCGGAGGGCGTTGTAGGAGCTGACGGTCAATCGCCGTGTGGGGCCTACGGTCAATCGCTGTTTTGACCTGTGGGCAGGGCGGCGGTAGTCTCTGTCTCCGTGCCTGTGACGCCGTGGGCACGCAAAGCGCGCCCATCCGGCCTTTCGAACCAGAAGGTCCCAGGTTCGGAACACGGGGCGCGTGGGCCTTCCCCTCCTCGACGACAAGCCCCTTGTGGCTCGGTGTGCCCCGCAGTCGGCAACACACCCGACCGCGTGGGTCGGTGAGGCGGGGGAACCCGCAGGTGAGATGGCTCGCAGCCGCCGCCTGCGGGGTCCAAAGCAGACGAGTGTTAGACAGTGTCACATCACGACACGTGCCGACGGCACGTGCAGAAAGCGACAGCGTGCCGGAGGCGCGCAGGCAGGACGGAGACTCGGTGCCCACGATCCAGCAGCTGGTCCGCAAGGGCCGCCAGGACAAGGTAGCCAAGAACAAGACTCCGGCGCTCAAGGGCAGCCCGCAGCGCCGTGGAGTTTGCACGCGCGTCTACACGACCACGCCCAAGAAGCCGAACTCCGCCCTCCGCAAGGTCGCCAGGGTGCGGCTGACCAGCCAGATCGAGGTCACGGCCTACATCCCGGGCGTGGGCCACAACCTGCAGGAGCACTCCATCGTGCTGGTGCGGGGTGGCAGGGTGAAGGACCTCCCCGGGGTCCGTTACAAGATCATCCGCGGGTCGCTCGACACGCAGGGCGTCCGGAACCGTAAGCAGGCCCGCAGCCGTTACGGCGCGAAGAAGGAGAAGAGCTGACATGCCGCGCAAGGGCCCCGCGACCAAACGGCCGCTCGTCACCGACCCGGTATACGGCTCGCCGCTGGTCACCGCGCTCGTCAACAAGGTGCTGCTCGACGGCAAGCGCTCGCTTGCCGAGCGGATCGTGTACGGGGCGCTCGAGGGCGCCAGGGACAAGACGGGCAACGACCCCGTCGTCACGCTCAAGCGTGCGCTCGACAACGTCAAGCCGACCCTGGAGGTGCGCAGCCGCCGGGTCGGCGGCGCGACCTACCAGGTGCCCGTCGAGGTGCGCGCCTCGCGCAGCACGACCCTGGCACTGCGCTGGATCGTGAGCTACTCGCGGCAGCGCAGGGAGAAGACGATGACCGAGCGGCTCATGAACGAGTTGCTCGACGCGAGCAACGGCCTCGGCGCCAGCGTGAAGCGGCGCGAGGACACCCACAAGATGGCCGAGTCCAACAAGGCATTCGCGCACTACCGCTGGTGACACCGCAGGATTGGCGGCGCATCACCGGTGCCGCGCCGGCCCGGCCGGCCGAAGACAAGACGTAACGACTCAGGAAAGAAAGAAGAAGTGGCCACTCAGACCGCCGTGGAACTCGCCAAGGTCCGCAACATCGGGATCATGGCGCATATCGACGCGGGCAAGACCACGACAACCGAGCGGATCCTTTTCTACACCGGCATCAACTACAAGATCGGCGAGGTCCACGAGGGCGCCGCCACGATGGACTGGATGGAGCAGGAGCAGGAACGCGGGATCACGATCACCTCGGCCGCGACGACCACCCACTGGCGCGATCACACCATCAACATCATCGACACCCCCGGCCATGTGGACTTCACCGTCGAGGTCGAGCGCTCGCTCCGGGTACTCGACGGCGCGGTCGCGGTGTTCGACGCGGTTGCCGGGGTGGAGCCGCAGTCCGAGACGGTATGGCGGCAAGCCAACCGTTACGGGGTGCCGCGGATCTGTTTCGTCAACAAGATGGACCGGGTCGGCGCCGAGTTCCACCGCTGTGTGGAGATGATCGTCGACCGGCTGGGCGCCACCCCGCTGGTGATCCAGCTCCCATGGGGCGTCGAATCCGACTTCAAGGGCGTCATCGACCTGGTCCAGATGCGGGCGATGCTCTGGCAGACCGAGGGCAAGGGCGACAAGTACGACGTGGTCGCGATCCCGCATGACCACCTGGAGGCGGCCAGGGAATGGCGTGACCGGCTGCTGGAGAACATCTCCGAGCGTGACGAGGAGATGATGGAGCTGTACCTGGAGGGTATCGAGCCCGACCCCGATCAGCTCATCGCGGCGATCCGCCGTGCCACCATCGCCGGTGCCCTGACCCCCGTGCTGTGCGGTAGCGCCTTCAAGAACAAGGGCGTCCAGCCGATGCTCGACGCGATCGTTGACCTGCTGCCGAGCCCGGTGGACATTCCGTCGATCAAGGGCCACGCAGTGGGCCGCGAGGACAAGATCATCGAGCGGCATGCCGACCCGGGCGAGCCGTTCGCGGCGCTCGCCTTCAAGATCATGTCCGACCAGCACCTCGGCAAGCTCACCTACATCCGGGTGTACTCGGGGACGCTGCGCACCGGCTCACAGGTGCTCAACTCCACCAAGGGACGCAAGGAGCGGATCGGCAAGGTCTACCAGATGCACGCCAACAAGCGCGAGGAGCGGCCCACCGCGATCGCGGGCCAGATCGTCGCGGTGATGGGCCTGAAGGACACCACCACCGGTGACACGCTCTGCGACCCCGTGCATCCGGTGATTCTTGAGTCGATGACGTTCCCCGCGCCGGTCATCAACGTGGCGATCGAGCCGAGGACGAAGAGCGACCAGGAGAGGCTCGGCACGGCCATCCAGCGCCTCGCCGAGGAAGACCCGACGTTCCAGGTCCGCACGGACGAGGAAACCGGCCAGACGATCATCTCGGGCATGGGCGAACTGCATCTCGAGGTGCTTGTCGACCGGATGAAGCGGGAGTTCAGGGTCGAGGCGAACATCGGCCGGCCACAGGTCGCCTACCGCGAGACCATCCGCAAGACGGTCAGCAAGGTCGAGTACACGCACAAGAAGCAGACGGGCGGCTCGGGCCAGTACGGCCGGGTGGTCATCGACCTCGCGCCGACCGGTGGCGATGGCGGCGGGTACGAGTTCGAGAACAAGATCACTGGGGGCCGGATCCCGCGCGAGTTCATCCCCTCCGTGGACGCCGGGTGCCAGGAGGCCGCCGAGTTCGGCGTGCTCGCCGGGTACCCGATGGTGGACGTCAAGGTGACGCTCACCGACGGCGCCTATCACGAGGTGGACTCCTCCGAGCTCGCGTTCAAGATCGCTGGCTCGATGGCGTTCAAGAAGGCGGCCGCCCGGGCGGATCCCGTGCTGCTCGAACCCGTCATGGCGGTCGAGGTCAGGACGCCCGACGACTACATGGGTGATGTCATCGGCGACCTGAACAGCAGGCGGGGCCAGATCCAGGCCATGGAGGACCTCTCCGGGGCACGGGTCGTCAAGGCGGTCGTGCCGCTGTCGGAGATGTTCGGCTACGTCGGTGACCTGCGCAGCCGGACGCAGGGCAGGGCGGACTACACGATGCAGTTCGATTCCTACGCCGAGGTCCCGCCAAGTATCGCCAAGGAAATCGTCGCGAAGGCACGAGGTGAGTGACATCAGCCATAAGCCGAGATCGCCAGGCGACGCGAGAGCAAACAAGAGCACAAGCCGTACAGCTAAGAATCTGTAGGAGAAACCAGTGGCGAAGGCCAAGTTCGTGCGGAACAAGCCGCACGTCAACATCGGCACCATCGGGCACATCGACCACGGCAAGACCACGCTGACCGCGGCGATCACCCGTGTGCTGCATGACAAGTTCCCTGACCTCAACCCGTTCACGCCGTTCGACCAGATCGACAAGGCGCCGGAGGAGAAGGAACGCGGCATCACGATCTCGATCGCGCATGTCGAGTACCAGACCGAGAAGCGCCACTACGCGCACGTGGACTGCCCTGGTCACGCGGACTACATCAAGAACATGATCACGGGTGCCGCGCAGATGGACGGCGCCATCCTCGTGGTGGCGGCCACCGACGGCCCGATGCCGCAGACCCGCGAGCATGTGCTGCTCGCCCGCCAGGTGGGCGTGCCCTACATCGTCGTGGCGCTGAACAAGGCGGACATGGTCGACGACGAGGAGATCCTCGAGCTCGTCGAGCTCGAGGTGCGCGAGCTGCTCACGGAGTACGAGTTCCCCGGCGACGACCTCCCGGTGATCCGGGTGTCCGCGCTGAAGGCGCTGGAAGGCGACGCGGAGTGGAGCGCGAAGGTCGTCGAGCTCCTCGACGCCTGTGACGAGAGCATCCCCGAGCCGGTGCGTGAGATCGACAAGCCGTTCCTCATGCCGATCGAGGACGTCTTCTCCATCACCGGCCGCGGCACCGTCGTGACCGGCCGGATCGAGCGTGGCGTGATCCACACCGGCAACGAGGTCGAGATCATCGGGATCAAGGAGAAGCCGATGAAGACGACCATCACCGGCGTCGAGATGTTCCGCAAGATCCTCGACGAGGGCATGGCGGGTGACAACGTCGGCCTGCTGCTGCGCGGGATCAAGCGCGAGGAGGTCGAGCGCGGCCAGGTCGTCATCAAGCCGGGCACGAACACCCCGCACACCAACTTCGAGGCACAGGTCTACGTGCTGTCCAAGGATGAGGGTGGCCGGCACACGCCGTTCTTCAACAACTACCGTCCGCAGTTCTACTTCCGCACCACGGACGTCACCGGCGTCGTCTACCTGCCCGAGGGCACGGAGATGGTCATGCCGGGCGACAACACCGAGATGCGGGTCGAGCTGATCCAGCCGATCGCGATGGAGGAAGGCCTCAGGTTCGCGATCCGCGAGGGCGGCCGGACCGTCGCCTCGGGGCGGGTCATCAAGATCCTCAAGTGACGGTCGTTACCGTGGCGGCCGGTCCGCTGACATAGCGGCCGGCCGCCACGCCACGTAACACCCGCCAACAGCAGCACCGTGACAAGACAGCAACACAGCGCTACGCGGCAGCACAGAACACAGCGATACAAACGGCACAACCCGGCGGCACACTCAAGCGAAGGACACCGAAGCCACATGGCGGGACAGAAGATCCGCATCCGGCTCAAGGCATATGACCACGAGGTCATCGACAGCTCGGCGCGCAAGATCGTCGAGACCGTGATGCGCACGGGTGCGCGCGTCGCGGGACCGGTGCCGCTGCCGACGGAGAAGAACGTGTACTGCGTCATCCGCTCGCCGCACAAGTACAAGGACTCGCGCGAGCACTTCGAGATGCGCACGCACAAGCGCCTGATCGACATCATCGACCCGACTCCCAAGACGGTCGACTCGCTCATGCGGCTCGACCTGCCTGCGGGCGTCGACATCGAGATCAAGCTTTGAGGACTACTGACATGGCTGCGCCTGCTAGGCAGATCAAGGGAGTGCTGGGCACCAAGCTCGGCATGAGCCAGGTCTTCGACGACGACGGACGCATCGTGCCCGTCACCGTGGTCCAGGCCGGGCCCTGCGTGGTGACGGCGGTGCGGACGCCGGCCAGCGACGGCTACTCAGCCGTGCAACTCGGCTACGGCGAGATCAATCCGGCCAAGGTGAGCCGGCCGGTGGCCGGGCAGTTCACCAAGGCGGGGGTGACGCCGCGCCGGTACCTGGTCGAACTGCGCACCGCCGACGCGACCGAATACACCCTCGGCCAGCAGGTCGCCGCCGATGTTTTCGAGGCGGGCCAGCGGGTCGACGTGACCGGAAAGAGCAAGGGCAAGGGCACCGCGGGCGTGATGAAGCGGCACGGCTTCCGCGGCCTCAGCTCCTCGCACGGCACCCAGCGCAAGCACCGTGCGCCTGGCTCGATCGGCGGCTGCGCCACGCCGGCCCGGGTTTTCAAGGGCATGCGCATGGCGGGCAGGATGGGCGGCGCGCGCACGACCGCGCAGAGCCTGCTCGTGCACGCGGTCGACATGGACCGGGGCCTGCTGCTGATCAAGGGCGCGATCCCCGGCCCGAAGGGCACGCTCGTGCTGGTCCGCAGCGCCGCGAAGGCCCCTGTCGTCCCAGCTACGGCCGGCAGCCAGGGAAGGTGAGTAACGGATGAGCACTGTCGTCAGCGTCGTCTCGCCGTCCGGCGACACCGGCCAGACCGTCGAGCTGCCCGACGAGATCTTCGGCGCCAAGGTGAACGTGCCCCTGATCCATCAGGTCGTCGTCGCGCAGCAGGCGGCCGCGCGGCAGGGTACGCACGACACCAAGACCCGCGGCGAAGTGCGCGGCGGCGGCAAGAAGCCGTACCGGCAGAAGGGCACCGGCCGGGCACGCCAGGGATCGGCCCGTGCGCCGCAGTACGCCGGCGGCGGTGTCGTGCACGGCCCGACGCCTCGCTCCTACAGCCAGCGGACGCCCAAGAAGATGAAGGCCGCGGCGCTGCGCGGCGCGCTGTCGGACCGGGCGCGCGACGGCCGGGTGCACGTGGTCACCAGCTTCGTCGACGGTGACGTGCCAAGGACGAAGGAGGCGCTGCAGGTACTGCGGGCGATCACACTCGCGCCGCGCGCGCTCGTCGTGGTCGACGCCGAGGACGAGCTCACCTGGAAGAGCCTGCGCAACGTGGCGGGCGTGTGCGTGCTCGAGGCCGGCCAGCTCAACACCTACGACGTGGTGGTCAGCGACGACGTGGTCTTCACCAGGAATGCGCTTGCCGAGTTCGTGGCCAGGTCCGTCAGCGCGTGGTCTGGCGGGTCGTCCACCCGGACGGCGCGGCAGAAGGAGGCACGGGCGTGAACAAGATCAGCGATCCGCGGGACGTCTTGATCCGTCCTGTGGTCTCGGAGAAGAGTTACGGCCTTTCCGACATCGGCAAGTACACGTTCATCGTCGCGCCCGGCGCCAACAAGACTCAGATCAAGCAGGCCGTGGAGGCCGTGTTCAGGGTCAAGGTGACGCAGGTCAATACGATCAACCGGCCCGGCAAGCGCAAGCGGACCCGGTACGGGTGGGGCAAGCGGCGTGACACCAAGCGGGCCATCGTGAGCCTGGCCGAAGGTGACCGGATCGACATCTTCGGCCCGACCGGTTAGCGGCCGGCCGATCCACAGGAGCGAGAACACCAATGGGCATCCGTAAGTACAAGCCGACAACGCCGGGGCGGCGTGGCGCCAGCGGCGCCGACTTCGTCGAAGTCACCCGCACCAGCCCGGAGAAGTCGCTGGTCCGCCCGCTGCACTCCCAGGGCGGCAGGAACGTGCACGGCCGCATCACCACCCGGCACCAGGGCGGTGGCCACAAGCGCGCCTACCGGCTCATCGACTTCCGCAGGGACGACAAGGATGGTGTGCCCGCCAAGGTCGCGCACATCGAGTACGACCCGAACCGGACCGCGCGCATCGCGCTGCTGCACTACGCCGACGGTGAGAAGCGCTACATCCTGTGCCCGCAGGGCCTCGCTCAGGGCGACCAGGTGGAGAGCGGTCCCGGTGCCGACATCAAGCCGGGCAGCTGCCTGCCGCTGCGGAACGTGCCGACGGGCACGGTGGTGCACGCCATCGAGCTACGGCCGGGCGGCGGCGCGAAGATCGCCCGCTCGGCGGGCTCCGGCGTCCAGCTGCTCGCCAAGGAAGGCACCAGCGCCACTTTGCGCATGCCCTCGGGTGAGATCCGGCTCGTCGATGTCCGTTGCCGCGCCACCGTCGGCGAGGTGGGTAACGCGGAGCAGGGCAACATCAAGCTGGGCAAGGCGGGCCGCAGCAGGTGGAAGGGCCGCCGCCCGACCGTTCGCGGTGTCGCCATGAACCCGGTCGACCACCCGCTGGGCGGCGGTGAGGGCAAGAGCTCCGGTGGCCGGCACCCGGTCAGCCCGTGGGGCAAGCCGGAGGGACGCACCCGTAAGGCCCACAAGCCAAGCGACAAGCAGATCACCCGCCGCCGAGGCAAGAAGAAGCGGTAGGCGTCAATGAATATCAAGTGGCAAACCATAATCCCGAACGGCTGCGCGGAGCCGGCCCCCGGGCCGGTGCGGCGTGCCGGGGGGTTGCGGGCCGTCGGGGTCCGGGGTGTCCCCGGGTGGCGCGATGTCCCCCCGGGCCAGCACAGCCTTAACCGCTGCGCGGAGCCGGCCGGCCTTTCGGTGCGGCCCGAGCCCATGCGGCCTGACGGGGGTCCGGGGTCGTCCCCCCGGACCAGCACAGTGAACGGTAGGAGCACCCAGCGATGCCTCGTAGCCTGAAGAAGGGCCCTTTCGTCGACGACCACCTGATGAAAAAGGTGGACGCGCAGAACGAGAGGGGCGCCAAAAACGTGATCAAGACGTGGTCGCGGCGCTCCATGATCGTTCCGGAGATGCTCGGCCACACGATCGCGGTCCACGACGGCCGCAAGCACGTGCCCGTGTTCATCACCGAGGCGATGGTCGGCCACAAACTCGGTGAGTTCGCGCCGACGCGGACCTTCCGCAGTCACGTCAGGGACGACCGGCGAAGCCGGCGCTGACTGCCGTGGCAAAGACAGTGGCAAAGCCACCCGCCGATCGGGACCACCCGACACCACATTCCGCCAGAACGAAGTAAGCGAGGGAAGCGATGGAAGCCAGGGCTCAGGCGCGGTACGTCCGCGTCACGCCCCGGAAGGCCCGCCGCGTGGTGGACCTCATTCGCGGGCTGCCTGCCGGCCAGGCGCAGGCGGTGCTCGCCTTCGCGCCGCAGGCGGCGAGCGACCCGGTCGGCAAGGTGCTTGCCAGTGCGATCGCCAACGCGGAGACCACGGGCCGCGTGGACCCCGAGTCGCTCGTCGTGAGCCGTGCCTGGGTCGACGAGGGCCCGACGCTCAAGCGGTTCCGCCCTCGTGCGCAGGGCCGGGCGTACAGGATCAACAAGCGCACCAGCCACATCACGGTGATCATCGCCGAGCAGGAGGGAACCGCCGCCGCGCCCGCAGGACGCAGGAGGGGCGCGCGGCCGGAACCGACGCCGGCGCCGCGGCCGAGGCTGCCACGGCGACGCCGGGCACCGGCCGCCGCCGATGCCCCGGTGGCCGAGGATGCGCTGGTTGAGGCCCCGGTGGCCGATGCCCCGGTGGCCGAGGATGCGCTGGTTGAGGCCCCGGTGGCCGAGGTTCCGGTGGCCGAGGATGCGGTG
>WNGJ01001454.1_pt1 | contig 42023 bp, 33 predicted proteins | sample 5400611 | NCBI WGS metagenome assembly WNGJ01 (sample SAMN13153375, study PRJNA577476) | soil metagenome | isolation source: 40 cm soil or saprolite under Garry oak tree replicate 1 | place: USA:California | collected 2016-06-15
GCACCGACCGCAGCTCATACCCGATGCCCCCATCGAGTTGGTCCAGACGGGATGCTGCTGCCGTCCGGTCAGCTGGTGGCGGCCGCGGACATGACCGAGCGGGGTCGCAATTCGGAGAGAACCTCGCGCGCGGCGGTGAGCACGGTGTCGATATCCACCTCGGAAACTCCGTAGTGGGTCACTGCGCGAACCAAGCCGTTCGGATACTCGATCATCTGTATGCCGCGTGTGGCGAGGCCCGCCAGGAAGGCCGCCCGGGAGGTGACCGAGGCGCCTCTGCTCTCACGGCCGGCCAGGCCGAAGATCACGAAGTTCGTGCGGACGCGGTGGGGCTCGAGCTCGATCACTCCCGGCAGCCCGGCCAGGCCCTGGGCCAACCGCCGGGCGTTGGCGTGGTCGTCGGCGAGCCGCGCGATCATCCCTCCCGGCCCGGGCTGGAGCGCAACGAGCCCGGCCGCGGCAAGGATCCCGGCCTGGCGCATTCCGCCGCCGACCAGCTTGCGGGCGCGGCGCGCCGTGGCGATGAACTCACGCGTGCCGACGACGACCGAGCCGACCGGGCAGGCGAGGCTTTTGGAAAGGCAGAACGTCACCGAATCAGCCGGATCGCAAAGGTCACGGGCCGGGACGCCGAGGGCTACCGCGGCGTTGAACAGGCGGGCACCGTCGACGTGGAGCGGCACTCCGCGGAGGTGAGCGATTGCAGCGACCTCGGCCGTGTAGCTCGGCGTCAACGGCTGTCCCATCGTCAGGTTGTGCGTGTTCTCGAGAACCACGAGGCCTGTGACTGGCTCGTGGACGTCGCTCGGATCCCGGAAGGCGCGGTCGATGGCAGCTGGATCGATCGTGCCGTCGGGTCCCACCCGAATGGCTCGCGCCGAGGCGCCCACGACGACCGCATGGCCGCCGGCCTCCCCGTCGACGACGTGCGTTCCCGCTCCTGCGATGAGCTCAAAGCCCCGCCCGAGATGCGCCAGCATCGAGACCAGGTTGCCCATCGTCCCGGAAACGACGAACAAGCCGGCGTCCTTGCCGAGCAGCGTCGCCGCACGCTGCTCCAGGGCGTTGACCGTCGGGTCTTCGCCGAAGACGTCGTCGCCGACGTCCGCCGCTGCCATCGCTCGCCGCATCTCTTGCGAGGGCTGGGTCACCGTGTCGGAGCGCAGGTCGATCATTCGTCGAGCGTGGGATTGGGCCGTCGAGGAACTACTTCGGCGCAAAGTCGACCGTCCATTGACAGTCCGGGTTGGTGGAGACGAGCACGTAGTACATGCCACCTTTGAGGTTCTGGAGATGGTACGACGCCTCGGTAACGATCCCTGCAAGCGAGCTGGACGCGTCGTAGACCCAGACGAATGGGATCACGCCATTGGACGGGCACGTCGAAACCGACATATCGACGTCGCCGGCGGGCAAGTCGAACTTCGGCGACGTGCCGTTGCCGACCCCCGCCACGTGGACCTTGGCGCCGTCCATGCTGACGGCCGGCGGCGATACCGCAGCGATGCTGGCACTGGTCGAACCCCCAGGGCCGGAGGTAGGCGATCCGGAAGCCGATTCGCCGCTGCATGCCGCTATGCCCACGACCGCTGCGAGCACCAATGCTGCCGCCGTACGCGAGCGCAAGTCGTGCCTCCCGTCGTTTCCCGACGCCTGTCGCGTCATCCGACACACCGGCGCCGATCGCGCAACGCCGAAACCCGTCAGCCGCGCCTGATCGTTCTCGGATCGAGCGCGTCGCGGAGGCCATCACCGATGAAATTGACGCCCAGAACCATCAGGGTAATCGCCGCGGCCGCCGGCATCCATTGCCATGGCAGGTGGTTGAGGACCACCGGGCTCGTTGCCTCGGTGATGAGGTTTCCCCAACTGGCCTCCGGCGGCCTGACGCCGAGACCCAGGAAGCTGAGGCTGGATTCGAGCAGCACAGCGGTCGCGACTCCGAATGTGGCCACGACGGTCAGCGGGCCGAAGATGTTCGGCAGGGTGTGCCGGAACAGGATCACCCGGTCTGGGACACCGATGACGCGTGCGGCCGTGATGTATTCCGCCTCCCGCACGACGAGCAGCTGGCCACGCACCAGTCGGGCGGTCTGTCCCCAGTTCAGCAACCCGATGACGATGATGACCGACCCGATGCTGGGGCCCACGACGGACACGAAAACGATGATCAGCAGCAACGGCGGGATGGCGAGGATCGTGTCGGTCAGGCGCATGAGGGCCTGATCGACGACGCCGCCGTAGAAACCGGCCGCCAGCCCCAGGAGCGTCCCGATCACGAGGTACAGCGCAACTGCACCGAACCCGACCACCGTCGAGGTTCGCCCGCCATACAGCACCCGTGACCAGATGTCGCGGGCGGACACGTCGGTGCCGAGTATGTGGGCCGCATTGGGGGCGTGCCGCGAGCCGGTTGTGAAGTCGATCTTGTTCGGTGGCCAGGGAGTCAGGAGCGGAGCCAGGATTGCCAGCAAGATGATCGTGGTCACGATGACGACGCCGATGATTGCAAGACGATGCCGCAGGAAGCGCCGGAATGCGGCGCGCGCAGGCGTCACATGTTCGAGCACAACCTGCTGGTCGGCCAGCGGTGACCAACTGCCGGCGACCCCGGCCCCCACCGTCGTCGGCCGGGTCACGTCGCGTTGGGTCATGCCTCGACCTCGAACGAACGTAACGTCATCGTGGTCGAACGTAGCGGACCCGAGGATCCGCGACCGCATAGCCGATGTCGGCCACGATGTTGGCGAACAGCACGGCGGTACCGACGATGAGGATGATGCCCATCATCAGGGATGGGTCCCTTGAATCGGCGGCATGCACCGCGAGCTGGCCCATCCCGTTCCAGTTGAAGATCTGCTCGGTGATGACCGCACCGGCGACGAGCTCGGGGATCAGCAGGGCGACCAGCGTAATGATCGGAATGAGCCCGTTGCGAAGGGCGTGACGGAGAATCACGACCCGGCTGCCGAGGCCTTTGGATCTGGCCGTCGTGACGTACTCGCTGCTCAGCACGTCGAGCATGCTGGCTCTGGTATAGCGAACGAGCGGCGCGGCATTGACGATCGCCAGGACGCTCGCCGGCAGGACGAGGTGGTAGAGGGCGTCCGGGAAGTCGCTCTTGCCGGCGGTGTGCTGGTCGCTTGTTGGCAACCAGTGCAAATTGACGGCAAATACGTAGATGGCGATCAGGCCCAACACGAACACGGGTGTCGACGCAAGGAATATGGCAAGGGCGTTCAGACCGTAGTCGACCCTCGAGTACTGGCGCACGGCGGTGATCACTCCGATCGGAATGCCGATGACCACCGCGAGGGTCATCGCCGTCACCATCAGGAAGAGTGTGCTCAATATCCGCGACCCGATCTCGCTGCTGATCGGGCGGTGTGAGGTGATCGAGTAGCCGAGGTCGCCCTGCAGCACGTGGCCCAGCCAGGCCACGTACTGGTTGGGAAAGATTGGTTGGTCGAAGCCCAACGCATGGCGCTCGGCCTCCAGGATTTCTGGATGCTGCGCGAGGTTCGCCAGGACGTCCGGGTTGGCCGTGGCGAGGAGCGGGTCTCCCGGCGCCGCCCGAAGCGCGATGAAGCCGATGATCGTGATCCCGAGCAGAACCGGGATCGAGATGAGGATGCGTCGAACGATGTAGGCGCCCACTGGGCCCGCCCTCTAGTCCTGTGAGCGAAGGCGATCCGTGAACGCCTGCATCATTCAGCTGCCCGGCTTGCCCAGGACCAACCCGCACCGCTTACGGAGCGTACGTCCAGTCAAGGATCTTCTTGAACGATTCGCGCTCGTTGGGATAGATCGCAAAGCCGCCACCCAGACGGTCCGAATAGACGTGCAGGTAGTTGGGCTGCCAGAGGTAGATCTCCGGCAGGTTGTCGTTCAGCGCAAGCGCGACCTTGTGGATCGCCTGATCCTGCGCGTCCCCGGTCACCGCGGCGGCCGCGTTGAACAGGTCGTCGTAGATGCACTGCGATTGCGAAAGTTTGAGTTGGAGCGTCCCCAATCCCGGGCACGCATAGTACTGCTGCGACTGATACCAGCCGACGCCCTCACTGCCGCCGAATGACAGCGCGACCTCCCAGTTATTGGTCTTCTGGATCAGGTCGCTGTACGGCGCGGTAGGCAGGGCGGTGAGCTCGACCTTGAGGCCGAGGTCCTGCAGGTATTGCTGCAGCGGCGGTGCCGTGATCGTGAAGTTCGGGTCGCCGGCCAGGTACGACAGCCGGAAGGGCTTGCTCACGTCCCACGACGATTGCTTGAGCAGGTCCTTGGCCTTTTGCAGGTTGAAGTCGTACTTGTTGATGTCGTCGTAGACCTTCATTCCGGGCGGGATCGTGTAGTTGATCGTGGCCAGCCCGCCGAGGACCTTGGAGATCATCTCTGGACGATTGATCGCGTAGGCGATCGCCTGCCTCAGGGCCTTGTCGGTGTTCTTGTTGTTGAAGTCCATCGCGAAGATGCCGACGCCAGGCACGTTGAGCTGCTTCAGGCCCGGAACGTTGGCGAGGCCGGGGCCTTCCGCCGGCGGGACCCTGATCACGAGGTCGAGCTCGCCGGCCGCCAGCTGGGCAACCGAGACGTTGCTCTCCTGGATCTTGTACACGATTGTCTTGATCTGGCTGTCCTTGGCTCGCCAATAGTTGGTCTTCGCGGTGAGCGTCGCACCGGTCGCGGAGATGGACGTGGTGAAGTCGTAGGGGCCGGTGCCCGGAGTTTTGCCCGCGACGCCGAGGCAGAAATCGCAATTCTCGGCCTGCGCCGCGGTGAGGTCCTTGAGGACGTGCTGCGGCTCGATGTAGTACACGGCGCCGGCGATCCGCCGCAGGAACGTGCTGTCCGGCTTGCCGAGGGTGATCTCGACGGTGTGATCGTCGATCTTTTTCAGGCCCTCCGGGATGTTCTTGGTCCCCTTGACGGCGGCAGCGCCCTTGACATTGAGCCACTCCTCGACGCCGAGCTGCTTGAACGCCGCGGGATTCTGATCGGCCCACGAGATCGTGAAGATCACATCGTCCGCCGTTGCCGGCACGCCATCGCTCCAGACCGCACGAGGGTCCAGCTTGAAGGTGTAGACGGTTGCGTCGGGCGACGCGGTCCACTCAGTTGCGAGGCTCGGGAGGAGCGTGACCTCGTCCTTGTCCACGTCGACAAGGCGGTTGAACACGAGGTCCGCCATGAGCTCCTGATTGCCTGTTCCCAGCTCGACCGGGTGAATGCTTGGAAGGAAGTCAGAGATGCGGGCGACTCGCAGGACCGAGGGCCGTGGCGATGCGGCCGGGCTCGGTGAGACCGCGGCCTGCGAAGCTTGGCTGGCCGCCGAGCTTGGAGATGGCGAGGTCGATGCTTGACAGGCCGACGCGATCAGGACGATCGCGGCGAACAACGCGGGCCCGCGAGCGCGCATTCGTAAACCCTCCTCGTTTGCCGGGCTCACTGCTCAGCGGGCCGCGGCAGTGGCACTGTGAAGCTCGGCTGTCCGGGTGTCAATGGATTTCAGGCAGGCGGCAGTCGCAGCCTATTTGCGGGCCCGCCCCGTCTGCCATGGCGCTTGGTCATACGCCGACCAGCGCCGCCTCGAGCGGGAGTTCCACGGGCTGATGGTTGGCGGCCGAGATCCGTACGGCGTCCAGCATTTCCTGGGTGCCGCGGGCCCATCGACCGTTCACGAGGGGCGGCCGCCCGCTCTCGATCGCCGACAGCACGTCGCGCATCTCGTCGGCGTAGCCCTTGAGCCGAACCGGGTCGTTGGGGTCGTTGGGATCGAACGGCTGCTGCTCGAAGGCGACCTCCCAGCGTTCGCCCTTGCCGAGGCGCACCTGGCCGTAGGAGTCGAGTTCGATCATGCCCTCCGAGCCGACGAGCAGATAGCTGAGCATGCTGCCGAGGCCGGGGGAAGGGATGTCGTAGCTGATCCAGACGCTCGCCATGACTCCGTTCGCGAACGCGTACTGCGCCATGGCGCTCTGATATGGGGGCGGCTTGGCGGTGAAGGACTGGAACTCGCCATACGCCCGAACGGGGGAGCTATCGACCAGCCAGCGAAGGACGTCACAGACATGCGAGCCCATGTCAGCGTAGGGCAGGATGTTGGGTAGCGGCGCTTCGGTCGCGGTGTCGATACCGCGAGCCTGGACCATGCGCAGACGCCCGACTGATCCGTCGACCAGGAGATCGTGGGCCGCTCGAGCTGCCCCTCGGAACCGGTGCTGGGAAACCACGGCCAGCGTGGTTCCCGACTGATCGGCGGCCGCGACCATCGCGTCGCTCTCCGCCACATTCATCGCCATCGGCTTCTCCACCAGGCAATGCTTGCCGGCCCGCGCCGCGGCGACCGCCAGGTCGCGATGGGCATCCGGTGGCGTGGCCACCACGACAAGCTCGATGTCCCTCCTGGCAAGGAGTGAATTGGGATCCGACTCGAGCGCGACCCGATAGTCACTGGCAAGGCGCGCCGCCCGGCTGCCCCCCGCGACCGCGAGCACTTGCGTCTCGGCCACGTGATTAGACGCGACCTCGGTCCACGTCCGACCCATGAAGCCCGTTCCGATCACCCCGATCCCGATCGTCATCCATCACTCCTCGACAAGCCTGCCCGCAGGCGGCCGGGCACCCTGGCGAAGTATGCTCGCCCGACCTTTCGCCCGGGTCATACTCGCCACTTGGTCCCGGCAGCTTCGCGGCACCCCACGCAGGAGATCGATGCCGATGAAGATCACGTCGGTCGAGACGATCGAGCTCAGCCATCGGCTCAACCGCCCGACCGGCCCGGCGAGCGTGCTCAACGAGACTCGGAGCACGCTGATCGTCCGCATCGCAACAGATGAGGGCCTGATCGGCTGGGGCGAGACGTCGCCGCTGGACGGGGTTCGCGAAACCATCATGGGTACCTACGCCAATGCCCTGCGCGGTCGCGACCCCCTGGATGCTGGGCGAGTCTGGCGAACGCCATGGCTGGCGCCTTTCGAGAGCGGACTCGCCGCTGGTGCGGTCGACATCGCCCTGCACGACCTGCGGGGCAAGGCCCTGGGAGTCCCCATCAATCGGCTCTATGGCGGCGGCCTCCGGACGAGCGTCCAGGCGTACGCATCAGGCCTTTGCTACTTCAAGGACGTGGATCCCGCCGACCAGTGGATGGACGAGGCGCTGGGCCTCGTCGCCCGGGGCTTCCGGGCGATCAAGATGCGGATCGGCCGGTTCCCACCCGCCCACGAGGTCCCGCTCGTCGCCAGGGTCCGCGAAGCGCTTCCGCCCGACGTGCGCCTCATGGTGGACGCATGGGGCTCCTATACGCTCCCGACGGCCTTGCGTGTCGGGCGCGAGCTGCAAGAGCTGGGCGTGTACTGGTACGAGGAACCACTGCCGCAAGCTGGTTACCACGGCTACGAGGTCCTGGCGGCCAACCTCGACATGGCGATCGCCGGGGGCGAAATGCTCCAGACGCGGGCCGCCTTCAAAGAGCTTCTCGATCGTCGCGCTGTGGACATCGTGCAGCCCGACGTGTCGATCTGCGGCGGCATCGCCGACCTGCTCTTCGTGGCCGAGCTTGCCCGCCTCTCCGGTATCCAGGCAATCCCGCACTCGTGGAACGGGGCGATCACCGAGGCAGCGTCCCTGCACATCGCGTCGCTTCTGCCCGACCCCACCCTGATGCCCGGCGTTGAGGCACCGCTGCTCGAATACGACACGACGGAGAACCCGTTCATCGAGGGCGGCCTGCGTGAACCGTTTCGGATGCACGACGGTCGGATCGACGTCCCAACCGGGCCGGGCCTCGGGATCGAGCTCGACGAGGAGTGGCTGGAAGGCCACGCCGTGGAGCGCTGACCTTCAGCCAGCTGACTCCATGAGTGGTGCGCCGCAGCCGACCGCCCGGTCTCCGGATGTGTAGGGCCTGAGCTCGACGTTGACCTCATCGGGGCGAACGACGATTCCACCGTTGACTGTCATGAGGGGCACGAACCGCCGATTGGCGCGTTCGGTGCGGCCGAACGCGTCGTGGAATACGAATGCGCCGGGCTCGATTCCGAATACGGCGACGTCGGCCCGGCGCCCCGGCGCCAACGTGCCAAGCTCGTGCTTCCGTCCGATCACGGCCGCAGGGTGCCAGGTCGACGCCGCGACGATGTCGGGGATCGAGCTGCCGGTGTGCAGGAACTTCGACATCGTCGTCAGCATGTCGAACACCGGCCCTTCGACCGAGAGACGGTGAAGGTCCGTACTGATGGTGTCGAAGCCAAAGCCTTGATCCTGGGCCCTGTGATAGATCTCCCAACTGAAACTGCCGCAGCCGTGCCCGACGTCGAAGACCACGCCGCGACGACGCGCATCCAGAACCTCAGGCAGGAGCCGATCTCCGCCCCCGAAGATCAGCCCCCCGTCGTCCCCGATGAACGTGTGGGTCACCACGTCGCCGGCGCGAAGACGGGGCAGGACAGCTCGCAGGTCAGCGCCGCCCGAGACATGGACCATAAGGGGCACGCCTCCGCCTGCAGCGGCCTCGAGCGCGGCCTCGAGTGCTGCCATCACGTTCGGGCCGCACGGCCCGCGCCCCAGTCGAGCCTTGACGCCGACGATGGTGTCACGGTTGGCAAGGATCGTTTCGATTGTCTCGGGCACCCGGACATAACGGAAGTCCTCGAGTTCGCCGGCCAGCATGGAGGCGCAGCCGAGCGAGCCAATGTGGAGGAAGGCCAGCACCCGTACCTCGGAGCGATCGATGATCGTCCGGCGGAATGCCCCGAAGTTCTCGTAGCCAGTCGTACCTGCATCGCATGGCGTCGTGACGCCACCGCGGAGGCTGATCAATGGATCGATCCCCCACGGGCTGCCTTCGTACCAGTGGCCGTGGAGGTCAACCAGGCCCGGAGCGACGATGGCTCCGCTGACGTCGTAATCGTTGGCACCGTCCATCGCGGCACCGGGAGTGAGCAGGGCCGCAATCCGGCCATCCTGGACGTGGAGATCGAGTGGCCCGTCGACGCCCTGGCCGGGATCGATGATCCGGCCGCCGCGCAGGACGAAGTCGCCGGTCCGCGTTCCTTCTGCCGCTGGGGACATCAATGGGTGAACGACAACATGGCGAGCTGGTCTGGCCGAAAGCGCGGGCCGCTGAAGTTGGCGCGGATGGACGCTTCGATGGCCGGCCAGGCGTCGTCGACCTCGCTCTGATCCAGCTGCTGGGCGAGCGCGCCCGCGCCACCGGCCGTCAACAGGGCACCGACGTCGGCGAGCTGGCCCCTTGCCCAGCCGATCGGATCTGCCACGATCCCGGGCGCAAACTCACGCTCGCAAGGCTGCATCCCATCGAACGTCGGGTGGTAATGCGCATGGGCGTGGTTGTCGGGAGGTCCGCCGACCACCCCGAACAGGTCTGCGCGCCAGATCGGGTCGCCAATTGTCGTGTGCAGCCCGTCGCGACCGGCGACCTGACGCTGGGCGTCGACCACGTCGCTGTTCACACGTCGCACCTGCAGGCGGGTGCCGAATTCATGGGAGCCGTCCGGTTCGACCGTCTCGAAATGCTCTGACGTCACCGCAACCGGCCCAAACACGAACGCGTACATCACGGGAACCGCTCCACGAAGCGTGCTGGAGAGTTGATCGCGAAAGCCGCGATCCGATGTCTGAATGCCCGATCAGGCTACACTTCGGCCGACGCGTTCGCCGCGCCCGGACCGAGTCTCTTCGTTCGGTCGGCACTCGAAGCGTCGGGTCATTTCCCTGCTGATCGGAGCCTCGATGCCCGCTCGGTTGCGCCTGTCCGTCGACCGCCTCGTCGATGGCACGGGTCATCCGACCCAGACAGGGGCCGCCCTGCTGATCGAAGGGGATCGGCTCGCTGCGATCGGCCCGGACGACGCGATTCCGCGGCCCGAAGACGCCTTGTCTCTGGCCTTCCCGAGGGCTACGGCCGTGCCAGGACTCATCGATGCCCACGTCCACGTCACCGTGTCCTGGGAGGCGACGCGCGAGGGAACGATCGAGCGCTACGGCCGCGAAACCGATACTGACCTAATGGCTCGAGCGGCCGGGACCGTGGAGCGAATGGTCCGGGTCGGCGTGACCAGCGCCTTCAGCTGTGGGGAGCGAGGGCTCACCGCCTACCAGGTGCGCGACGCGATCGCGCGGGGGGTGATCGTCGGGCCGCGGCTGTTGGTGAGCGGTCAGCCGCTGACGCCCACAGGCGGGCATTGCCACTGGATGGGCGGCGAAGTCGACGGGTCGGACGGGCTCAGGGCAGCGGTCCGGCAACACGTGGACGACGGCGCCGACGCGATCAAGGTGATGGCAACCGGCGGTTTCGCCACACCCTCGACCGACCCGGCCGTGGCTGCCTATCCTCTTGAGGCGCTGCAGGCTGCGGTCGATGAGGCGCACCGGCTGGACCGCCGGGTCACCGCTCACGCTCATGGAGTGAGCGGGATGCAGCTCGCCGTCCAGGCTGGCCTCGATTCCATCGAACACGCGTCGATGTCCGGGCCGGGGGGACGTTGGACGTTCGATCACGCTCTTGCAGACCAATTGGCGGAGCACCACGTCAGGGCAGTACCGTCGATCGCCGCCGACACGCGCGGGCAGCTCGGGCCGGGTCCTGGCTGGACGAATCTCTCGGTTCCCGAGGCTTTCTGGGTCCGGACCCGGATGGCGAACGCGCGGCGTCTGCGCGAGGCAGGAGTCACGCTCATCCCGGGCACCGACGGTAGCGATTTCGGCGAGGCGATTCATCTCGAACTCGAGGCGTTCAATGCGATTGGCTTCGATCCCTCAAGCGCCATCCGCGCGGCCACCCTGGAGGCAGCGCGTCACCTGGGCATCGACGCCATGACCGGGTCGCTGGAAGTTGGCAAGTCGGCAGACGTCCTCGTGGTCGAGGGCGAAGCCGACCGGGACATTCGCACCCTTCGTCGGCCGTTGCTCGTGCTGGTCGGCGGGCGGATGGTGCAGCCAACGCCGCCTCCGCCTTGGCCTGGGCCGCTGCCATGGTGAATGGCTGAGTCTGACCGACTTCGGCGGCGAGCTGCCCTTCGAGCTCCGCAGCGATCCGCTTCCCCAGCCCGGTTCGCCTGACCTCGCCCGATTCAAGGGGCCGGCCGAGGCTCGACCACCGCTCCGGCCCGGATCGTGAGGATCGGTTCCCAGCAACCTCCGGGGCGCTCAGCTCCCGCCGTGTCGAGCAGCGGCTCCGCGTCCGGGTTCCAGCGGAGGACCGCCAGGTCCGCGCAAGCTCCAGGCGCCAGGGTCCCTATCCAGGGGGCCAGACCGAGCACAGCCGCCGGGGTAGCCGTGGCCGCCCGGAATGCATCCGCGGGCGGCATGCCGGCGGCGAGGAGCTTCGAGATCGTTCGTGGCAGGTCGTGTTGCGGACGCGAGCCGACGTGGCGAACGTACTGGTCGGTCGAGATCGTGTCGGGCGGAAAGCCTTCCCGAATGGCCGCCTCCGCAACCCCGAAGTCGAACGAGCTCATCCCGTGGCCGACGTCAAACAGCACCCCGCGACGGCGGGCCTCGAGTGCGGACGTGCGGACGTGCCCGTTCTGCACGATGGCTTCCGCCTCTCCCTGGAAACAGTACGTGAGGACGTCGCCGGGGCGCAGCCAGCGGAGCTGGTCGTCGAGCGACCAGTCGGAAGCGCGCCGACTGCCGACCAGCAGCGGCCGGTCGGTAACCTCGGCGACGGCGAGGCCGCGGGCCATGATCTCGCGTGGGTCGTTGGCTCCGGTCAGGATTGCGTGGGTATTGACGGCGATTCCCCAGATCAGCTCGCCGCCCTCGCGCACCGCCTGGACGCATGCCTCGACGTCGGCGTCGGCCAGCTCCTCGAAACAGGGGCGATCTCCAGACTCGCCGGCCCGCGACAGGTTGATCGCCAGCCGAACGCGCGATCGCGAGCTCTCGATAACGCCTTCGCGGAACCAGGGCCAGGTGTCCGCCCCCGCATCGCCTTGCGACAGGACTGTTGTCACGCCGCGAGGCAGGAACTCGACGTCCGGCTGCACCCCATAACGCGAGTGCTCCGGGCCGGGATGGGCGTGCAGATCGATCAAGCCTGGCAGGACCAGGCAGCCGGTCACGTCGAGAATGCGCCGGGCACGGTCGGCCGCGGTCGGAGCGGCAGAGCTCGGTCCGGCCGCGGTCGAACCGGCCGCGACGATCCGATCACCCTCGATTGCAACGTCGCCGACACCATTCATGCCGATCGACTCGTCCCACAGCCTCCCGCCGCGGACGAGCAGGTCGATGCTCATAGAAGCACCCGGCGGATCGACTCGGTCCAGCTCCTGCTGAAGTGAGCGACGCCGTTCACCTTGACGTGGAGGTCGATGGACACATGGAAATGGGTTGCCGTCGAACCGATGCTAACGTCGGCCCGGCTCTCGATCGTGCTCCCAGCGCGGCCTGAGCGGCAAACGTGCCAGCCGCGCGCTGTGGCCCGCGCCGGATCATGCGGGTCGACCTCGCAGACGCAGCCGAACTCGCGCTCGATCGGCGTTCCTTCAGGCGACACGAATGCGCTTGCGACCGACATCGTCATGCGGGCACGACCGGTCAGCTGGTCGTTCGACAAGATCCAGGTCGAGCCTGGGACAGCCGCGGACGGAGGGCTGACCTCGACGGTCGATGGCTCGAACGAGGGCGGGCTTGCGCTGCCCTCGGGTGGCACCTCCGGGAGCACCAGGCGCGAGGGCCGACCCGGGCCGCGGTGGACGTGGTTCGTGGCTGGCTGCCCGGTGGGCCACACGTTTGGCCAGTCGGCCGAGGCGATCGACAGCCGGACTCGATGGCCCCGCTGGAACAGCCAGCCGGTTGCGTCGATTTCAATCTCGATATCGACCAGTTCGCCAGGAGTGAGCGGCTTGGGGCCGGTCAGCGATTCCCGCCGGGTGGCGTTCAACATGCCCTTCGCGACGAGCTGGGAGGTGCCGTCGGGGGCAACATCCGAGAGGCTGGCCACGAAGGCCACGACGGTTGCGGACGAGGACACGGAGAGGCTCACATGGGGCCACCCGAGGACAGGCAGCGCGTCTGCCAAAAGGGCTGACGTGTATACCAGCGAGTGAGCCTCGTCGATGCGCTGATCCGTCGACACGCCGAACGGAACTCCGCCCGACCAGAGACCGGCCGACGTGCCGACGGTCGGACGGTATTCGAACGTGTCGACTCCATCGCCGGCAGAGCGCACCTCGTCATCGACCAACATTCCGTTCGGGCCCAGGAACAAGGTTCGGTCATGCGCTCCGGGAGCCGGCCATGCTTGCTCAGCGCGCCAGGCTCCGGGTGCGTCGAGGCGGTCAGGCACGGGCTGCTGGGCCGTCTGCATGTAGACGACGACAGGTGGCTCATACTCGTGTCCGCCCTGGTCTTCCCTGCACCAGCGGTCAAGCCAGCGGATGACCTCGCGGAGGAAATCGACTCGAGGTCCCGGGATAGCGGCGTCCGGAAGGGCGTGGTTCCACGGTCCGATCCAGACCTGGGCTGGCACGGCCAGCTCACGGTACACGCGGAGCGGCGGGTTCGGGTAGCCGTCGTTCCAGCCCCCGATGAGGAAGGCCGGACAGCGGATCCGGTCGATGTGTCCTCGGATCGAGCCCTGGCGCCAGTAGGGGCCATCCGTCTGATGCCGCAGCCATTCGAGAAGATAGGGCTCGTTCCGTGCCAGGCGCTCCTGCCAGAGTCGGGCCCAGTCACCATCCACGGCCGGGTCAGGAGGCATGGCGTTCCAGGCAATCATCCGGGTCCCATACCAGCCGACGTCGTAGTACATCCGCAGGCAGCCCCCGCGGTAGTGGCAGTCGTCGGTGTAGCGATCGTCCGTGAAATCCATCGGCACGATCGAGGTCAGGTGGGGTGGCTGCTCCGCAGCGACCTGCAGGCACGTGAAGCCGCCATAGGAGATCCCGATCATATTGACGTGACCGTCCGACCATGGTTGCGTGCCCAGCCACTCCACGCAGTCGTAGCCGTCGAGCTGCTCCTGGGCCACGTACTCGTCGACCGCGACGCCGTCCGAGCCGCCCGTGCCGCGGATGTCGACCCGGGCCACCACATACCCGTGTCGGGCGATCTCGTGGTACATCCGCGCGTATCCAGGGGCTACTTCGTCCTTGCGATACGGCAGGTAGTCCATCACCACCGGCAGCTCGCCGCCCCGTGACGCGCGGGTCTCCGGCGCGGATCGTTCGCTCGGCACATAGAGGTCAGCGGCGAGTCGAGTCCCGTCGCGCACCGGGATCCGGACGTCCTTGACCAGGAGAACGCCCGCAGCCGCCTCGATGGCTGCTCGGCCGCCAGCCTCAGCCCAGTTCCACGCCGGCGGCATGGCAGTCCTCGACGAACTCGTAGAGCGTCTCGTCCGTGTTGGCTAGCCCGGGCACGCCGGCCATCAGCCTGCTGAAGCCCAGCTCACGCCATTGGACCAGCTCCTCGACGCGAGTGCCCAACGTTGCGAACTTCTCCGGCGCCATGAACGCGAACTCGCCGGGTTCCATGATTCGCTGGCCGCCCGTCGAGCGGAGGCCGTGATAGGGCATGCTCGGATTGATGCCCGCCGAGAGCCTGAGGGTCCCCGGATCGCGGTCGACCTCCCGGAATCGGTCCCACAGCGTCTCAAGGGCGGTCGGGATGTCAACCGGCAGCAGGTCGAGGTTCAGCTCGTCGGCGTACCGCGCCGCCAGCCGGAACGTGACGTTGGGTCCATGTCCGCCGATCAGGATCGGGATCCGCGGCCGCTGGACTCCGGCCGGGTTGTTGGTCACCTCCCTGACTCGCGCGTAGTGACCCTCGAAGGTGACCGGCGGGCCGCCGGGCACGAGCAGCCGCCCGATGATCTCGAGATGCTCGGCAAGCATGGCCAGACGGGTCGCGAGGGCCGGGTAGTCGAACCCGAAGGCGTCGGCCTCGATCTGCCGGAATCCGGCTCCGAGGCCGAGCGTCAGTCGACCTCCACTGATCACGTCGAGCGTGCCGGCGACTTTGGCCGTCAGAGCGGGGTTCCGGAACGTGGAGTTGATGACCACGAAGCCGATCCCAACTCGCGGGACGGCCGCTGCCACGGCGGCGGCAAGCGCCACGCAGTCGAACGCAATGCCCGTAGTGTTCCATTTGGGGAGTACGTGCTCGCCGAACCAGAGGGACTCGAACCCCAGCCGCTCGGCGAGCATGGCCAGCTCGAGCGTCCGCCCCCAGGCCTTCTCGGGATCCCACCCGTCGTATTCGTTGAAATAGCCCTGGGGCAGGATCAGCCCGACCTTCACCCAGCCTCCTGTCGGCGTCGATAGACCCGCCGCCCGACTATCAAGCAGTCCTGTTCGGAGGCTGCCACGATACGACAGGACTCAACAAAGCTGGCCGGTCGGCGTGCTGTGTCGAGCGCGTCAATACGCTTGTCTGTCCAGTGGTGGTCAGGGGGCCCGGGCGGTCGTTTGTACAGGAACCGTCGGAACCCGGCTCACATTCCTCCGGATCCGGGTCAGTTCTGGGGCGTCCGGATAACCTCGACGGTATGGTCGTCGATCCAGTCCCAGTCGAGCTCGACACCGAGTCCGGGACCGTCCGGGAGCGTGCGACAGCCGTTGTCATCGATCCGGAGCGGGTCGCCCTTTAGCCCCAACTCGAAGATCGGATGATGTGACTCGAGGTACTCGCAGTTCTCGACCGAGAGGGCGACATGGAGGTTCGCCACGTCGAGCAGTGCGCTGCCGAGACCATGGATCTCCAGGTTGTAGCCGAACAGCTCACATGCGGCGAGGGCCTTGCGCAAGCCGGTAATTCCCGATTTGATCAAGACGTCCCCGCGACAGATGTCGACGCTGCCGTGGCGGAGCAACTCGGGCAGCTCGTGAAGGTGGCTGGTCTCCGCGGCGAGAATCGGGATGCGCAGCTCGGCTGCGAGGCGGCGGAGCTGGTTGACCTGCCGATCGGGGATGGGCTCCTCGAACCAGTGATAGCCGAGCTCCTCGAGGACTCGGCCGGCTTCCAGCGCCTCCAGGTAGCTGTACGCGCCTCCGGCGTCCTGCATCAGCGTGAAGTCGGGGCCCACTGCCTCTCGAGCCGCCCGGAAGCGCGGGAGGTCGCGTTCGAGGCCGTTCCAGAACTGAACCTTGAAGCCGCGGAAACCCGCGGCCTTGATCGCCTTTGCTTCCTCGTATACCTGGTCTGGCGAAGGGTCGATCGTGCGCGCCGTCGCGTATGTCGGGACCGTGCGCCTGGCAAGCCCGAGCAGTCCTGCGATCGGCACGTCGAGGGCCTTGCCGCGAATGTCCCAGATCCCGACGTCCAGCGCCCCGATGATGGCATCCGAGACGTTGTACATGTGGCGGTTCTTTCGCCGCAGCCCTTGCCAGATCGACTCCGGCATCAACGGGTCCAGCCCCAGGAGTTCCTGTGCGTAGGCCTCGTGGACGATGTGGCCGACCGCGGCGCCTTCCCCGAGCCCGCCGTACTGCATCGTGTGGCCTTCGATCCCCTCGTCGGTCTCGATCGAGTCGAAGGAATAGCGATGAATCGAACTCGTAATGCCTTCGGGAATCACCCCCTCACCCCACGCGGACGAGACGTCATAGGCCACGATCCGCGAAGTCAGGCCGGTAATCTTCATCGTCAGTTCACGCCCCGCTAGCCAGCCGGGTATCGTCTCCGACTGCACGATCGTATGCGACGCCGCTCAATCGACGCCCGGCAGAGGAGCGAGCCATGACCGTCCCCCGCGCAGAGGTCGACGTGGCTGAACCACGGGAGCTCTCATCGGGACGCAAGCCCGTCTCCGAACGCGAGGGGCGTGGTTTCGTTTCCCTGAACGGAAACCTCGTCGAGAGCCAGTCCGCGTCCGTCTCGGTCTTCGACCACGGCCTTCTCTACGGTGACGGCGTGTTCGACACGATGTTCGCGAGCGACGGGCAGATCTTCCGGCTGGCCGACCACCTCGACCGTTTTCGGCGCTCGCTCCGGGCGATTCGCCTGGCGCTGCCCATCCCGGAAGGACGCCTCGAGTCGGAGGTCCTGCGCACCGCCGCGGCGAACGGCCTCCGTGACGCATACATCAAGGTGGTCGCCACGCGTGGCGTCAGCGTCGAGCCCTTGCTCGACCCGCGAGACTGCTCGCCAACATTGATCGTCTTCGCGCGACCGTACCTTTCTCTGGCCGACCCATCGCGGCAGGAGCAGGGCATCACCGCCAAGCTCACATCCATCCGTCGGATCGGCCTTCCGGCGCTCGACCCGCGCATCAAGAGCCTCGACTACCTGAATCTCGTTCTGGGAAAGCTCGAAGCGATCGCGGCCGGCGCCGACGAGGCGCTCCTGCTCGACGGCGAGGGGCTTGTCTGCGAGGCGCCAGGCTACAACGTCTTCGTCGTCCGGGCCGGCGAGGTGCTCACCCCGGACCGATCGATTCTCGAAGGAGTAACCCGTGCCACCGTTCTCGAACTGTGCGCTCTGCTGGGCATCCCGGCTCGGCCCGGACCCGTCGCGCCGTACGACGTGCTCACGGCCGACGAGGTCTTCCTGACCAGCACGGCTGGGGGTCTGGTGCCGGTCGTGCAGGTCGAGGGTGCCAGGATCGGCGACGGGAAACCCGGGCCGGTCCTGCGGCGGATCGACGACGCCTACCGCGAATTGCAGCGTTCGGGGCGCTACGGGACGCCGATCCCCGACCTGGAACCAACAGGCGCGGCCAGACCGTCCCCCAGATGACGATCCGGGTCTTCCAGGTCGACCCCCTGCCGGAGCTTGAACCGTGGGCGCTCGAGCGAGAGAGGATCGAGCGCGCCGGCGGAGAGCTCGTCATCGGCGACTGCCACTCCGAGGCCGACGTCCTGTCGCGCGCCGGGGACTCCGAGATCTTCTGGGTGTCATGGGAGCCGTTCATGACCCGTGAGGTGATGGCCGCGCTGCCGAACTGTCGCCTGGTCGTGCGCTGGGGAGTCGGCTACGACCAGATCCCGGTTCGAGCCGCGACCGAGCTCGGCGTGGCCGTGGGCAACGCACCGGCATACGGGACCGAGGACGTTGCCGAGCATGCGATCGCCCTGATCCTCGCCGCGTCGCGCCATGTCGCGTGGTTCCATTGCGCCATCGCGGCGGGAGGCTACCCCGATAGCACCAGCCGATCGATTCACCGCATGATCGGGCGAACCCTGGGGATCGTTGGCGTCGGTCGAATCGGGAGCGCTGTCGCCCGACGCGGCATTGGCCTGGGCCTTCGGGTCATCGGCTTTGATCCATATCGGCCGGCCCCCGAGCTCAGCGCCTTGGGTGTCGAGCCCGTGGCCATGGACCAGCTTCTCGCTGAATCGGACTTCGTCTCGCTCCACGTGCCGCTGAACGACGAAACGCGGGGCCTGATGACCCGCGAGCGCCTCGCCAGGATGCGACCGGAGGCAATCCTGGTCAACACGAGCCGTGGGCCCGTCGTCGACGAGGCGGCACTGATCGAAGCACTCCGATCGCACACGATCTCGGGGGCCGCACTGGACGTGTTCGAGCGCGAGCCGTTGGCGACGGACAGTCCCCTTCGGACACTGGACAACGTGGTCCTGACGCCGCATGCCGCGGGCTTCTCGATCGAAGCCTGGGCGGATCTCCGGGCCGACATGTGCAATACCGCGGCCGAGTGGATTCGCGACGGCTGGTCGGCGCGAGTGGTCAATCCCGAAGTTCGCGCGCGACTGCGGCCGCGGCTGGCCACCTGGTCGGCCGGAACGGGTCGCAACAGCCCATGACGGCGGCACGCGAGTTGCCCTCGGGCATCGTTTCGCCCGCCGATGCCTCGATCGTGCCCGCGCCGGAAGTGCCGGCGGCGGAAGTGCACGCGCCGGAAGTGCATGCATCGGCTGCACGCGCCGCCGTCGGCGACACGGTGGCGCACGCAGTCGTGGACGAGCTTCTTCGCGCGGGAGTGACAACCGTGTTCGGGATTCCAGGCCTCCACACCCTCGACCTGTACGAGGCGCTCGCAGACCGTCCGGCCATCCGGCACGTGCTCGTTCGCCACGAGCAGAGCGCAGCCTTCGCGGCGGACGGATATGCGCGGGTGACCGGCCATCCTGGAGTCTGCCTCGCGACGACCGGGCCGGGCGCGTTCAATGCCCTCACGGCGCTCGCCGAGGCGTGGGGCGACTCCTCCCCGGTCGTGCTGCTGGCCGGTCAGATCGACGCCGACCTGATCGGGGCGGCTGCCGGCGTCCTGCACGAAACGCCTGATCAGGCCAGCTCCTTCAGGCACGTGACGAAGCTTGCGGCCTGCCCTCGAGAGGCTGGCGAGATCCCGCGCGCCGTGCGCGAAGCGCTCCGCGTCTCCGTGGCTGGGCGCCCGCGACCTGCGTACGTCGAGCTTCCGACCGACCTGCTCGGGACGACGCTGCCGACCGGCGGCTCCGAAATCGGCCCGGCATCGAATGCATCGGCCGAGGTCCGACCCGATTCGGCAGCCGTCGCGGACGCAGGGCGTCGCCTGGCCTCGGCCCGCCGCCCCCTGATCGTGGCCGGTGGCGGCGCCATCCGTTCGCGCGCCGGAACCGAGCTGGCACGATTGGCAAGGCGACTCGGGGCCCCGGTGCTCACCACCGTGCCCGGCAACGGCGCCATCCCGGCCGACGATCCGCTGTTCGCGGGGCCGATCGTGGCATCGCGTGCCGCCACCCTCCGGCTCGTGAGGAATTCGGACATCGTGGTCGTCGTGGGCAGCCGGCTGGACGCGGTAACGACCGCCCGCTGGACGCTGCCCCTCGATCACATCATTCAGATTGACGTCGATCGCGAGGTGATCGGCCGGACCTATGCGGTCGAGGTCGGGCTCGTGACCGACGCGCGCACCGGCCTGGCCGCTTTGCTGGCGGAACTCGGTGAGCGGCCCCGCTCCTCCCCGGACGAACGATGGGGCCCTGCGGCTGCCAAACGCGCCCGAGCCGAGCTGAGGTCGTCGATCCTGCCCGGGCGTCGAGCATTTCTGGCCGCCATTGACGAGACGCGGTCAGCTGTGCCGCGGGATGCGATCGTGACCCACGACGCGGCCACGCTCAATTCATGGACCGCATACTTCTGGCCGGTCTACGAACCCGATGCCTCCCTTTTCCCGTGGGCTTCGGCCTCGCTCGGGTTCGCGCTGCCGTCGGCGATCGGTGCCGCGGTCGCGGCGCCGGGACGGCGCGTGATCGCCGCCTGTGGCGACGGCGGCTTCCTTTTCACGGCGACGGAGCTTGCGACGGCGGTCCGCCTGTCGCTCCCGATGACCGTGATGGTCCACGACGACGGCGCATTCAGCTCGATTGCCGCGTACCAGCGCGACCGCTTTGGTCGGGCCTTCGAGGCCGACCTGACGAATCCCGACCTTGTCGCCTTTGCGGGCTCGTTCGGCGTACCTGCCTGGCGTGTCGAGCGGGCGGCTGAGCTGGCTCCGGCAATGCGCGCCGCCGTCGCCGAGTCGGGGCCGAGCCTCGTGGCGATCAGCGCGCCCGTGGGCCAGCCCTGGTAGCTCGCCTCAGGCGATGATCAGCTCGCCGCCGTGGATGTCGACGTTGGTGCCGGTGATGTACGCCGCTTCGTCCGAAACGAGAAAGCAGACGAGTGCCGCGATCTCGGCCGGGTCGGCCAGGCGCTTGAGCGGGATCGAGGCGCGGATCGCCTCGCGGCGGCTGTCATCGGTCGCGTCCCGGACCATAGGGGTGTCGACGATGCCCGGCGAGACCGCGTTCACGGTGATGTTGTCGGGCGCCCACTCACGCGCGAGATGTCGGCTCAGGCCAAGCACGCCCGCCTTGGCGGCCGTGTAGTGCGCGCCACCCAGCGTGCTCGTCGCCCTGCCGGCCATCGAGGCGATGTTGACGATTCGGCCGGCGCCTCGCCGCCGCATCGAAGGATAGACCGCGTGTGCGACCAGGAATGCCCCCGTCAGGTTGGCGTCGAGCACCAGGTGCCACTCGGCCGCCGGGATGTCGGCAGCACGCGTCGATCGCAGCAGGCCGGCGTTGTTGACAAGCACGTCGATGTCGCCGAATTGGTCGATCGAGCGGCGCACCATCGAGGCGACGGAGGCCGCCCGAGTCACGTCGACGCGCTCCGCTCTTGCGATCCCGCCGGTGCCTCGTATCCCGCGCGCGGTCGCCCTTGCCGCCGTCCCGTCGATGTCGCCCACGATGACCCGACCACCCTCGGACGCCAGGCGCTCGGCGATGGCACGACCGATCCCGCGCCCGGCCCCGGTCACGATGGCGGTCCGACCCACGAAGCGAGCGGACACGTCGCCCTCCTTCTCCTCGACCGGCATGGTCACGGCCTCCTTGTGAATCCGACCCCGAGCCGATGATCGACGTCGCGATCCGCAATGCCGAGATCTACGACGGCTCCGGTGATCCTCCACGAAGAGGCGACATCGGGGTGGCGGGCGACCGCCTCGCCTCGGTCGGTACGCCACTGGCCGCGGGAGCGGCACACGAGGAGGTCGACGCGACGGGTTTCGCGGCGGCGCCGGGCTTCATCGATCTTCATAGTCATTCGGACACCTCGGCCCTGTCGGATCCCGGCTGTATCAGCGTGATCGAGCAGGGCGGCACCACGATCGTCAACGGGCTGTGTGGGTTCTCCGCCGCGCCGATCGGCCCCGAGGAGCCGGCCGGGCTGGCGGACGAGGAGCCGATCTTCGGATACCCCGACGTAATGTTCGACTGGGACTCGATCGGCGCGTATCGAGCCGCCGTCGCTCGTGCTCGGCCGGCGGTCAACATGGCAACGTTGATCGGCCACAATCGGGTCCGCCGCCAGGTGATGGGCGGCGACGGCAGACCGCCGACTTCCGCCGAGCTCGATCGCATGCGGTCACTGGTCCGCGAGGGCATTCGCGAGGGCGCTCGCGGATTCTCGACCGGCCTGTCGTACGCGCCGGGCCTGTTTGCCGAGCAAGACGAGCTCGCCGCGCTGGCGCGGGTCGCCGCGGAGGAGGCTGTGCCGTATCACACCCACATGCGCTACGGCGAGCGAGGTGTTGTTGCGTCGCTGGAGGAGGCCATCGCGACGGGCGAGCGATCCGGCGCCTGGCTGAACGTCTCGCACCTGTATCCGCCGGCCCGGGAACCGCCGGCCGCCGCCGACCGGCTGGCCGAGCTGGTCGAAGAAGCGCGCGGGAGAGGAAACGAGGTCACCTTCGACCTGACGGTCTTTCCACGAGGCGGCGGGGCGTGGGTCCAGGCCCTGCCGGGCTGGGCACGCGACGGCGGCCATGCCGCGACGGTCGCCCGCATCCGGGATCCAGGTGCCCGCGCCCGGTTGGTCGCCTTCCTGGACGGCCCGGATGTCGAGCCGTGGGTCCGCGATTGGGACGACCAGCTCATCGTCAAGGTGGGCCGGCCGGAAAATGCCGGCCTGACTGGTCGAGCCATCGCGGAGATTGCTCGCGAACGTGGTGCGAGCAGCCTCGAGACGGCTCTCGACCTCGTGGTGGAGGACGGCCAGTATTGGGTCGCCCCGGTCATCAAGCGGCAGGACCATCTCGATCGACTGATTGCGCATCCGTTGTGCGTGCCCATCGGCGACGGGTTCGCCGCCCATCCGGTGAAGCATCGCGACCTCGGGCTCATGCCCAAGAGCTTCGGGACGTTCCCCCTCGTACTCGGCTCGTACGTGCGCGAGCGAGGCATCCTCGCGCTCGCCGAGGCGATTCGCAAGATCACGTCCGAGCCCGCTCGGCGAGCTGGGCTGGCCGATCGTGGCCGGCTGCTGGCTGGGTTCGCCGCCGATCTCGTCGTCTTTGATCCGGCAACCGTCGCGAACCGCGCGACCGAAGCGGATCCGGCGGCCAGGCCGGTCGGGATCGGCCGTGTGATGGTCAACGGCGAGTGGGCGGTGATCGACGGCCGCACCACCGGCCGCCGCGCAGGTCGTTCGTTGTGACGGGAACCGCTCATGCACGGTCGCGAGCGATTTCCGCGTCCCAGCCGCGGCGGAATACCGATTCGCCGTTCTCGAACGCCTCGAGATCCGACATCAGCCGGTATGCCTGTCCGGTCGACGAGGCAGCAAGGCTGACCTCGAGGCGGATCTGCCAGCCTGGTCGCTCCATGCGCACGGTCCGTCGCGACTCACAGCGGGCCGAAAGTGGGTCGCCCTCGCGGATCATGTAGCGGTCCTCGGCCCGCGAGCCGATGGTCATGCCAATCGCATCAAGGCGAGTGAGGCCGGCGTCCGCGACGTTGCTGATCGTCACGCGACCCGCCATCGCGTCCAGGTCGACCGTCCGTTCCCAGAGCCCGGGCTGGAGCGGCGTTGTGGCCGCCGGCGGACCGGCTTTGGCCGGTCCCGGAACCACGAGGCCTTCGTCGTCGGTCGAGGGCGGCCGGCGTTCGTGGCCGGAGCGATGGCTGACGTCGAGCACCCCGTACGTCACGCGTGTCGATGTTCCGTCGGGTGCCACGTCGCACAGTCGGACCGCCAGGCGCGCCGACGGCCGGTCGACGGACGCCACGAGATGGGCGATCGGGGCGCCGAAGATTTCGAGACGTTCTTCGAGCGGTGCGGCGTCGAAGACGAGCGAGCGGCCATCGTCTTCGCGCTGATCTCCAGGGAATTCGGGCCCTCGTCCGGCGGTCCCGAACGGGCACCATTCTCCGCTCGCTGCGCCGGTGAGCTGCGGCGAGGCCCACTGCACGGGGCCAGCGCTCCGGGGCTCAGCCTCGAGACGGCCGTCGGTCAGCCACAGTCTTCGCCGTCGCAGGCGAGGCGACGGCCAGCTTCGTTCGGCGACCCAGCGTCCCTCGGTCGTTTCGTAGAACGGCATCGCCGGCAGGCCGTCAGGCATCCACGCCCGATACATCGGCTCGTCCATGATCCCGGTCTCGATCCCCTTGAGCCAGTGGTCCCACCATCGGACCGACTCGCCGAGGAAATCGAACGCAGGCCCCGGCACGCCGAGATGCGGGTAGGCGTGCGCCCAGGGGCCGACCAGCCCGAGCCTGGGAACGGACAGGCCCGCAAGCAGCCGCGGCACGGCGTTCGAGTAGCCGTCGAGCCATCCTCCGACCGCGAAAACGGGGCATCCGATGGCGTCGTAGTTCTCGCACACGGAGCCATGCCGCCAGAACTCGTCCCGCCACGGATGTCGCAGCCAATCTTCGACGGGGTTGTGCAGGCCTTCGAGTCGCTCGAACCATGTCTCACGCCAGCCGTCGCCGACCAGAACCGGATCGGGCGGCCGAGCCAGGAACGTCAGGAAGGCGGCCCCCCAGTCGAACATGTCCGTCAGCAGGCAGCCGCCCGCGTAGTGCATGTCGTCGGCATACCGGTCGTCGGTCGAGCAGGACGTGATGATGGCTTTGAGCGCGGGCGGGCGGCGTGCCGCCACCATCAACGCGTTGAAGCCGCCCCACGAGTTGCCGAACATGCCGACGCCACCAGTGCACCAGCGTTGGGCGGCGATCCATGCAAACGCGGCGTCGGCGTCCTCCAGCTCCTGGGCGAGATACTCGTCGCGCAACAGGCCGTCTGACTCGCCTGTACCGCGGAGGTCGACGCGGAGACAGGCGTAGCCATGGCCGGCCAGGTAGCGGTGATTCGGCTCGTCGCGCACGGCTGTGCCGTCCCGCTTGCGGTAAGGCAGGTACTCCAGCAGCGCAGGCACGGGTGAGCTCTCGGCGTCTGCCGGAAGCCAGATCCGCGCGGCGAGATGACCGCCGTCGGGAAGCGGAATCACCGCGTTCTCGATCTCGCGGATGCGCCGGAGCGGCTCGTCGCGGATGCCCATCGGCCCTCCTGTCTCCGGTTGACCTGTCCGGCGGATTGTCGACAATGTGGGAGCCGGCCGGGCGGACTGTCAATGTGCTCTGAGGCTGGCGCCCAGGGAGACGACGTGAACGCCACCTCGACGCAAGACGTCCGCCTTCCGCAGCAGGGGCTGTCGCGCGAGACGATCCGCGAGGAGCTGCGGCGCGCCGCCCGAGGCGACCTCGAGCCGGTGCCGGCAATGGCCGCGGGAGTCCAATATCCGGCCGGCGACGACGTGCTCGAGGTGGCCTCCGACGCCTATCTCTCCTTCTTTTCGACCAACGGGCTTCTCCCGTCGATCTTCCCCAGCCTGGCCCGGTTCGAGCACGACGTCATCTCGATGACCGCAGGGATCCTGCATGGCGATCGGGCCGTCGGGAGCATCACGTCGGGCGGCTCCGAGAGCATCCTCATGGGCGTCAAGAGTGCACGTGATCGGGGGCGAGAGCTTCACCCGGACGTCTCCGAACCCGAGATGGTCCTGCCCGAATCCGCCCATCCGGCGTTCTGGAAGGCGGCCCATTACTTCGGGCTCAAGCCGGTCCGGGTGCCGCTCGGCGAAGACCTGCAGGTCGACGTCGATGCGTATCGCCGCGCCATGACCCGGAACGCGGTGCTGCTGGTCGGCTCGGCGCCGAGCCTGACGCTTGGCATGGTCGATCCGATCGAGGAGCTGGCACCGCTGGCGGAAGAGCGGGCGATCAGCTTCCATGTCGACGCCTGCGTCGGTGGCTACTTCCTGCCCTTCGCGGAGCAGCTTGGCTATCCGGTCCCATGCTTCGATTTCAGGGTCCCGGGCGTGACCACCATCTCGGCCGACCTCCACAAGTTTGGCTACGCGGCCAAAGGTGCCTCCACGATCATCTCGCGCGACCCCGACATCTTCAGGCACCAGGTGTTCCGATTCGGCGGTCCGGAGCGACCGGACGACTGGTATGTCACCCCGAGCATGACCGGGACGCGGCCCGGCGGAGCAATCGCCGCGGCGTGGGCAGTGCTGATGTACCTCGGCAACGATGGTTACGTGCGCCTGGTCGACCGGACCATGCGTTACCTGCATCGCTTCTGGGACGGGATCAACGCGATCCCCGGCCTCGAGGTCATGGGCCGGCCCCACATGTCGGTGTTTGGCTTCACTTCGACGAGGCTCGACATCTTCGCGATCGCCGATGGGCTCGAGGCTCGTGGCTGGCACGTGTTCCGCGACAGCTACCCGGTCCCCGCGATCCGCTTCATGCAGTCACCGGGCCACGAACCATACGTGGATCGCTACCTGGCGGACCTGGCGGAGGTTGCGCGCCTGGTCGACCGGGGCGAGCTCGTGAGCGAGGGTGGCCGAGCCACCTATACCTGACCCGGCGCTGCCAGGCCTCGAGGCGCGGAACAGCACAGCAGGACCGTCTACTACACCATCGATCCTCTCGCCGTCGACGGCTTCGTCGAGTTCGCCGCGGAGGCGAACGAGCGGAGCATCCTGCGTGCCGCAGGAATGGCCCGACGCGCCCTCCTGTCCGGCGTCACGACGGCGCGCAGCGCCGGCTCGCCAGCAGCCCTGGACCTGATCCTGCGCGATGCGATTGCGGAGGGCTTCATAGCTGGCCCTCGCCTCCTCGCTGCCGGGCTGGCAATCACCATCACGGGCGGCCACGGACGACACTTCGGCCGCGAGGCGGACGGTGAGATCGAGCTCGTGCGGGCCGTACGAGCGAACGTCCGGGACGGGTCGGACGTGATCAAGATCGTGAGCAGTGAGGCGGCGATGCTGAGCACGGCCGTGGCAGGCGTCGAGGAGCTCACCCAGCCCGAGATTGCCGCCATCGTTGGTGAGGCGCGCCGCCTCCACCGCAGGGTGCTCAGCCACGCTCAGAACTCGGCTGCCGTCATCGCGTCGGCACGCGGTGGCGTCGCGAGCGTGGAACACGCATTCCTGGCGGACGATGCAGCGCTCGATGTCCTCCGCGAGAGCGGTGCGTTCCTCGTGCCGACGCTGGTTGTGACCGACGTCTGGAAGAACCTGCCTGGCCTGAGCGACCTCCAGAGGCGGCGGCAGTCCGAGATCGAGGTGGCCCACCGTCGCTCGTGCGAGACCGCGATCCGCCTGGGAATCCCGATCGCGACCGGCACGGACTGCGGAGTGAGGGGTGTCATGCCCGACATGGTCTGGCGGGAGGCGCTGCTCGTGCACCAGCACGGGGCGTCGCCGATGGCTGCGATCAAGTCGGCCACCAGCGTGGCGGCCCGGCTGCTGGGCCTCGAGTCCGAGATCGGGACGATCGAGGCTGGCAAGGTCGCGGACCTGCTCCTGGTGGACGGCGATCCTCTGGCGGACCTTCGTGTTCTCGAGCGACCCTCCCTGGTGATGCAGCGGGGCATCGTCGTAACCGGGGTCTGACCTGTCCCGGCAGAGAGGCCGTCGTCGTAGGAGTGGATGAGCATGACTGGGCCGTCGCTGTGGAGTGTCCGGCTGGACGATCGGCTCGCCTCGGTCACGTTTCCTTCATCTGGTCGGGCGGCCCTGCCTGGACCGCGGGTCGAAGACCAATGCCCTGAAATATCACCGCCGCCTTTTTCGCCGCCAGGTGCCCCCCGCGCATCGACCGCGAACAGGCCGAAGGCGACCAGGCTCACGCTGGCTCCAAGGATTAGCGCTGTCTGGATACCCACGGCGTCGGCCAGCAGCGCTCCGGCCAACGGCGCGCCGATGCCGGCCACATTGACGATCGCATAGTCGACGGCCGAAAAGGTGATCCCATAGCGATGCGGGACGCGTTTCATGAGCTCGTCGAACAGCGCGAGGTCGGCCCCTGCCGAGAAGATCGCCGCCGCACCGGCCAGGATCGCGATGAGCTCGACGCTGCCGAGGCCGGCCAGCAACGCCGGTTGTAGAGCAGCCATGCCAAGCGACCACAACAGGACGAACCGCCCTCCCCGCGCTTGGGACTGGTTTCGCCAGTACCAGTAGCCAACGAGCAGCGCGAGCGATTGGGCCGTGGCGATGATTCCGATCCAGGCATCGGAGGCATGAACGACGCGGACGTAGTACAGGGGGATCAGCGGGGCCACCAGCCGCACCCCCGCTGTGTAGACCGTCTGGCGCAGGGCGAAGCGGACGAATGGCCGCTCAGACCGCACCTGGACGATGGTCTGACGCAGCGCCCCGAGCCCCGTGGCGGCTGGGACCGGCTGGTGGTCGGCCACCCGAATCTGGCGTGAGTAGTGGTAGCTCGCGACGCCCGCCAGCGAGAAAGCGGTGAAGGCGAGCTGGTAGTTGGCCGGGAAGGCGATGCGCTCGAGCCCAAAGCCGATCACTGCCACGGCGACGGCGGTCGTGAGGCCCATGATCGCCCATCGCCGGCTCAACAGGTCGTAGCGGCTTCGCGGCCTGGCCGCCGCATCCATGACGACCGAGAAACTGACCTGCCCGATGGTGCTCGGGATCGTCACCAGGGCCCACACGAGAAGGAGCAACGGGACCGCCAGCGGAGCTCCCGGGAGGACCACCCCCGCGATCGTCAGGTAGCCCATGTTGGCGATCAGGCGCGAGCGGCTGTACCAGGGCACGACGTTCCGCCGCCGCTGAATCAGCTGCCCGAACGGGATGGCGAACAGAAGGCCGCCCAACGCGGGCAGCGTCGTCAGGAGGCCCACCTCGAAGTTCGACCCGCCGAGGCGGGCGAGAAACACCGGCAGAAACGGCGTTGCCGCTGCGACGACACCCATAGCGACCGAGTCGAGCTGCACCACGCGATAGTTGTGCCGCTCGATTGCGCCGCCACCGGGCCCTGACAGCCGGCGGAGATAGCTCTTGAAAGCCGCCCCGACCGGCTCCTCGGGAGCTGGGGCGGAGTTGGGCTGGCCCAATTGGGCCCTGCTCCCGTCTCGACTCACGGAGTCCATCCGTGCTGGGCCCGATACGGGACCGTCCAATGTCGACGGGTTCGGGCGCCCGGTCGCGGACGAGCTGGCCGCGCGCAGTCCGAACGATGCCCGCGACGCGCATCGTTCCTGGCTGCCAACGTCGGCACCCGTCGGTTCCCGTCAGGCGGGCGCAGCCTGTGGGGGTGCCTCGAGCGGCGCGAACGACTGCTCAATCGCTTCGCGGATCTGCGGGAGCGCCTGCTCGACCTCCGCGGGGTGGATCCCGTCGGCGACGTCGGCCGCTCGGCTGCCCCGCACCAGCGCGGGCAGGTCGGCGAGCTTTCCGATTGTCCACGCGACCGGGTCGCGGGTCAGCCCATCGTCGAGGAATCGGCTGCCGACATCGCCGTCGCGAAAGGCGGGGTGGTAGTGGTAGACGGCGCCCTGTGGGCCGGTGAACAGGTCGGCCCGCCAGATGCCATGCGTCACCGGCATCAGGCGCAGTCCCGCGACACCCGCCGGGGCGCCCGGAATCTGCTCGTACTCGACCCGTCGAACCTCGACCCGAGCGCCAGCTTCGACCTCGGCGCCGCGCTGCTCCCAGTACCCGACGGTCACCGCCACCGGCCCGAAGATGAACGCCCGCAACATGGTCGACCTCCTTCTGCTCAAGCACGCCGCGTAGATCGCGGGTCGAGAGCGTCCCGCAGTCCATCGCCAATGAAGTTCACCGCCAACACCAGCAACGCGATAACGATCCCCGGAGGAAGCCAGACCCACGGGAGGCCCTGCAGCGTGCTCGGCGCGCGGGCGGCGTTGATCATCTCGCCCAGGCTCGGGACCGGAGGCCGCACGCCGAGGCCAAGGAACGAAAGGGACGCCTCGAGCAGGATCGCCTGAGCAACGCCGAACGTCGCGACCACCGTGAGCGGGCCAAAAATGTTGGGCAGCAAGTGCCGCAGAACGATCCCGAGGTTGCCGACTCCGACCACGCGCACGGCGGTAACAAACTCGGCCTCGCGCAGCGAAAGGAGCTGGGCCCTGACGAGGCGGGTCGTCGGCGGCCAGCCAAGAAGGGCGATCACGACGATCACGGACGTGAGCCCAGGCCCGACAACGGCTATGAACACGATGATCAGCAACAGGATCGGGATGCTGAGCAGGGTGTCGGTCGCGCGCATGACCAACTGGTCCGCAAACCCGCCGAGGAAGCCGGCGATCATGCCCAGGGCCGTCCCGATTGCGAGATAGAGCGCAACAGCGCCAAAGCCGACCAACAGCGAGATGCGGGAGCCGTAGACGAGTCGCGCCCAAACGTCCCGGCCAGACTGGTCCGCCCCGAGCGGGTGTCCGGGACCGGGTGGCTGGCGAATCGCGCCGTAGTCGGTCGCCGTTGGATCCAGGCGCACCGCCAGCGGTAGGAACACCGCCACAGCGGCCACGAAGGCCAGCACCAGCAAGCCGATGATCGCCAGGCGGTGGCGCAGGAACCGCCGGATGGCCTGGCGGGTGAGGCTCTCATGTTCGGCCACAGCCACCTGGACGGCCGTATCGCCAACAGAAGTCATCTCTCACCTGCCCTGGTCGTATCGGATCCGGGGGTCGACCACGGAGTACGCGAAATCGGCGACGATGCTGCTGAGCAGAACGGCCGCGCCGACGATCAGAATCACGCCCATCAGCAGCGCCGGATCGCGGTCGTTGGCCGCGTGGACCGACAGCTGTCCCAGACCCGGCCAGTTGAACACGGTCTCGGTGATGACCGCCCCGGCCACCAGATCGGGCACCAGATAACCCAGTACCGTGATGACCGGGATGAGGGCGTTTCGCAAGGCGTGCCGGACCAGCACGACCCGGCCGGCGAGGCCCTTGGCGCGAGCGGTCGTAACGTAGTCGCTCGAGAGCACCTCAACCATGCTCGCTCGGGTGTACCGCATGAGCGGCGCGGCATTGACGAGTCCCAGGATCGCCCCCGGCATCGCGAGGTGGGCCAGGCGGTCGAGAATGTCGCGCTCCTTGCCGAACGTGTACAGATCGCCGACCGGCAACACCCGCAACGTGACGCCGAAGACGTATAACGCCACGAGCCCGAGCACGAACGTCGGCGTGCTGATGAGGAAAATCGTGATCGCGCTCAACAGATAGTCCGAACGACCGTACTGGTGGACCGCCGACAGGATGCCGAGGGGCAAGCCGACCACCAGTGCGACGATCACCGCGAACGACAGCAGACTCAGGGAGGGCAGCAGCCGCGGCCCCATCTCCTCGGCGATCGGCCGACCGCTGACGATGGAAAAGCCGAGGTTGCCCTGCACGACGTCGGCGAGCCAGTGGTAGTAGCGGATCGGAATCGGCTGGTCCAGCCCGAGCTCGTGCCGCCGCTGATCGACCTGCGCGCTCGTCATTCGCGAAAGCTGCTCTGGGTCGAGGCGCGCCAAAACTGGATCGCCGGGGGCAAGAGAGAGCACGGTATAGGCGATGAGGGTGATCCCGAACAAGACCACGAAGGCGATCAGGATGCGGCGCAGAAAATAGGCGCCCACGGGCCTCCGGAGACTGCGGCGCCCGCGGGTGAACTCGCTGGGCGCCTCTTCGCGACAGGTCGGACCGTTACTGGAGCGTCCAAGTCTCCACGTTCATGAATGTCTCGCGCTCGTTCAGGTGGACTTTGAAGCCGCCATCGAGCCGCTTGGTCGAGACCATAACGAGGTTCGGTGAATAGAGGTTCACCTGCGGGACGTCCTCGTTCAGGATCTTCGCAAGCTCGTGGTAGGACTCGTCCTGCTTGGCGGCGTCAGGGGTGCTCCGTGCGGCCGCCCAGAGCTCGTATATCCGCGGGTTCGTGTAGCCCGACTCATGCTTGCCGTCCTTGGGGAAGTACTGCTCCGACTTGTTCGGGGTAAGGGCCTCACTGCCGCCGACGGCGATGAAGCCGTCCCATCCCTGGCGGGATCCATAGTTCTTGCCGTAGGTCGCCGTATCCAATGGGACCAGTTCGACCTTGATTCCCGCATTCTGGAGGTCAGCCTGGATCAGCGGCATGACCTGTGCGGCATCGGGGAAGGTCTGGTCGTACATCAGCTTGAACGTCTGGCCGCTGTAACCGGCATCGGACAAGAGCTGCTTGGCCTTGTCGACGTTGAAGGCGTACTTGTTCAGGTCGTCGTACTCCTTGAAGCCGGGAGGGTTGATGAGCACCTTCGCCCGGCCCTTGTAGTACTGGTCGACAATGCCTTGGCGGTTGATCGCGTAGTAGAAGGCCTGGCGGACGCGTTTGTCGCTCCACGGGGCTTCTTCGGTCCGGAACACGATCCGGACGATGCCCGGGTTGGCCGCCGAGAGGACGTTCAGGTTAGGGAGGGCCGACAGGCGATCGAACTCGCTGGGCGGCACGCGGAACGCAAGGTCGAGGTCACCACTTTCCAGCTGCGCGACGGCCAGCGATGGGTCGGCGAAGATCTTGAAGATGATCTTCGGGATCTTCGGAGCTCCCTTGAAGTAATCGGGGTTCGCGGTCAGCTCCAGGGACTGGTCCGGCGTGAAGGCAGTCAGTTTGTACGGGCCGGTTCCGATCGTGGCACCGGGCTTGCCGAGGGTGAAGTCGACCTTTTCGACGTTGGCCGCGGTGACGTCTTTCAAGAGGTGCTGCGGCACGATCACGTTGGCCGCGTCGGTCAACTGCACGAGGAAGAGTGAGTTCGGCGCCTCGAGAGTCATCTCGACGGTCGAGTCGTCGATCTTCTTGAGCCCTGGAAGCGGCTTCGACGTATGGAGCACGCCGGCCGCCCCTTTCAGCTGGTTCCACACCGGCAGGAAGCCCTTGTAGGCGTCGTAGTTCTGGGCACCCCAGGTCGCGGTATAGATCAGGTCGTCCGCCGTGAATGGCTGCCCGTCCTGCCATTTCACGCCGCTTGCGAGGTGGAAGGTGTAGACCGAAGCGTCGGGGGAGACATCCCAGGTCTTGGCGAGGTCATCCGTGAGCGTCTTCGAGTCGTCCTGGACCTTGACCAGCGTGTCGAAGATGCAGTTGTACCACTGGAATTGGTTGCCGGTTTGGAATTCAACCGGGTGAAAGAAGTTGTAGGCGTCGGCCAGGCGCGCCACCCGCAGCACTGCCGTCCCGGCGGAGCCAGCCGGAGATCCGCCCGCCGACGCGCTCGCGGCGGCGCTTGAGGAGGGCGAGGCGGCGGGGCTGCTTGCTCCCTGGCAAGCGCCGACGATCAGGACCGCAACGGCGGCGCCAACGATCGATCGGTGCATCCGCATGGTGCTCCTCCTGAGGAACTGGGGGCCCTCGTGGCCGGACCTCGTTCATCGTCCCTCGTGCGAAACCTTGTCCTCCGAGGGGCCGCGCATTGTCGACAATGTACAGTAGTCCGCCTGTCCAACGCGTCCGTTGCGAGGCCGATCAAATGACCACCGACCTCGTCCGCGCAGCCCGCGCCGCGCGTACCCGCGTGGCCGCGGAGCCGCGGCCTTCGACGGCGGAGCTGGCCGCGTTCGACGAGATCCAGAACCGGATCCTGTGGCTGGCGGTTCGCATCGTCCATGAGGCAAACAGCGTTCGCCCCAGCCTTGACGGGCTGAAGGTGGGCGGCCATCAGGCGTCGAGCGCGTCTGTCGTCTCGATCCTGACCGCTCTCTATTTCGGATGGCTACGGGCGACCGACCTCGTTTCGGTCAAGCCCCATGCCAGCCCGGCCTTCCACGCCGCCCAGTACCTGCTGGGCGGCCTCGGTCGAGACCAGCTGACGCGGCTTCGGAGCTTCGGCGGACTGCAGGCCTACCCTAGCCGTACGAAGGATCTGGACCGGGTCGATTTCTCCACGGGCTCGGTTGGCCTCGGCGCGGTTGCCCCGCTGTTCTGCTCACTGGCCGACCGATACCTCCGCCTCCACCTGGCCGATCAAGCCCGCTCCTGGCCGGAGCGCCGCTTCGTCGCGCTCGTCGGCGACGCCGAGCTGGACGAGGGCAACGTCTGGGAGGCGGTTCTCGACGAAGCGCTGGCGGGATTGGGCAACGTCGTTTGGATCGTCGACGTCAACCGCCAGAGCCTCGATCGTGTGATCCCGGGCATCCACGTGGCGCGGGTCAAGGCCATGTTCGGCGATGCCGGTTGGCACGTGTTCGACATCAAGTACGGGCAGCGGCTCCAGTCCTGCTTCCGGCGACCGGGCGGTGATGCCCTGCGAGACCGGATCGACGAGATGTCCAACGAGGAGTATCAGGTCCTTATCCGGCGTCCCGGGGTCGACGCTCGTGCGCGACTCGTCGAAGGCGCTCCGGCAAACCGACGGGATGACCTTGCAGGCGTCCTCCGCGAGATCTCGGACGCCGAGCTGCCGGGCATCCTGGCGGATCTCGGTGGCCATGACATCAGGGAGTTGATCTCTGCACTGGATGCCGCCGCGGCCGAACGGAGTCGACCATCGGCCATCTTCGCGTACACCGTGAAAGGCTGGCGGCTTCCCTTCGCTGGTGACTCGTTGAACCACTCGGCACTGCTCCTGCCGGAACAGGTCGAGGCGCTCGCAAAGGAACTCGGCGCGGATGCGTCCGATCCGTGGGCAGCCTTCCATCCTGACTCGCCGGCCGGCCGCATCTGTCGGTCTGCCGCCAGGCGAATGGGCTTCGCCGCTCCGCTTCACCGGGTCGACGGGAGCAACGGAGCGGGGCCGCCGTCGCGGCGAAGATCCCGCATCGAGTTACCTGCAACGCAACCCGGTCCGGGGGCAATCCCGGCTCCGGCGCTCCTTGCGGCAGCCCGGCCTCCTGCGGATCTGGAGACTCGCACTACCGGTCGATCGTCGACTCAGCAGGCATTCGGTGACGCCCTCGTCCAGCTGGCGCGCGACGGGGGACTTGGGGCACGCCTGGTGACCGCCTCGCCCGACGTTTCCATTTCCACGAATCTCGGCGGCTGGATCAACCGTGTCGGCGTCTTTTCAGTCCGCGAGGAACCGTCATTCGAGGACGGTGCCCGGGTCCTGGAATGGAAGCCGCGTCCCGCTGGCCAGCATATCGAGCTTGGTATCAGCGAGATGAACCTGTTCATGTGGCTGTGCCAGTTCGGCCTCGCCGGCGAGCTCCTCGGCGAGCCCCTGATTCCAATCGGAACGGTTTATGACCCTTTCATCTGCCGCGCGCTCGACGGCCTGATCTACGGGCTGTATAGCGGAGCGCGGTTCATCCTGGTGGGCACGCCGTCTGGCATCAGCCTCAGCGCAGAAGGAGGCGCCCACCAGTCGACGGTCACGCCATCGTTGGGTATCGAGCTGCCCGGGCTGGTCACCTACGAGCCAGCTTTCGGACAGGAGGTCGCCTGGGCATTGCTCGCGGGGATCGAAGCATGCCTGGCCGGCCGAGCCGGCCACAGCACGTACCTGCGACTTACCACGCGGCCGATCGATCAGGCGGAGGCGGCGCCGGTCATCGCCCGGCTCGGCCGGGCCGGATGGCGCAAGCACGTCCTGGCCGGCGGATACCGACTCATCGAAGCACGGGAGATCGACCCCGACCTGCGGTCCGACGCACCGGTGGTTGAGATCGTCGTCAGCGGGGCGCTCGTGCCGGAGGCGGTCGCGGCCGCCCGTTACCTCGTGGCGGAAGAAGCCGCAGCGAACGTCATCGTCGTGACCAGCCCGGGGCGTCTCTTCGGGGATATGCAGATCGGCCGGCTCAAGGCCTCTCGGGGCGCACCGCTCGACGCGGGCGGGCACGCTTCGATTCTCTTCCCGCCCGCCGAGCGCCGCGCGCCGATGGTGGCCGTCGCCGACGCCGCCCCCCATGCGCTGGCATTCCTGGGGGGGTTCTATGGAGCGCCGGTCGTCCCGCTGGGCGTGTCGACGTTCGGCCAATCTGGAACGATTCCGGATCTGTACCGAGCTGCGGGCATCGATACGGATCACATCATCGAAGCAGCCCTGGTCGCACTGGAACTGGCCGAGCGCTGACCGGCGGCCCTCATTGGTCCCGCCACGGCTGGTCGGGGACGATCAGTCGCCCCGGCGAAGCACCCGTCCGGCCAGCTGTCCGGTCGGCGCCCCGTGGTCCACCGCGAGCGTCCCGTTGACGATGACCACGTCGATGCCGGTGGGCGGCCGACGTGGGTCCTCCCAGCTCGCCGGGCCGTCGACCGTTGCCGGATCGAAGACAACCAGGTCCGCCGCGAACCCCGGCTCGACCCGACCGCGATCCCGAAGTCCGTACCGCATCGCGGCGAACCCCGACATCCGGTGGACGGCGTCGCCGAGCTCCAGCGCGCCCTCGCGTCGCACGAACTCGCCGAGCACTCGGGCGAAGCAGCCGAAGCCCCGCGGATGCGGCCGAGCACCGTGGTAGATGCCGTCGCTGGCGACCATGAAGCCCGGCCATGCCAGCGTCCGCCGGGTGATTGCTGCGAAGGCACCCGGCGGCGTGCCACGCCGGTACACCAGCAGCGCGTCCGGCATTTCCTCGATCAGCAGATCGACTGCGGCCTCGCCCATCGGCTTGCCCGACCCTGCCGCGACTTCCGCGATCGAGAGGCCGATGTGGCGGCCCGTGCGGGTGGCGGAGAAGTACTCCCGCGCGCCGCTCTTCCTGGATTCGGCCAGAGCCGCCTCGAGCAGGCCGGCCACCCGCCGGCGGTAGTCCCCGTCGCCCAGGCGATCTCGGATCGCGTCAGGACCGCCGACCTGCTCGGCGACCGGCAGCAACGACAGGAGATGGGTGGAGCCCGCCGGGTAGAGGTACCAATCGATCGAGATGTCAAGGTCGCGGCTGGCTTCGGTGAGGATCGGCTCCGTTTCGTCGTCGACGAACTCATGCGCGATCGCGATCCGCGTGCCTGCCCGTCGTCCCACTTCGATCGACTCGGCGTACGCCGCCGGGCGGCCAATCTCGTTGTAGCGCTGGTGGGGTGCGTACAGGCCACCGAATCTGGCGACCTCCTCGCACAACGCCACGAGCTCGTCGGTCGAGGCGGACGCCGCGGGCTGGTAGTCGAGTCCCGTGGCGAGGCCCAGCGCTCCGGCGTCCATCCAGGCGTTTGTGGCGCGGCGCATAGCGAGGATCTCGTCGTGGGTCGCACGGCGTGCGTCCCAGCCCAGCACCCCGAAGCGGATCGCCTGGTGCGGCGCCATTGCGGCCACGTTCAGCGGCAGACCGCCAAAGCTGTCGAGGTATGCAGCCGGAGTGGCCCAGCTCGGCCTGGCATCGGGATCACCGTACGCGAACGAGGTCGATCGCCAGAGGGCCGCCGCGGCATCGTCCGGCAGTCCGGCCCAGCCAAATCCGTCCGCACCCGTGAGGTGCGTCGTGACGCCCTGGAGCAGCGCTCCGAAGCGATCGGCGTTACCGCGAAGTGCCGTCTCGGAATGGACGTGAGGATCGATGAAGCCCGGAGCTACCGCACGCTCCTCGGCGGTGATTTCGAGCGGCGCCCCAGCGTCCGTCAGGACACCCACCGCCACGATCCGTTCGCCGCGGATCCCTACGTCGGCTCGCCTCGGCGTCGCTGCGGGCGTTCCGTCGACGACGAGACCGCCGCGAACGATGAGGTCGAAGTCCACGATTCCCGGCAGTAAGGAAAGTGGTGGCCGCTGGGTCAGCTCAGCCGGCCGCGGGCCAACAGCGGGATGACGCGCTCGACCCGGCCGTCCCTGAGCCCCACGAACTGGTCGTGCCGGAACGTGGTGGTGTCGCTGTAGTCCGGGATGAGCTCCACCCGCTGGCCGATCTGCAGGTCCGGCGCGCCAGGTCCCAGCTCGAGATAGCCATGTTCCGCGGACAGCGTCGTCACCGTCACGTCGGGCAGGCCAACCGGCCGGGGAGGCACGTCGTCCCGGGCCGACAGTGCTTTGAAGCCGGCGTCGATGATGGCTCGATCGCTGGTCGGGCGACTGGTGACCATCGCCAGGACGGTCAGCGCGAACTCGTAGCCCTCCTCCGCCAGATGGCACTCGTCGGCATAGAACAGGTCCATCAGGCAGGCTCCGCCGGCCTGGATCTCGGTCATGCCTGCGATCTGGGCGGTCGCTGTGTAGCTTCCCGAGCCGCCGCCGGAGACGATGTCCACGGGGATGCCGTCCCGCTCGACGAGGCGGCGCGTATCGACCAGCAGGCCGATCGCTTCGCGTGCGGCGGCCTCCTTTACGGTCGCCGGCCAGAGCGTCAGGACGTGCCCTTCGTATGCCATCAGGCCGGCGAACCGTACGCCGCGGCTGCGGTCGATCAACCGGGCCAGATCCCGAGCCGGAGCACCCGGCGCCACCCCGGCGCGGTGCATCCCAACGTCAATCTCGACGAGCAAGGGGATCTCGACACCGGCGGCCAGGCCCGCGGCTGCGGCCAGCTCGACGTGATACGGGTCATCAGCACAGGCGAAGACCTCGGCGCGGTCCTGCAATCGAGCGATTCGGTCGAGCTTCGGGCCACTGGCAACCTCGTTCGCCACGAGGACGCTGCGGATGCCGTTCTCCACCATGACCTCGGCTTCGCCGACTTTGGCACAGGTCACACCGATGGCTCCGAGCTCGATCTGGCGTGCCGCAAGGAACGGCGATTTGTGGGCCTTGGTGTGGGGACGCCAGGCGACGCCGCCCCGCTGGATGCCGCTGGCGAGCCTGGCTGAATTGCGCTCGAAACGGTCCAGGTCGAGCAACAGGGCCGGTGTGTCGAGTTGCTCGCGCATCGCGCCCAGCTGCGGTGCGGCCGGATTGCTCAGCATGATTTCCATCGGACCGCGGCTCAGAAGCGTGGGCTGACGAGTTGGCGCCCGACGTCCGCGATCGTCGTTGCGCCCGTGAGGGCCATCGCCGAGACCAGCTCACCCCGAATGAGCTCGACCATGGCGCCCAGCCCGGCCGCGCCTCCGGTCGCGAGGCCCCAGAAGACGGGACGGCCGATCAGGACGGCGCGAGCGCCCAGTGCCAGCGCCTTGAGCACGTCCGTGCCGCGCCTGACGCCGCCATCGGTCAGGATCTCCAGCTGTCCCCCGACCGCATCGACGATCTCGGGCAGGGCGTCGAGGCTGGCCTGCGCCCAGTCCAGCTGTCGTCCGCCATGGTTCGAGACGACGATCGCAGCGGCGCCGTGGTCAACCGCGAGTCGTGCATCCTGGGCGGTCATGATGCCCTTGAGGACAAGCGGCAGTGGGCTGATCGAGCGGAGCCAATCGAGCGAGCTCCAGGTGAGCCTCGTCTCGACCTCCACGACGTCCGGCAGGTTCGCGGCTCGACACGTTGCATCGAGCGGCACGGGGTAGCGCAGCTCCCCTTCTCGCCAGCCGCCCACCGGGGCATCGACGGTCAGACAGAGCGCCCGGAAGCCGGCGGCCGTCGCGCGCTGAACCAGGTCGCGCGTCAGCTCGCGGTCCGTCAGCCAGTACAGCTGGAACCAGGGATCCCTGGCAACCGCCGCGACCTCCTCGATCGTAGCGCTGGCGCTGGTGCTCAGGATCATGACCGTGTCGGCGGCGACCGACGCCGCGGCCGTTGCCAGCTCGCCGTCAGGATGGGCCAGCCGGTGCAGGGCGCTCGGCGCGAAGAGGACCGGCAGGCTGACCGGCTGACCGAGGACTGTCGTCGATGGGTCGATCGTGCTTACATCGACCAGGGCGCGCGGCCTCAGGACCCACCGGCCGAATGCCTCCCGGTTCAGCCTCACGGTTTCCCCGGTGCCAGCCCAGCCGGCCACATAGCGATAGCCGGCGTCGGCCATTCGCTCGCGCGCGAGTGGTTCGAAGTCCTCGACGCTGTAGAGCCGGGCCAGCTCATCCGGACCGAGGTACACGGGCGGCTCGACGCGCCCCTCCATCAGCGCCACTCGTGCACCTCGTAACGGGATCCGAACCAGCACGGAGTATACGGACTGATCCGCGGGCGGCATCGAGGCTACACTGCCAGCCTCAGCGCGGAGGAGCGATGAGGGTCGGGGCCAGCGGGGTCTTCTTCGAGGCAGGATCCGCGCCCATCAACCAGCAGTCGGTATCGTCGACGGCGGTCGTGCGTACCTCGGACGACACGATTCTCGTCAGCTGCCGCCTCGGTTCGGACCGGGAGGGCCCGGACGGGCATGCGGCGGTCTTCGCCACTCGCGACCTCGGCGGCTCGTGGGAGCTCCGGTACCTCGGGCTCGCCGATCGCGAATGGGACGGAATTCGCGGCGAAGCGCGCGCCTGGATGATCGCGGAGATGGCGCCGGGCGAGCTACGAGCCTCCGTGTTGTGGGTCGACCGCTCCGATCCGGGGGCCCCCTGGGTCAACCAGCGCACGCTCGGGCTTCGTCCGATGCGGACATATCACCTCACGTCGCGGAACGGCGGCTGCACCTGGACGGATCGTCGCCTTTTCGACACATCGCCGCACCCGGGCGCATCCCCGACCGGACCGTTGCTGGGGCTTGCCGACGGCCGGCTCGGGCAACCGTTCGAGCAATGGAAGGAGTACGACGACGAGAACCCAGGGAGACCCGCCGCCTTCATCCGGATCTCCGCCGACGGCGGTGCTACCTGGCCAGACGAATCGATCGTCGCCGTCGACCCCGGGAACCGCGTCTTCTACTGGGACCAGCGCCTCGCCGTGCACCCGAGCACCGGGGAGCTCGTGGCGATGTTCTGGACGCACGATGTGCAGGCAGGCACCGACCGCGACGTACACGTGGCCTGGGGCTCGGCCGACGGTCGCGCCTGGTCGCCTCCGCGGGCCACAGGCCTGGCGGGCCAGCACTGCCAGCCCGTAGCGATCGGCGGTGACCGGCTGGTGGCGGTCTACTCCCACCGCGGGCGTCCGCCCGGGATCCGGGCTGCGCTGAGCCGCGACTTCGGCCGGACGTGGGACAGTTCTGAGGAAGTCCGCATCTACGACAGTCCAGCGGGAGACGAGCCGGGCAGCGCTGGGCCACGTGCCCAGCAGGACTACTGGAACGACATGGGCGCCTGGCAGTTCGGCCATCCGAGGGGAGTTGCTACCGCCGACGGGCGTGTATTTGCAGTGTTCTACGGCGGCCAGGGACAGAGCCGCTCCGGGCGTTGGGCGCTCGTCGAGGTGGACGAATGACCCGGGACGGCAGCGGACAGGCGAGACCACTGCTCCTGAAGGGCGCCCGAATCGTCGACGGACGTGGCGTGCGTCACGAGCGGGCGGATGTCCTGGTAAGCGGCGAACAGATTGCCGCGATCGAACCGAACCTCGAGGTCGACGGGGCCGTCGTCTGGCCGGTCGGCGGTCGCACGCTGACACCCGGCCTCATGAACGCGCACGCCCATATCTGTCTTGATCCGGGCCCTGATCCCGAACGCATCCTGCGCCACGAAGTCCCCGCAGAAACGGCGATCCGCGCCGCGAGCCGGCTGCAGCAGACACTGGCTGCCGGCGTCACGACCATTCGGGACGTCGGCGGTGCTGCCGGTGTCGACATCGCTCTGGCAAGCCTCGTCGAACGCCGCGAGATCGCGGGCCCGCGGATGCTCGCAGCGGGCCGGGTGATCACGATGACCGGAGGACACGGCTACTGGTTCGGTGTTGAGGCCGATGGCCCCGACGCCGTGCGCCATGCCGTCCGAGGCCAGATCAAGGCCGGCGCCACGACGATCAAGGTCATGGCTACTGGGGGGATGATGACGCCGGGACAGGCCGCAGGGGCGCCCCAGCTGACCGTGGACGAGATGGCGGTGGCGGTCGACGAAGCCCACAAGGCCGGCCGGATCGTGGCTGCCCATGCGGAAAGCGCCGCCGGCGCCCGGAACGCAGTGCTCGCCGGGGTGGACTCGGTCGAGCACGGTCATGGCATCGACGAGGAGGTCGTGTCCCTCATGCTGGAACGCGGCACGGCCCTGGTCCCTACGATCCTGTCCGACCGCGCCATCGTCGAAGCCGCTCCCGAGGCAGGGATCCCCGACTTCGTCGTCGAAAAGTGCCGTGCCCTGGCCCCGTCTCTGGAGCGGACGCTGCGCCTCGCCATCGAGCGCGGCGTTCCGATCGCCGCCGGGAACGACGGAGGCGCCCCACTCGTGCCGATCGGCGACATCGTGGGCGAGCTCGAGCTGTACGTCGTCCATGGAATGACCGCGCAGGAGGCGCTCGCTGCCGCGACGACGGCGACTGCCGCCCTCTTCGGGATGAGCCAGCTCGGGCTCCTCGAGGTCGGCTATGTGGCCGACTTGCTGGTCGTGGATGGCGATCCGCTGGCCGATATCGGCAGCCTGCGTGGCCCTCGCGCGGTCATCGCCCGCGGCGTGCCGGTCCACGCGGACCACCTGGAGTCACCGCCAGGTTGAAACGACCCCGCTCGTCGGCAGCCGCGGACTGGGGAGAACCGCATTGACGGCAAGAAGGCGGCCAGGACCGCAAGGCGGGGATCAGAGCGCGATCGAGGCGCCGGTCCGGCGGGGATCAGCGGCGGCGTCAAGCCCGTTCCCGCCCCGTCCAACG